>Ga0102943_1001392_pt1 | contig 15192 bp, 13 predicted proteins | sample SalPonC_black_MG_FD_78174 | JGI IMG/M metagenome (GOLD analysis project Ga0102943, IMG submission 78174) | Salt pond soil microbial communities from South San Francisco under conditions of wetland restoration - Salt Pond MetaG... | ecosystem: Environmental > Aquatic > Marine > Intertidal zone >...
CCACCACCCCCAGAAACAGGGCAGTGGCACAGGAGGCCATCATTAACAAAAAAAACAGAACCGGATGCCGCCGCGAAAACATAAGTCTTATCCCCAAAAAAATGGGCCGGATAAAATAATATTTTTACCCGGCCCTGATTCAGTATCAAAAAACCCTGTGTGCTACAGGGTAAAAACAGTTTTATTCATCTTCTTTATTATTTTCCTGGGCTTTGTTGGCTTCAATCTGCTCCTGGATATTGGAGCGCAGGATCTCCCCAAAAGAAGACGTGGCGGGTTTCATGTTCTTGGCAAATTCTTCCAGGTATCTGTCATCATCATCATCTTCCAGACGCTTGATGGAAAGTCCGATACGCCTTTCATCAGAATTGATGTTCATTACCTTGGCTGTGATGGTATCGCCCACCTGGTAATGGTCTTTGGGGCTTTTGATGTTTTCCTTGCTGATTTCAGACACATGGACCAGGCCCTCAATGCCCTCTTCCAGCTCCACAAACACACCAAAATCTGTGAGATTGGTGATCACTCCGGAAATTTCCTTGCCCACTTCATACCGCTGGGCCACTGTTTCCCATGGATCTGACTGGGTCTGCTTGATGCCCAGGGAGAAACGCTCATTGGCTTTGTCAATATCCAGTACCACCGCCTGAATGGTGTCCCCTTTTTTGTACACTTCAGACGGATGCTTGATGCGCTTGGTCCAGGAAATATCGGAAATGTGCACCAGTCCGTCAATATCATCGTCAATGCCGATGAACAGACCGAATTCCGTAATATTTTTAATTTTTCCCTCAATGATGGTGCCTACCGGGTATTTCTGGGAGATCACTTCCCAGGGATTTTCCTGGGTCTGTTTGATGCCCAGAGAAATACGGCGGTTGTCTGGTTTGAGATCTAGGACAACGGCTTCCACTTCTTCTCCCACCGTTACCATCTGGGACGGGTGGCGGATTTTACGGGTCCAGGACATTTCGCTTACATGGATGAGCCCTTCCACCCCTTCTTCCAGTTCTATGAATGCACCATAATCGGTGAGACTGACCACTTTGCCCACAATTTTTGAACCAATGGGGTATTTGTCCACTGCCGTGGTCCAGGGGTCAGGGGTGAGCTGTTTCATGCCCAGAGAAACCCGTTCTTTTTCAAAATCAAAGGACAAAATTTTAACCGTTATCTTATCGCCTACTGAATACAGTTCTGAGGGATGTTTCACCCGGCCCCAGGAGATATCTGTAATGTGGAGCAGTCCGTCCACACCGCCCAGGTCCACAAAAATACCGTATTCCGTGATATTTTTAACAATACCTTCCATGACCTTGTCATTTTCAATGGCCTGAAGGGTGGCAGCCCGCAGCTTTTCACGTTCCGCTTCCAGCAGGACCCGGCGTGACAGAACGATATTGTTGCGTTTCTTGTTGTACTTGAGGATCTTGAACTCATAGGTCTTGTTGACCATCTCATCCATATTGCGTATAGGGCGCAGATCGGCCTGGGATCCCGGCAAAAATGCCTGCAGTCCGATATCAACGGAGAAACCACCCTTGACCCGGTTGGTGATAACCCCTTCAATGGTACCGTCTGCATCATAGATTTCTTTGATGGCATCCCAAACCTTGACTTTCTTGGCTTTTTCACGGGACAAAAGAACAGTTTCTTCTTCCTCATCCCATACTTCAATCATTACCTCAAAGCGATCATTGAGTTTGACATTGACATTGCCTTCCTCATCAATGAATTCCTGAATAGAGATCCGTCCTTCGGATTTATATCCCACATCCACCAGCACCATGTCACGGCCCACGGATATAACGGTTCCGGTAACCACCTGGCCTTCTTCGAATTTTTTGAGGCTGGATTCATAAATGCCCAGAAGTTCTTCCATTGACTCTTCACCGGTAATTTCAGGAACCTCCGGGGAAGTGTATTCCTCCTGGTCTTCGAATTCTTCCTGGGCATCTTCCCCATTATCAAATTCTTCTTCTTGTGCCGCAGCCTCTTGTGCCGCAAATTCCGTTTCCTGTGTCTCTGTTTCTTCAGTATTCATGTCTTGATTTTCGTTTTCTTCAGTAATGTTGTTCATTAATAATATTCCCCCTAATCGAATTTAGTTACCTGTCCTCATTGGGTCAAAAAGAACAAGTACAATTTACCTTTATAGCAATAAAAAAAAATTAAATCAATAAAATAATCTTATGTTTTGATTGATTTTACAGATAGGTGTGCATCTTATCCACTACCTGCCTGGGTGTGAGAGAAGATGCGTCAATATGTATGGCATCAGGGGCCGGTTTCAAAGGTGCCTGGGCCCTTGAGGTATCATCTGTGTCACGCTTTTGTATTTGTTCTTTGACCCGGGATAGATCTTTTTTTTCATCCTGCATCTCATCATAGCGCCGTCTGGCCCGCACAGACAGATCAGCAAAGAGAAAAAATTTGGCCGTGGCATCCGGAAAAACCACGGTACCCATATCCCGGCCTTCAAACACAGCATCCTGCTGCCGGGCAATCCCGCGCTGGATTTCCAGCAGGGCCGTTCTGACAGCGGATTTGGCAGAAGTGGCAGATGCCAGCATGGTGATTTGTGGTGTCCGGATATGGGAAGTGATATCTTTTCCAGAAGAAAAGAGCCGCAGGCCATCTTTTTCTAAACTGAACTGCAGATCCAGGGTGGATAGAAATCTTTTCAGGACAGCATCGTTTTTCCAGGCAATATTCTGCTGCACAATCTCATATGCAACGCCCCGGTAGAGTGCCCCGGTATCAACCCGGACACATCCCAGATCCTGTGCCAGCAGCCTGCTGACCGTTGTTTTTCCGGCTCCGGCCGGTCCGTCAATGGTGATGATGCGATGGGGCATGTGTGTTTATCCTTGGCTGGTTTTCCCAAAAAGCGTCCGGCACCTGCTCACAGCACGTTTTTCAAGGCAGTGATAAATGTCTGGTTTTCTGCAAAGGTACCTGCATTAATCCGCAAAAACGTATCAAACCCGTATGATTTCATGGACCGGACAATCACGCCCTTGCCGAGCAGTTTCTGAAAAATCTGTGTGGCATCGGTTTTGACATCCACCATCAGAAAATTGGCCTGGGTGGGCAATGGGTGCAGTCCCATGGCAGACAGCTCAGCTGTCAGAAAATCAATACCCTGGTGAATGACATCAATGCTGTGTTCCAGAAACACCTGGTCGGCCAGGGCTGCCTTTGCCGCTGTCTGGGCCAGGCCGTTGACATTGAAGGGCTGACGGATCCGGTTGAGAATCAGGGCGGCTTCCTGGTCCATGATGCCGTACCCGATCCTGAAACCGGCCAGACCATAGGCTTTGGAAAATGTTCTCAAGGTCACGATTCTGGGATCCTGCAGGGGTTTTTCCAGGGAATTGAACACATCCGGGTCCCTGACAAACTCCATATATGCCTCATCCACCACAATGAGCACATCAGAAGGAATTTGAGCCGCAAACTGTTGAAAGGCATCCCTGGAAATAGTACTGCCGGTGGGGTTGAAAGGATTGGTAACAAATACCATCCTGGTGTGAGGCGAGATGTTTTGGGCTATTGCACAAAGATTGGTATCAAATCCGTCCAGGGGCACCATCACCGGCACGCCTTTTGCTGTTTTTACACTGATTTCATACATGAGAAAAGAAGGCAGGGGCATCAGGGCCTGATCCCCGGGGTCTAAAAAAGCATGGGCCAGAAGGGCGATAAGATCATCAGACCCATTGCCCAGCACGATGTTTTCCGGTGCCACCCGGTATTTTTCAGCCAGAGCGCAGCACAGATCATGGGCAACCGGTTCCGGATACCGGTTCATGCCGGCCAGACTTTCCAGCACAGCGGCATGCACCATGGTGGAAAAACCCAGGGGATTTTCATTGGATGCCAGTTTTACAGCGGAATGGATATGATGTTCCCGGAACAGCTCGGTTAAAGGCTTACCAGCTTCATAGGGTGTGATACCGGCAATGGACCTGCTTGTCTTAAACTTCATTTATAAGGAACTCCTTGTGGTAGAACCCCAATATTTAGTTAGTATTTGAATTTTTGTCAACACCTGTGATAAAAACACCTGTGATAAAAATCATGGCACAACAATATTAATGGAGATAATACATGTCCCCTTGTGTAAATCTTGGGCTTGAGAATCTAAAGCACTATCCTCCGCCTGCTTTACAGGGTTGTCGGCTGGGACTTTTGGCCAATCCCGCATCAGTTGATTCACAATTTACCCATGCCCTTGCAGCCATTTCCGAGCTTTTCCCGGGACAACTCACCGCAATATTTTCTCCCCAGCACGGATTTTATGCGGAAAAACAGGACAATATGATCGAATCAGACCATGGCATGGAACCGGATCTGAACATTCCCATCTACAGTCTTTACAGCAGCACCCGGACCCCTGATTACCGGATGCTGGCAGACATCGACACCCTTGTGGTGGATATACAGGATGTCGGTACCCGGGTGTATACCTTTATCTACACCATTTCCCTGTGCATGGAAGCGGCCGCCCACATGAACAAGCAGGTGGTTGTTTTAGACCGGCCCAATCCCATTGGGGGCTGCCAGGTGGAAGGCAATGTCCTGGACCCTTCAGCAGCTTCGTTTGTGGGCCGGTTTCCCATTCCCATGCGCCACGGCATGACTGTGGGAGAAATCTGCCAGTTCTTCAACCAGGAATTTTCCCTGGGGTGTGATCTGACCATTGTTCCCATGACCGGGTGGAAACGCAGTATGTACTGGCAGGATACCGGCCTGACCTGGGTCCCTCCTTCCCCCAACCTGCCCACCCCGCTTTCCTGCATGGTGTATCCGGGCCAGGTGATTTTTGAGGGCACCAATATCAGTGAGGGCCGGGGCACCACCCTGCCCTTTGAGTTGTTCGGCGCCCCGTTTATGGACACCTCCCAAATGGGGCCGGTGCTGAACCGGATGGTTTCCGGAGCCTGGTTCCGGCCGGTATGGTTTCAACCCACCTCCGGCAAATGGCAGGATCAGGTCTGCAAAGGATTTCATATCCATGTGACTGACAAAACCACCTTCAAGCCCTATGCAGCATCCCTGCTGGCATTGCAGTTGATTATCAGATATCACCCGGATGCATTTGCATTCAAGCAGCCGCCCTATGAATATGAATATGAGCGGCTGCCCATGGATCTGATACTCGGAGACAAAACTATCAGGGAATGCGTCACTGCCCTGGCAGACATAAAAACCCTGGAAGATCGCTGGCAAAGGGATCTGTCCACCTTTAAAGCTATTTCCAGAAACTATTACCTCTATGACTGAGGTGTGTTCAGATAAAACGGTTTTTCAGACCACAAAAAAAGGGCCGCTTTTCAACAGGCCCTTCTTGATAAACAATATGCGCAAACCGGTTTATTTGCTTTTTTTCAACTCGTTGAGCTCTTTTTCAAGTTCATCAATTCTGGACTGGTCATCAGCAGGGAGATCCTTGCCCTCCTTGTTTTTCCAGGAATCCTTGAGTTCATCAAAGCCCAGATACAGAGCCAGCCCACCGCCCAGCAGCAGTACAGGCGGAATACACCCGGCCAGAAGATCCAGAAATTCACCAAACCAGACTGCCAGCCCCACAACACCGAGAAGAACAGCAATCGCACCACCAATTAATGTTTTCATAAAGACATCCTCCTTAAAATTTTATTCAACACCCAAATCATCAAAACAATTAAACAACTACTTATGTTTGTCAATGGCGTGTGAAAAATAACACAGCACAAGCGATTAATCAAGGCTATTTTGGGAGGGTTTCCTACCTGATGCAGCCAATTATGATATTGCCTTTAAAGACCAGTTTTGATAATACCAAGTTGCTGAGTACCGACACAGCAAGGCCAACTATTAAAGGGAAATTGCATGAACCTGTTTGCGCTGCTTAAAACCATTGTTCCCAGAACCAGAGCAAAAATTCGTACCACCATCGATTGCCTGCTGGGAGACACCCATGACTATTTTTCCAATCTTTACCCCGGCAACCACAGCTATATCACCAAAAAAATCCTCTTCCGGCTTGTTCGAAAACTTACCCTGGATGAGCATAGCCTGGAAAAAATTCACTCTGTGGACCCAAGCAGCTATATTGTATTTGTCAGCAAGAACAAACGGCTTTTTGATTTTTTATATTTTCATACCAGACTCAAACAGCTTGACCTTCCGTATCCGGAACTGGGGTTTGACCTGCGGTTTTTTTTCCTGCTGCCAATCAAACGTCTGTTCCGGATCTGGCTGTCCCAGCTGGACTACTTTTTTCATCATTTTTCTTTCAAGGATTTTTATGATTCCGGATATGCGGAACAGGAGCTGGCATCAGGAAAATCCGGGTTTGTCTGCCTGATTGAAGAAGAGGATTTTTACAACCGGTTCATCAAAGCATCACCTGATCCTTTGTTTCATTTGATAGAATTTCAAAAACGCACAGAAAAACCGGTAATGATCGTACCTGAAGACATCATTTATGTCTCCAAGCCCATGCACAAGAATCCCGGCCTGGGAGAGATTCTCTTTGGTACCCATGAAAAACCCGGATTTATCAAACGGCTGTATATTCTGATACGGCACCCGGAAAAAATCCGGGCAGAAATTGCACGGCCCGTTAATCTCAAAGAATTCATTTTGCGGCCCGATATCAGCTGCCTGGATTCAGAATTTCAAACCCACCGCCTGAGAAGCTATCTGGTGGATATTTTAAACCGGCAGCGAAAAAGCATTACCGGTCCGGTGCTCAAATCCCGCCAGGAAATAACCGAAGATATATTGACCAGACAATCATTACGGGAATTTCTGGCTGATTATGCTGCAAGAAACAATATTTCTTTGAAAAAAACCAACAAAAAAGCAGCCGCTTATATCAATGAAATCGCAGCCAATTATAACCTGCAGGTTATCAATTTCGGCAACTGGCTGCTGACCTGGATATTTAAAAATATTTTTGAAGGACTGATGATTAACCAGAAGGAAATCAACCGGATGCGGGAAAAATCCACCGAAGCCCCCCTGATTCTGGTGCCCTGTCACAAAAGCCATCTGGATTATCTGCTTTTGCCCTATGTCATGTTCAGAAACAATATGCCCTGCCCCCATATTGCCGCTGGAAAGAACCTGTCCTTCTGGCCTTTGGGCCCTCTGTTCAGAAGGGGTGGTGCATTTTTTCTGCGACGTACTTTTAAAGGCGCTGAACTATATGCCAAAATTTTTGCAGCATATCTGGAAAAACTGCTCTATGAAGGATTTAATATAAAGATCTTCATTGAAGGCGGCAGAAGCCGTACCGGCAAACTTCTGCCGCCCCGGCCCGGAGGCATGGCCATGATCATCAATGCATACCTTAACGGTGCCTGCGACAATCTGTATTTTGTGCCCATCTTTGTGGGGTATGACCGGGTTCTGGAAGAAGATGCCTACCTCAAGGAAATTGAAGGAGGCCATAAAAAACCTGAAACCCTCAAGGGGCTGATCAGCACCCGCAAATTTTTGAAAAAAAAATACGGCAAAGTCTATATCCGTTTTGATGAACCTGTTTCCATCAAAGACTATATCCAACAAAAAAATATGGACCTGTCCCGGGCCGGGGCCCGGGAATATATGGATTTTGTCAAAAACTTCAGCTACCAGGTAATGGCAGCCATCAACAAAAAAGCCGTGGCTACGCCCCACGGTATCATTGCCAGTGCTATCCTCAACAGCCCGACCAATAATTTTGCCAAAGGCCATATGATCGAACAGGCCAATACCTACTTGAATATATTGATGGTCCACAATGCAGAATTGTCCGAGACCCTGCTTCTGGACCTGGATAACACCTTTAATACGGTTATCTTCAATTTTTTATCCAGAAACTTCATTGAACTGTCAGACGAAGATGAAGAAGAAATAACAGATGAGACCTATTTTATTGTCAAGCACAACAAACGGGCCATCCTGGATTACTATAAAAACTCGGTGATTTCTTTTTTTGTGCCTTCTGCCTATACTGCGGTTGCCATTCTGGAGGTTGACCGGTTCAAATTTGCCCTGTCTGATCTGGTTCAAAGGTACCGTTTTTTACAAAAAATGTTTCAAGATGAATTTTTCTGTGACCAGGAAATCACCTGTGAAGAACACATTTCCAGATGTATCAAAGGATTTATCAATGAAGGGATCCTGGTACCGGATATGGACCGGCAGGACATGCTCAACCTCACCTCCCGGGGATTGCGCAAACTAAAATGGTTTGCCGCTTTTATGCTGCCCTTTTTTGAATCCTATGAAACCGCACTCCAGTATTTTGAACGGGAAAAAAAACCTGTTTCCAATGAAAAGGAACGGGCCAAAAAAATCCATTCTTACGGCATTCGTTTATATAAACGCAAACAGGTATACCTCAAAGAGTCTTTGTCTCTGATCAATTATCGGAATGCTGCCAGATTTTTTTCTAAAAACGGCATCAACGGAGCTGAAGACCAGATCCAGATTGATTATTATAAACAGATCATCACCCGCCTGTCCCGGCTCATTATCTCCTGAAACACCCATGAAAGCACTGATACTGGCCGCAGGATTCGGCACACGGCTTCTTCCTTATACAAAAACCATTCCCAAACCGCTTTTCACCCTGGGGTCCATCCCTGTACTGGAACATACCATACATCTTCTTATCCGGTCCGGGTGCCGGCAGATCATCATCAATACCCATTACATGCCCGAGCTGATCACAGGTTTTATAAAAAAGCACAAAAAAGAGTTTGATGCGCAAATCCGCTGTATTCACGAACCTGACATCCTGGATACCGGCGGTGCCATTGCCAATGTAAAAAATTTCATGTCAGACCGGGATTTTTTTGTCATCAACGCTGATGTGGCCTCCAATGTTAATCTGACAGATGTCTACAATTTTCATGTCAACAAAAGCTGCCTTGCCACCCTGGTACTCCATGACAGAAAAGCGTTCAACAAGGTTGCAGTGGATGCCGGCGGGTGGATTACAGATTTCAACCAACCCGGCACAGGACTTGCCTTCACCGGTATCCAGGTGCTGTCCCCCCAGATCTATGATTATCTGCCGGACCGCAAGGTTTTTTCCAGCATTGATCTGTTTACAGGACTGTGCCCAAAAAAGCAGATTGCAGCCTATGTGGCTGAGGGTGTTTTCTGGGAAGATCTGGGCACGCCAGATGCCTATGCACGGACTGCCAGGCAGTGGATGGGGGCGGCTGCCCTTGAAACAGATATTCAGAATACAAAAATACTGCCGTTGGCTGGTGACGGATCTGACCGGGCCTGGTTCCGGGCTGTGCCGGAAAACCCTTCGGAAAATCAAAAAACCCCTGGATCGGTTATCATCTGTGACCACGGCATCTGTCTGCCCGGCACTGACGCAAGGGCGCAACTGAAGGCCTTTGTCCATATCGGCACCCATCTGTTCACACACCAGGTGCCGGTACCGGCCATACTGGCCCATGATTCTCTGGCCGGGCTGGTGGTTTTAGAGGATCTGGGCGACACCCATTTAGCAGACCTGGTGCAAAATACCAGGAATACATCAACGATAAAACTGATGTACCAGCAGGTCATTGACCAGCTGGTACTTTTTTCTCAACATGGGGCAGACAGGTTTGATCCATCCTGGACCTGCCAGACCGCTTTTTATTCCAAATCCCTTATCCTGGAAAAAGAATGCCGGTATTTTATGGAAGCGTTTGTGAATGGTTATCTGGGGAAAAATCTGCTCTTTGAAACTTTTGAAGATGAATTTTGTTTTGTTGCACAAAAAGCTCTGGAGGCAGGTTTTCAAGGGCTCATGCACCGGGACTGCCAGTCCAGAAACATCATGGTGAAAAACGACACCTTTTATTTTATTGATTTTCAGTCTGCCAGAACAGGGCCGTTTCAGTATGATCTGGCTTCCCTTTTGATCGATCCCTATGTTACACTTCCCATGCAGGTACGCCAGGATCTTATATCCTATGCCATGCACCGGCTGGGCCTTGGATCCAAAAACCAAAGACAGCAGTTCACACAATGTTTTCAGTTCTGCTGCCTGACCCGGAATCTGCAGATGCTCGGGGCATTTGCCTATTTAAGCCGGGAAAAGAATAAAAAGGGCTTTGAAGCATATATTCCAGCGGCTGTGGCCTCTTTGAAACAGCTGATACAAAACATGGAACCATACCCTGTGGCCGGTCTCAAGGAACTCATAATGCAATTGTAAGGGAAAACCATGGAAAAAATTCATATCATGGTCAATGGACTGCCCGGCAATGTTGCCGCAACCATGGCCAGCGCTGCCATCACAGACCAGCGGTTTGCACTGATCCCCTATTCTTTGACAGGACCTGATATTGTCAAAGATTTTATTGCGGTAAAGGATGTGCGCATCTGTCTGGTGAAACCGGACGTTCGGGAGGAAACAATCACAGACATCCAGAAACAGTTTGCCCCGTTTATCGCCATTGATTATACCCATCCCACAGCTGTCAACACCAATGCAGGATTTTACATCCGCCATAATATTCCCTTTGTCATGGGCACCACGGGCGGAGACCGAAAAGATCTGGAAGCCCGGGTATCCAGTTCCCAAACCCCGGCTGTTATCGCGCCGAACATGGCCAAGCAGATAGTGGGGTTCCAGGCCATGATGGCTTATGCAGCTGAACGGTTTCCCAATCTTTTCGCAGGATACACACTGGAAATAAAAGAAAGCCACCAGCAGGGAAAGGCTGACACTTCCGGTACTGCAAAAGCGATGGTAAACTATTTCAACAAACTGGGAGTGGAATTTGATCCGGAAGAGATCCAGCAGATACGCGATCCCCGGGTGCAGAAAAATCAATGGCAGATACCGGAACAATACCTGTCCGGCCACGGCTGGCACACCTATACCCTTACAGCCCCGGATGGATCTGCCCTGTTTGAATTCACCCACAATGTCAATGGGCGCAATATTTATGTTACAGGCACCTTTGATGCTGTACTGTTTTTAAAAAAACAGCTTGCAGACCCTGAAAGACACAAACAGGTGTTTACCATGATTGACGTTTTAAATCAGGCCTGACCTTTTCCATGAACCTGTTTTTCAAAATTCTGCTTATCCTTCTGGGTCTGGCCTATCTCATCACCCCGGTGGACATCATCCCGGAAATTCTGGTTCCGTTTCTGGGATGGGTGGATGACGGGCTGGTCTTATACTGCATTTTTTACCTTATCCGGTATGGTCAGCTGCCGTGGTTCTTTTTCAAACGCAAAACTGATGACGGATATGGCCAAACATCCACCAGCCGGACCAGACCTGCGCCTGGATCACACACAAAAGACAACGGGTCCCGCAGCTGGAAAACTGCAGGAAACCAAAAGTTCACATCCAAAACAAACAGTTCCCCCCCAAGGCCGGCACATGAAATTCTTGGTGTTGCACAGGATGCCTCCTGGGAGGAAATCCAGGCTGCCTATAAACAGCTGGTCAAAAAATACCATCCAGACAAACTCTCCCATCTGGGAAAAGAATTTTCAGACCTGGCTGCCAAACGCTTTTTAGAAATCCAGAAAGCGTTTGAATCCCTTAAAGAAAAAAAGGGCCGATAGCCCCATGTTCAGCCGGCCAAAGGAATCCCTGTGATGGAACCCCTTGTTGTGGACAACCATGTTTTTGAAATCCAGTGGCACAGGCACAAAAACAACAATCGCCCGGTTCTGGTGTTCCTCCATGAAGGTTTAGGATGTGCGCAGATGTGGAAAACCTTTCCGGAACGTCTGGCCAAGGTAACCGGGTGTAACGCCTTTGTATTCTCCCGACTGGGATACGGCAGATCCGGCACCTGCAGACTTCCCTGGAAAATCAACTTCATGCATATCCAGGCCCTGACGGTGCTGCCGAAAATTCTTACCGCTGCCGGTATCCAGGAGCATATTCTCATCGGCCACTCAGACGGCGGGTCCATAGCCCTTGTTTTTGGCGGCAGCCGTAACGCCGGCGGGCTTAGGGGTGTGATCACCGAAGCTGCCCATGTTTTTTGCGAACCTGTGACCCTGGCATCCATCCGGTCGGCCAGACATGCCTATCTGGCAGGAGGCCTCAAAGAAAAGCTGCGCCGGTACCATGGCAAAAACACGGACACCGCTTTCTGGGGATGGAATGATGCCTGGCTGCATCCGAAATTTGTGCACTGGAACATCACAAGGTATCTGGCCCGCATCCAGGTACCGGTACTGGCCATCCAGGGAAAAGACGATCCCTACGGCACCGCACAGCAATTGACCGCCATAGAAAATGGCGTTCAGGACTGTGAAACACAGCATATCGAAAACTGCGGCCATACGCCCCACCATGAGCACCCTGATTTGGTGGTGGCCTGCATGGCCGCCTTCATCAAATCCCTTTTGCAGTAAACCTGCAGGAGGTCAGGTCAAAAATGGCAGATCCCTTTTATGGAACCTCATCCTTTTTTCCCTTTTTGATACCCGCCTCTTGCGATTATCTTGTCAAAAATGACCGCCGGCATTGACAAACCGTTGGATCTCTGGGATATAGAAACATTTTTCATTGTACAGACAAAAGGGAGAAACCGTGTGACCGGCGTAAGTGAAATTCTGGTTCTGATCCTGTTGATATCCGGTCTGCTTATTGTGCCAAGGATGCTCAAACCGCCACCAGAGAATAATACCCAAAACGCGGTTTTACGCTTATCCAAAAAAAAACGGGCCGCCATGGTTGCCTCTGTTTTGTTTCCCATTGCCTGTGCCCTGATCATCAAGCCCTGGCAGGGCCATGCCGTGTTGTTTGCAGCCATAGGTTTTGCCCCGGTAGCCCTGGCCTGGGCGGTTTACTGGGTGTTGTCAGCCCCAAAAAAATAACCACTGCCTGACCTGAACAATCCATAAAAAAACAGCCGTTCAGATCCTGTTTACCGGATCTGAACGGCTGTTTTGTCTCAGATAAAATAGTTGGCTATCTGACAGAGGGGCTCAATGACGGCTGTCTTTTGATTCATTTACAGTATCATAGGCTGCTTTGGCAATACAGTATGCCATGCCCGCTCCCAGAATCCCGACAGCATACCACAAACCGCCGAAAAAAAGCAGATGCCCGATATCCCAGACCCATTCAAAGATAAATGGAAACATAATTTTTCTCCTTTACTAAGATTCCTGCGCCTTGGATTGATTCAGTTCCCGTTCCTGGGGAAACACCGGCAGATAGCGGTATGTCACCGCAATAAGAATGATGCCGTAGGCCACAGGTAAAATAGTGGTGGCCACTTCCTGCCAGGAGGGGATATACAGGGCCCAGGTATCAAAAGGCATGACCGGTACTGCCATTACCTGAAGCACCATGACCCAGCGGTTGAGGCTTACACCGATAACCCCCAGAATGATGGCGACCAGCCGCAGGTTGGGGTTTTCCCGGGTGCTCTTGTTGATGAGCAAAAGACCGGGGATCAGGCCGCAGATGATAACCTCGGCAACCAGAATCCAGTAGCCGTAAAAGCTGTTGTTCGTATAAAAAAAGCTGAACTCGTATCCAAGACTGGGGGCGGTGACCGTTGCCCAGTATATGGTGTCGATGATTTTGGCAATAATATAGGTGAATATCATCCATCCGGAAATTTTGGCAAGCAGATGGACCACATTGTCCTTGACCAGTTTTTTGCCGGTGACAGCTTCGGTGATCCGGGTCACCAGGAGGGTAAAACAAGGACCGAATGCGGCGGCAGACCAGGTGAAAAGAAAAAAGGTCCAGGGCCAGATCAAAAGACCCTCCCGCACGGCAAAAGGCCTTCCGTACAGGACACCGGCAACCCCGCCGAGCGATCCCTGGTGGAAAAAGGACAAAAATGCGCCGGTGGCCGCAAATATGGCCATCACACCGTGCATGTTGTGGGCCAGGTGATGGAAAAAAGGCACTTTGTTGAGCTGCCTGTTTTCCAGAACATTGGGGATGAACTCAATGGTAAGCACCGCAAAATAGGCGGAAAGACAAAAGGCCACCTCAGTGAGCATGGAATGCACATTGGCATGCCAGAATATAAACCAGCCCCGCAGCGGCTGCCCGATATCAATAGCCAGAATCAGCAATGCCGAGCTGTAACAGATAAACCCGATGATCACCGCAAAATTTATAATATTCTTGAGTTCATCCACTTTGAAAATATATTTGAGCAGGCCGGTGAAAAACGCCCCGCCGCCCAAGGCTATAACAGCCAGATCCGCCCAGATCCACAGGGCAAATCCGTAATAATCATTCATATTGGTCTGGTTCAACCCTTTGAACCAGCACAGCAGCATGGCATAAACGCCCCAGAGCAGGACAGCAGTCACAAGGGCTATTCCCAGCATGAATTTGGGAAACGAACACCGTTTTGCACCTTCAGGTATTAATGCAGCATCCATATTCAATTACTCCTCACATAGATTTTGGATTTTCTAATCATGGGAAGCAGACCCATAATGATTTTTCACCTTTTCCCATTCACCATCCAGGTAGCTGTCCCCTACTTTTCTGATCCATTCCCGTTCTGAGATATAATAGACCTTGGGGTTGGTTCCCAGGCGCTCCAGCAGCCTGAACACCTTGGGATTTCTAGATTTTCTCACCACATCTTGGTTCAGCGGATCTGGATGGGGATCAGGTTTGACGACCTGGTGAATCTTGTGGGAAGGATTGTTCAAATCACCGAATATGATGGCACCGGCCGGACATGCAGTGGTGCATGCAGTCTGGTATGCGTCTTCCGGAATTTCATCGGTTTCATTGTAATAGGCCTGTTCTCTGGCCAGCTGGTACCGGTGGTAACAAAAACTGCATTTTTCCACCACGCCCCGCATTCTTGGCGATACATTGGGGCTCAGATACTTTTCCATGCCTTCAGGCCATACAGGGTCCCACCAGTTGAAATACCTGGCATGATACGGGCAGGCTGCCATACAGTACCGGCATCCGAAACACCGGGTGTAGATCTGGGAGACAATACCAGTGTCATATCCGTAGTCAGTGGCGGTTGCCGGGCACACGGTCACGCAGGGGGAATGGCCATGGTCTCCTTTACCGCCGCAGTGCTGGCAGGGCCTTGGCAGATAAGCTGTCTCAGTATCTGGAAATGATTTGCCGTTGGTAATCTTGTAAATCCGCATCCAGGTGAGGCTGTCCTTTTTATTGGATTCATCCTCCTTAAACGGAATATTATTTTCAGCCATGCACGA
>Ga0102943_1001393_pt1 | contig 15189 bp, 11 predicted proteins | sample SalPonC_black_MG_FD_78174 | JGI IMG/M metagenome (GOLD analysis project Ga0102943, IMG submission 78174) | Salt pond soil microbial communities from South San Francisco under conditions of wetland restoration - Salt Pond MetaG... | ecosystem: Environmental > Aquatic > Marine > Intertidal zone >...
CGATTCAAACAGGGTTACTACGCGAGTGTTTCATACTTAGACGATCTCTTGAAAGACCTATTTAACAGCCTTACTTCCCATGGCTTGCCAGACAATACATACATAGTCTTTTCGAGTGATCACGGCTACCATTTGGGGTCCAAGCGGAGTATTAAAAAATCAAGCCTATGGAACGCCTCCACAAACGTCCCCCTATTGGTAAGTGGGCCCAATATAGCATCGCAAGTAATAGAAAGTCCTGTATCTCTTGTTGACATATATCCCACCATATTAGACATTACAAACGTATCTCACCCGACCTCACATACACTGGACGGAAGCAGTCTTTTTAATGTTAATAGCGGGAGTTCAAGTAAGGGCGTTTTATCTGCAGGTAGCTGGCAGGAGTTAGAAGTCGGTGAAGCAGGAAAAGCACACCATCAACATCATGCCTTGTTAACCAGTGATTACAAATATATTCTTTACTCTTCTGGAGAAGATGAGCTTTACAACATTATAGATGATCGAGAAGAATTCGTAGATCTTACAAGCGCATCTTTCAATCAGCAGTTCAGAAGGATCGCTCACGAAGTTCTGGGAATGGATGTAGATTCCATACGATCTCCGATCTCTTCTTTTCAAAATCTGTTTTATGGAGACTTTGAACAAGGTCTGAACGGATGGTTCCCTTCCGTTGCAGACTCTAAGCGTTATGTACAATCATCAAATTCAGAATTAAATACTCGCCATTTGGTTCTCGCCGACAACTCTGCAGGAATCTGTGAAAATAAGAATGTTCGCCTGCGGCAAGAAGGAGAGTACAAACTTAATTTTCAAGCTTATTCCGAGTCTGAAGGAGCACAGTTAAGATTCAATCTGAAGTTTTCGGATGGAAATTCTCCTACTACGCTGATGGATCAAATATTTTCGATCAACAGCACTGTGTCCTCTTACAGTCATAATTTTAATATTCCGGAAATACCCGTTGATGCCATCAAAGCCTTGCGAATACAACTGTTAACAGGAGCGGGTGTGCACATTGACAATATTGAGATCATCAATATTTTGTCGCAAGAAGAATCACTTAGCCCTTGCTCTCAAGCATCTCTTGTGGCAACTGATATCGCCTTGAGCTCGGTCGAAATCGACACTCTCAAAAGCTTGATCGATCAACCCGATTTTAATTGCGTATCGTTATCCGGGTTGGCTCAACAACAATGGTATAAAGTTATTCCTGAAACAGAATTCGGAATAATTATCACCCGGCTTCAATCAAATTTTGACCCTATTATTCAGTTATCGGATAATTGCGCTGCGCCAAACGACGGAGATTTGCAGTGCTCAAATTTGAGGAATGACAATCTCGAAGCTCTATTGATTAGCGCACAGCCAGGACAGGAGTATGCATTTCGGGTAGCAAACAAAAAAAGAATCTTGAGCCAAACTATTCCGGGAAGGACCTTATACGAAAATATGGATCATCTAATTCCACAGATTTCAGATGGAATATTGACCACCAATCACCCGGTTTATTCTAACATAAATATTCAATCTGTAACTTTCAGACTTTATCCTGCGAATAATCCCAATAACGGGCAAGACTATACAGTAGCATACAATGAAAACGCCGAATACGATCTAAACAGCCTAAATTTGGTACCGGGTAATTATGGAATTCAAGCGCGCTACATGATTAATTTAATGTCAATTGAGACTCCTTTCGGACCGCCAACGTTATTTGAAATAGGCAATTCGAACTTAGCAGAAACGGGGGACATTGAACTATCTAAATTTTTGGTTTCCCCAAATCCGGTGCCATTAGGAGCAACTTCAGTTACTATCTCGACACCACCTACGACAGACGATTATACTGCAAGACCCTTGAAAATTTCGTTAATTGACATCTTGGGCCGAACTATAATTGAATATCCCTTAACACAATGGTCAAATCACTTCAATTTTGAATTTCCTTCGAATCTGGGAAAAGGAATTTATTTTATCAGAGTGTTAGATATGAATGGAGATGAATCCCTTCTTAAATTGATGATGTAGCTTCTTGCATTTTGACACCTTTTGATTTTACAAAATCAATAAATTGAATCCATGAAAAACTCTTCAATCATTAAAGACCTCAATAGCACCGACCTGAAGAATACTCTGTTATGTTAAAATATTACACATTTTGTTTAGCGATTTTATTCGCTTTGAGCGACGGTCAATCTCAAACGAGTGAACAACCCAACATTCTATTGATCATGACTGATGATCTCAATTATTTAGGAATGGGGTCTTTAGTAGATTCTACCGTTAAAGCACCAAATATTGACACCTTATTAAGTGAGAGTTACGTATTTACAAATGCTCATGCTAATGCTGCCGGATGCGGTCCTTCAAGAGCCAGTATGTTTTCAGGAGTGCTGCCTCAAACGAGTGGCCATACCGGTTACAAAATGTCACAGAACAGTTGGGTGGATAATCCAATGCTGGGAGCTTCCACATCGGTTTTTGAGCATTTTTTGAACAACGGTTATAACGTTTACGCCAGTGGGAAACTTTACCATAGCTACAGGTATCGCGAAGAAGATTTTACATTTTACAAAGACGACTTGGCGCAAGGGCCCTATGCAGTGAATAATCAAATTCATTCAGATCTGCCTGAATCATTCTCACAATACGACCTTTCATTTGCCCAATTGGAAAATATACCATCCTACAATGGCGTTGAGGGCTGGCAAAATAAATTTGGCACTCCATTCTTTTTTGAAGACGATGAGAATCGCGACTTGATGGCTGATGAAATTACGGTAGAGTATTGTACCAACTTGCTTGATTCATTATCGGCGATTGACTCCGATGAACCGTTTTTTTTGAGTGCGGGTTTTTTCAATCCACATCAGCCCTTTCACGTTCCTGCCAAATATTGGGATCTATATGATTCAACCGATTTCGATTTGGACTTTCTACGTCCGGACACGGCATTACCGATATTGACAACGGCCACCAATAGATTTGGGTCATCGTCAAATGAGGCTTACGATTTAATGAGGGCAGAATCTCCTGCCGACGATCCGGATTTTTACTTTAGACGGTACGTGCATGCCTACTATGCGAGCGTTTCTTTTATAGATGATCAAATAGGAGCTTTATTGACGGCTTTGGAGAATAGTGATTATAGTGATAATACGATCATAGTATTTACCAGCGACCACGGGTTTCATCTTGGATCTAAGGGACTTGTAGAAAAATCCACCATGTGGAACGACGCAACAGCGGTACCGTTTGCAATTCGCATCCCTACCAGGGAACACGAGCTGTTTGATAAACCTGTTTCTCTCGTTGATCTTTATCCTACACTTATCGATTATGCAAATTTAGAACCTCCTTCAAGTCATGCGCTTGATGGAAAGTCAGTTAAAGGAATCATCAGTGGCCAAGAATCGAATACGGCCATTATTTCAGGAGTAAGTATAGAATCACTACAAGTGGGTGAGCTCTCTGAAGTAGAACACAGTCATCACGCTTATTTGAAAGGGAGATTCAAGTATTTGCACTATTCAAGCGGCGAGGATGAACTATATGATATCAAGCTCGATTTTCGAGAAACAAATGATTTGTCGGAGAACCCTGATTATCAAATTCTGAGAAACAGCATGTACAAAGAGCTTAGAGAAAGAATAGGTTTTATAAGGCCTCCGACTCAAAGCTATGTTAGCCTTTATTACGGCGATTTTACCCAAGACCTGAATGGATGGAGACCATCAGAAGTCAGTGATGAGTTCATGATTTCCGAAGGGAATGAGCAAATCGCCAGCCGTCATCTGAAGATCAATGGAAATACGACGACTGCCATTTTCAACGATAACATTACTTTCCGCCAAGAAGGATCGCATAGGCTTGACTTTATGGCATATGCAGAGACCACTTCTGAAGAAGAGGAAGAGCCCGTTCGAGTGCGTATAGTGGCTGACTCTGAAATAATTTTGGATGAAATTATTCAAATCGGAGGGTCAGTAAGCCAAGTTTCTTTGCCTTTTGATATGTTCGAACCTTTTCCCGCCTTTGGCAAAACAAGATTGTTCATCCAATCCCAATCGTCAATGACTGTTCACTTGGATGATATCAAAATTCTAAACCAAGATATTAGTCAGGAGGCCCTATTTCCATGCTTGTTTGCAGAAAACATGCAGACAGGAGTTCCGATCGGACAATTGCAACCTCGCTTTTTCTCCTTACCCTCTGACCAGTCTGCCGTTTCATGTGTGAACTCGACAGGGAGCTCGCCTCAATTATGGCAAAAATTTGTTCCCAATGGTGAAACAGGGGTAGTAGCTGCACAGATTTTGGCATACAACCCTGTAATTGAGGTTTTTTCTGACTGTTCTCTTGACTTAAACTTGGTATCCTGTGTCGATGATCAGGTTAATGAAAGAGAATTTAATATCATGTATGACCTGGTTCCTGGCCAAGAATATTACGCAAGAATAACTTCAAAAAGAAACCTCCCCATTTTTGCTACCCAATCTCCAGGGATAAAGAGTATTTTTTTCAACTTCATTCCGGCAGTATTAGCAGGCTCCAACCTTCAGGTAAAATCAGAAAATAGCGATTTACACATTACACATAGCTCATTTTCGGAGGAAGAGAATTATGAGATCACTTTTTTGTTCGAAGATAATTTCTCAGGTGAGAAATTCCACTTCAATATTTCACCGGATGAAATTCCAAGATTAAAAATGTCTCATTTCAATTTGCCAATAGGCACCGCGTATAAAGTCTCCCTCGGGTATCGCTTACCGGAATTCGAACTTTCGATTCCCTATGGCCCTGCCAAAACAATTTACTATGTGGAAGGAAGCCTTACCGATTCCGATTTTAGCATTTATCCTAACCCTCTTCAAATGGGAAAGGATCCCATCGGGCTGAAGTTTACAAATAAAGAGGATGGTATGGGAAAAATCATTATCCTTGATCTATTGGGAAAAATGGTTTATCAAAAAAGCGCGACAATTGAATCATCCCAAGTAAGTGTCCCTTCAAATTTTGGTTTGTCTCAAGGCACTTATGTAATCCTGTTTGAAGAAAATGGTATTCGATCGACTCCTGAATTGCTTTTTATGCATTAGCACGGGACCCAGTAGGAACGGGTAAAATATCCTAAAACCTGTGTCGCTTTTATTTGTTATTTTATCAAAGCAATCCAATTATGACAAGTGAACGTGATGACAGATTAATACAGCTTAGACCGGAGATTTCGCTTGACAATGAAAGCGCCGGCGGCGATAAGCCCATTGGTGCCTTTCAAAATGAAATTCTGAGACCTATTCTAAAATTCCAGAACAGCATTATCCTTGCTCAATTCAAGCAGTACTTGATAAAATTCAAACCGGCATTTAACGCTTACAATAGTCAGGTGCAAAAGAATTACATCCAAGATGTGCTCAAGAGCGATTCGCGCATTAAGAATTCGCTCATCGCTTCAGTAGTTAGCGTAATGACTTTAGACGAATACTCTTATTACTGCGAAAACAAGAATGAAATCAACAAGCGCATAGTTTCGCTTCTTACAAAGCGTATTCAGGATCACCTCGAAATGCTTTTCTAGAGGTTATCAAGGTTTTGTAAGTACTCATTGGCTTGCTTAAATAGCTCTTCTCTCTTTTTACTGTTCATCTTGTCTAAGGTGGGATAAACAAAGCCTATTCGCCGATTGCTTTCGAGTTTGTCGCGGTGACGCTCATAAAAATCCCAGTACAGCGAATTAAACGGGCAGGCCTTTTCACCTGTTTTTTTCGACTTTGAATAGTGGCAACCTTTGCAGTAGTCGCTCATCTTGTCGATGTAATTGGCCGATGAAACATAGGGTTTGGTGCCTACTATTCCACCATCGGCAAATTGACTCATTCCTCGGGTGTTGGTAATCTCTACCCACTCTATAGCGTCAATATAAATTCCCAAATACCAAGCATCCACCTCATCGGGGTGAATGCCCGCCAATAGAGCGAAGTTTCCTGTCACCATCAATCGTTGGATATGGTGAGCGTAGGCGTAATCTAAGGACTGATTAATGGATTGGCTAAGGCAGTTCATCTTCGTTTCTCCCGTCCAATACCATTCGGGTATCTTCCGCTGATGACGAAAATAATTTGATCGGGCATAGCCCGGCATCTTAGCCCAATAAACGCCACGCATGTATTCCCTCCAGCCTAATATTTGCCGGATAAATCCTTCAACGGCAGCTATTGGAACCTCCTTTCTGTTTTCACGCCAAGCCTCCTCCACTCGCTCGATCACTTCTTTTGGACTGACTATTTTGCTATTCATCAAGAAGCTGATTCGCGAGTGGTAAACCGACCACTCATCCTGCCGCATGGCATCTTGATAATCCCCGAAATTCACCAAGCATTCATCGATGAAAAAACGCAGCATACTTAGTCCTTCGCGGCGCGTAACCGGCCAAATAAAATTTTCTGCGTCTATGCGCCCGAAGGTTTTCACACCCTGTTCCTCGAGCATCTCGGTAATCTCTTTTACCTCTTTGGAGTAGGTCTTGGGCTCAATCACCCGGTGATCTGCAGGAAGCGACTTGCGGTTCTGTTTGTCAAAATTCCATTTGCCGTCAACGGGATTTTCGCCATCCATCAGGATATCATACTTCTTCCGCATTTTGCGGTAAAAAGACTCCATCAAGTAGGTTTTCTTTCCTTTAAAAAAGTTCGCCAAATCATCCCTTCCGGATAAAAAATGTTCGGTATCAAAAACGCGACACGGGAGGTCTAGCGTGTCTTTCAGGGTTTTTAAAGCCTTATCGAGACGGTACTCATCGGGCAGTTGATAGGCCCAAGAGGAACACTTCTCTTTAGTGACAAAATGTTTGACGTTGTCGGCAATCGATCCTTTGTTTTCCTGATCATCCAGCCTGACGTAAATGACTTCGAAACCACGTTCTTCGAGCCAAGACCCGAAATCGCGCATCGCCATAAAGAAAGCTACCACTTTTTGAATATGGTGTTTGACGTAATCTGTCTCCGATCGAGCCTCGCAGATTAACACCACTTTTTCACCCGGTTCATCCTCCCACCAGCTGTGCTGTCGGTTGAGTTGATCTCCCAGTACCAATCTTAGCTCCTTATTTGCCATAAGGCATTAACAAGCTGTCAAAAAGAAGGTTTTAAGAGGCCTTTGAAATGTTCATCAGGTCAGCTGGAACCTTCGTCTTTACTGTGGCCTCCAACATGTGAAGAATGTTGTACAGGCCGAAATAGGTGCGATTGATGTAAATACCGTGTTTCGATCCACGCGCCGCGTTGCTTTTTCTAAACTGCTTATCCGCGGCTACTTGATCGCCCAATGCGTAGATACCCGCAAAGTATTCTTTATTGCTAAAGTCAAATTCTTCCACCCCGAAAGGCTGGCAAAGCAGGGACACCATTTCACCGAATACTCGAGTAAAATACTCAGTCTCCGCCGGTTTATCCTCGGGAAGCAGAAACTCCATTTTGTGCAGGAGGGCATTGAATTCCAAAGGCTTTTTAACAAGCTCTATATCCATGAATTGGAAGTAGTCTTCGTAAAAATCGAGCGGAATTTCTTTGACACAACCAAAGTCCAAGACTGCCAATTGACCTTCATTGGTAATTAAAAAATTTCCGGGATGAGGATCAGCGTGAACCATGTGAAGTTCGTGGATTTGGTAATTGTAAAAATCCCAGAGAGCCTGTCCGATTTGGTTGCGCTTTTCTTGCGAAGGATTGGTAGCGATCCATTCGCTCAAGTGTGTACCATCAATCCAGTCCATAGTAATCACTCTTTCGGAGGAGTATTCGGGGTAATACCGGGGAAAGCGGATGTCCAGATCCCGACACTTTTGGGTCAAGTCCATCGATCGCCGAAGCTCCAAGCTATAATCCGTTTCTTCCAAGAGCTTCTCTTCAACTTCTTGAAGGTATTTGTCCAGATCTTTGCCCTTAACATTCATCAAGCGCATGGCTATTGGCTTGGCCAGTTTCAAATCGCTGGAGACACTATTGGCAACTCCCGGATATTGGATTTTAACGGCCAGCTTTTTTCCTTCCAATGTAGCTTGATGGACTTGTCCGATTGAAGCAGCATTGAGCGCCTTGGATGAAAATGTTTCGAAAATTTCATCAGGACTTTGATCAAAATACTTCTTGAAGGTCTTTACTACCAAAGGGTAAGAAAGAGGAGGCGCATTGTATTGTGCCATCTGAAACTTGTCGGTATAGGCTTTAGGCAATACGTTTTGATCCATTGACATCATCTGAGCCACTTTAAGAGCGCTGCCCTTTAGTTGACTCAATGATTCGTATACATCCGCAGCATTGGCCTCGTCCAGAGTATCCCGACTGGTCTCAGAATCCACCATTTTCTTGGCGTAATACTTCAGGTAATTGCCTCCCATTTTGGCCCCCGTACCCACAAACTTTGCGGCACGCTGAACTTTCGAAACGGGAATTTTGTGTTGCTCTTTCATCTACCGTCTATTTTGTGGACCAAAGGAATTTGACGAAGTCCACGGCTCGGTCCAAAGTGGATTCACTCAATAATTCAAATGAAAGATTCACCGCTTTTTCAATGGCGGCATCGGTTTGCTCAAAGTCAGCACTGGTGTCTTTGACCCAAAAGTCGATCACGAAAACCAGCTGCAACCAGAATGCCTGATTGTATCGATCTGAGATGAATGAGCGCTCTTTGATTTCATCCCCGTTGATTCCTTCTACTACGATGCGCTTGGCAAACTTGAGGAAATGCTCCTTGTACGATTTCAGCGCATCGGGAGTTTTCATACTCTCCTTCAGCCCTGTCCAACGTATCATGATGAAACTCCTTCGTCCCTTCAACACTTCCAAATGGGTGTAATAAAAAGAGAGTAGTTTCTCGCGAGCATTGAACGATTCGTAATTCGAATCTTTCTCAATCACATGGAGGGTTTCGCCCATCAGGCCTTCCCAAACTCCCTTTTCTATGGATTCGAAGGAGGTAAAGTGTGAATAAAATTCTGCTTCGCTCATTCCCAAATCATTGGCGAATTTGAAAACCGACGGCGGCTGTTTTCCTTCCGTCAAAACGTATTTCAAATAAGCATCAATAATGTGCTTGGATGTAATTTTTGCTTTCGCAGTCGTTTTCGTTGTTGTTTTTGCCTTTGTTGCCATTCTACACAATTCTTTGTTCCAATTTCAGTATAAAGTTCAAGCACCTTTGGTTGAACTCTGCTGCTCGCTCAATGTTGCAAACATGTCCGCACCGATCGATGGTCTCGAGCAATACTTCGCCATACTTTTCCACGTAATCCCTTGCGGGCTGAAGAAAAACGTGGTCTTGCTCTCCCATTACGATGAGGCAAGGTGCTTCTATTTTTTTTGAAAAAAGTTCTTTTAATGTTCGGTTCAGTTTTTTCAATAAGCCAAACCATTTTTTGGCTTCCTGATCTTTCAGCTTTTGAGCCTCGCGAATGAAAACGCGCCTTGAGGCCGAGTGATTGTTTCGCGGCAACAAGACCACCGCAAAAATTTGGTAAAGGAGCTGAAAAGGAAGTATGGATGACAATGTTCTGGCGCCAAAAGCCAAGACTTTTATCTTGCGGCTCATCTTAAAAATTCCACCGGCCAAAACCACCGATCTCACCCGTGAAGGTGCAATAATCTCGATATGTCTGATCACGATACTCCCCATAGAGACGCCAATAAAATGAGCCTCCCCTATGGACAAACTGTCCATCACATCCACCACATCTTTTGCCACGAGCCCAAAACCAAATGCCATCTCTGATTCTAAGTCTTTTGACTTTCCGTGATCGCGCAAGTCAATGAGCAGAAGGTTGAACTTCCCTTTGAAAAAGTCAACTTGTTTTTGCCAAGTTCTTACGCTGCCACCGGCACCGTGCACAAACACCATCCATGCCTCATGCTCTTGAGTGTGGTGGATTTCGTAATGAAGTATGGTGTTGTTTTTAGACACTATCGTTTGGATATTTTATTTCCGGTAATGCTTCTTTGGCGGCTGCATTTAAATCGATCGGCCGTGGTAGTACCGGCGTGTTTTGTCGATCGCCCTTGCACCCTCTTTCTCCACATCCTGAAGCTGGAAGGTTTCATATTTCTGCGCATGAGGTTTATAACCACTTTTTCGGAAATCCCGAATTGATCTTCTATCGTATCAAAAGTCGTGCGGTCTTCCCATGCCATTTCAATGACTCGATCAAGTCCTCTTTCTCCCAAGTTGGTTTCTACTTTCTTCAAATTCATACTGCTCAATTTACGGTCAACACTCCCGAGAGTTTTCGGACCTTGTATTGTTCAAGTACGGTTATAACAATCAAAAGCATGAGCATGTTGTAACCAATGTCATCCACCGGTATGGTTAGGATGCGCAAATTGAGATTTTCGGCGTTGTTGTACCAAACGATTGGCTCTTCGGTAAAAAGTCCGGTTAAGGCTCCATTGACCAGTAGGAAGGGGATTTGTATAATGATGAATGCCAAAAAGAACTGTCCGAGGTAATCGCTGCGGTTGATGAGTAAGTGCCAAATAAGCAAGAGACAGAGAAGAGAAAAGGTGGTAAAGGTGTAAAGCCGATCGACGAAAAGCACTGACACGACAAAGCTCACCAAAATCAGAGCAGAAGTAATTTTGTCCTGAGCAGGCTTCAGGGGAGAATTGGGCAAGAAATAATTGAGCACTTCGTAGATAAAAGCGCAGGCAAACGGAACCACGATAAAAAACAACCACTCCTCAATGGGTAAATTAGCAATGCGTATCCCTGAAATGTATTGCTCATTAAAGCCCCATACACCCTTTGCCGTGAACCATACATCCCACGGAACAAATAACAAGGCCATGACTGCGATACCCAGAAATACTCCCGGCCAGTACCGAACGAATCTCAAACGGCTTTCAAAGCTTCTCGCCAAAGGGTAAGAAAGGGTGAGCAGGTCGAGTAGAAGATAGTAGTAGTGCTCCAATTGCCGTGCTATTGATGGTTCACGAGGTTTTCATGGATCGCTTCGCCTCGCGGAAAAATTTCAAAGGCACGATAAGCATCCCGAAACATTCTCCTTCTTCTTTATTCAAATGCTTGTGATGCACTTTGTGCGCCTTGCGAATCGCTCTGAAATATACGTTATCAGTTCTTTTGAACCAATCAAATCTGCGATGAATAAAAACATCGTGCACCAAGAAATAACTCAGACCATAAAGCGCTATACCTAAGCCCACAAACAACTTCCAGTCATTGCCATCCATCATCCCGAACATGGTAAATAACCACGAGGGAATGGCAAAAATGAGAAAGAACACGTCGTTTTTCTCGAAAAATCCCGGCTCATGTTGGTGGTGATCTCTATGAAAATACCAGCCCAAGCCATGCATGACGTATTTGTGCGTGAACCAAGCCATAAACTCCATGAAGAAGAATGTGGCCACTAAAATGATGAGGTTTAAAACCATTTGAAATCAGGCTGTTTTTGCGACTCTGATAAAGTCGGGACGATCGGAAACGTACCTGTAGGCAAAGTTATTAATAACCTTCTTCTTGTGAAACAAGACTACACCGGGCATTTGAAAAGGGTCCCCGGCCGGCTTACCAATTAGATGACCTTTCACGATTCCCGCGACAAATGCGCGCCACCAATTTTTCAAACCAAACAAAGCTCGAAAACTAACCTTGTGAAATCCAAATCGGTCATAGAGATGCTGATGGATATCGGAAATATGCGGAACATCACCCAAATCATACAGCTTCAACATATCCGCAGCTAAATCGCTTTCCACCATGTGTACGATTACGATTTTTACTCCTGTGGATTCTATGTCTTGCCTCACCTCAGCTAAATCTGCCATAGTCTCACGGCAAAAAGTACAGCCAAAGTGTCTTAAGAAAACCAACAGTACTTTGTGGTTATCTGCAATTTCATTTAAGCTCTCGCCTCTGTTCGTTACGAAATTCATATTGTCCTTTCTAGTCGGCATGTGATTAAACAAGGTGAAAATAGGATTGTTTAAGTAACAGTGCAGAACGCTAAACTCTTCAAATGGTTTTTTTTGTGGGCAATTTTTATGATTGTCCTCATTTTGTTCACTCTTCCGAATGAACGTCCGGAGCAAATCGACACCATCGGATTCTCTACTACCGAGTCAGCAGAACTATATTTTAAAAACGTACGGTCTTTCTACTACCGCAATAATACCGAGGCCGAAGGTATATTGGATGTGTATCGCTTGGAGAGCATATTTGTGGATTCACTGCCTTCCTTGCCATTTGCCATGTACAATAACTGGCGAACAAATGAAACCTTCATTCGTCTGGACACAGCGTTTATTAATACAAGAGAAGTCGTCGCCGTGATTGCCGATTCGGCAGGATTGAAGACCGATACAATCCGGTTTCCAGAAATGTCGAATGAATCACAATACTTATTCGCCCGCGACATATACAGAGCACTGGAAGAAAGAGAAAAGCTCGGGTTAGCCACGGAGTCAGAGGTTATTTGGTTGCAAGAGAGTACGAACCGTTCAGTAAAACGAACACTCACAGACTATTTCAGGCTACTCGGAAAACTATGATTACCACTTTTCGTTAACGTAAATCGGTCTTGCATATGGACTCCCATGCAAGCCATAACTGTTTTTTTCAGCGTCTGAAAGTTGCCATGGTTTGTGAATGAATTCATTCGGCAGGTCAGAAAGCTCAGGTAGCCAATGCCGAATATATTCCCCATTCTCGTCATAACGAGCAGCCTGTGTAAGTATATTGAAGTACCGGTTCTCGCGTGGATCGTTCCCTACCCCGGCTACGTACGCCCAATTGCCCCAATTGCTGGTAACATCGTAATCTGTTAGCTCTTGCTCAAAATAGGCCGCACCGCAGCGCCAATCGTGCTTCAAATCTTTAACCAAATAGCTCGCAACAATTTGTCGTCCGCGATTGCTCATAAAACCGGTCGCATTCAACTCTTTCATGTTGGCATCCACAAATGGGATTCCCGTCTTTCCTCTTTTCCATAAATCCAACTTTTCAAAGTCGACCTTCCGGTCTGCATCCTCATTTTTGATCCCTCCCGGGTAGAAAAGTTGATCACCATATTTCATAGCCACGTAGCGGAAGTAGTCTCTCCAAACCAATTCAAAGACCATCCAGTAGGTAGATGAGTTTTTTTTAACTGACTTCTCGTACCGCTTCACTTCGCTAAAAATCATCCGCGGTGAAATGCAGCCCTGAGCCAACCAAGCAGAAAACTTGGAGGAATAATCCTTGCCAAGCAAGCCATTTCGGGTGAATTTATAAGTGCTCAGGTTTTCGGTTTCCCAAAAATAATTTTCCAGACGTCTTCGTGCTTCACGCTCACCTCCTTTGTACACAATAGCTGCTTTCTCGGATATCGGATTTGGGTCAAAGCCTAAGTTTTTCAATTCCGGAATAGCATTTCCTTTTATTTCTTTCGGCGATTCTAAATTTTGAGGAATAGGTATGATTGGCCTTACTTCCGCTTCCTTTTCACATTTCTTCCTGAAATTGGAGAAGATGTCGGGGATATTCTCCATCTCGAACGGAATATCGTCGGGATGGTAGAGGGAATGACCATGGAAATAATTGATTTCCACTTTTCCTTCCAAGGCCTGCTCCATTTCCTCTTCAACTCTCAACTCTTCTTTCGTTACCTCTTTTTGAGCGAAGAGGGCGGTAACTCCGTAATCTTTACCAATGCGCGCAAGAACGTGATCAGGTTTTCCCACCTCTACCAGTACATCGCTACCGAGACCTTGCAAGGATTTTTTCAAATCTTCCAGGCTCTCCAGAATAAATTTCATCCGACGGGCGCCGAATTTTCTAGATCCGTATCGTTCACTTTGGAAATAAGTCGGATCAAAAATGTAGACAGGGATGACTTCATCACATTCTTCAGATGCCCGAAACAGGGCCTCATTATCCGTAACCCTCAAATCGTTTCTAAACCAGACTAATCCTCTTTTCACTTTGATTTGTTTTTTCGGCAGCGCTCGCTGCAGTATTTGACTTCTCCCCAATTTTTCTCCCACTTTTTTCGCCATTTCATTGGCTTTCCGCAGACTACGCAACTTTTTTCGGGGAGATATGACTTGTTTCCTTTATGCATTTCTTGGCCCCGGATTGGTATGCTTTGCCAAGATTCGACCCGACTCTATTCGGCCGACCTTACTTTTCCTCATTCCATAAAGTCGATCAGAAGCTGCTTTGCGCGCTTTGTCCAATGCCACAATGGGAAGAGGGTAATTCCTTCCGGGAATAAAATCAAAAAGCTGCTGATCTATTGGCCCGAGCTCCCAGGGCTTGTGAATGGCATCTCCGGGTACATTTCTTAATTCGGGCACCCATTTCTTGATAAAATCGCCACTCGGATCTTGATCGATTGATTGCTTTATCGGGTTGTATATTCGAATGGTATTGATTCCGGTCATTCCCGCTTGCATCTGAATTTGGGGGTAGTGAATGCCGGGCTCGAAATCCAGAAATATTCGAGACAGGTGCATGGAAACAGGTTTCCAAGGCTGCCAGAGATGATGCACTGCAAAACTGGTGAGCATGGCCCTCATACGAAAGTTGATATAGCCGGTTTCCCGCAAACAGCGCATGCAGGCATCCACCATCGGGAATCCGGTTCTGCCGGTCATCCAAGCGCCGATTAGTCTTGCATTGACCGGCTTTTCCAAATGGTCGTAGGCCTTGTTGAAATTCTCGTACTCGATTCTATCCTCCATTTCAAATTTCTGAATGAAATGGCAGTGCCAGCGAAGTCGCGTCATAGCTGAGTTAAGTCCTGATTTTGAACCTCCCTCATTCTCCTTGGCCAAGTGCATAGCCTGATACACCTCTCGGATTGAAAAAATGCCCCAACTCAAATAAGGTGACATTCGGCTACAGCTTTTCCGCGACAGTTCGGGTTTCGAAATTCCTTTGTTGTAGTTTTTTGAACGATCAGAACAGAAACTCTCCAGGTAGCGCATCCCTTTCTCCCTTTTAGCCGATTGTCTCAAAGGATGTTCGGCTGTCCAAGAAGGATACGGTAAGCCGAGATCGATTTCGTTTTTCCGCAACACGGAAAGTTTTGCCAATCGAGTCATATCAGGAGTAGCCATCTCGGCAGACATGTATCCATACCAGCGTTTTTGCCAAGTATGGCGGCTCTTGAGTCTTCTTATTACTCCGTTTTGCTGA
>Ga0102943_1001396_pt1 | contig 15170 bp, 14 predicted proteins | sample SalPonC_black_MG_FD_78174 | JGI IMG/M metagenome (GOLD analysis project Ga0102943, IMG submission 78174) | Salt pond soil microbial communities from South San Francisco under conditions of wetland restoration - Salt Pond MetaG... | ecosystem: Environmental > Aquatic > Marine > Intertidal zone >...
AAAGAACGGGCTGTACGCAATTTGGTGAACCGATTGGAATCGGGTGAAGGAAAACCTGAGTATAAAGCGTGGATCCCAGTCCCGATTCTTCTGCCAGGTGAAAAGACCAGTACACGCGTGGAACCTGCCAAAAGTTTATACGCGAAAGTGGATCCTGTCACAGAGAAACAAGGTGTGATAGATGCTGCCATTTGGGTAGGCTATCCCTGGGCAGATGAGCCACGAAATCATGCGGTTGTGATGGTGACCGGTGATGATCAGGAAGCCGTAACAAACTCCGCCGAGATGCTGGCACAAAGTTTTTGGGATGTTCGAAACGAGTTTGAATTCATCGCTCCAACGGCTTCACTCGAAGAGAGTTTAGATATGGCTGTTGAAAGTGATGTTCAGCCATTTATCATTAGTGATATGGGTGATAATCCAACCGCAGGCGGCGCCGGTGATGTAACATGGACCATTAGACAAATTTTGGAGAGACCCGAATTTCAAACGGAAGATGGGCCGTCGTTGATTTACGCTTCTATTCCAGGCCCTGACTTTGTTGAAGCAGCCGTCGAAGCCGGGGTTGGTGGAACGGTTACTGAATATGCCGGTGCCCAGGTTGACGATCGCTACTCCCCTCCTATTTTGCTTGAAGGCATAATCACTGCAATTGAGCATGGTGATGAAGATGCTGAAACAGAAGTCGTTGTGAAGATTGGAAGTGCGAATGTGATCGTTACGAAAAAACGAAAGCCGTATCACCAGGAAAGTGACTTTACGAATTTAGGATTGAATCCGCGAGAAACCGATATCGTGGTTGTTAAAATCGGATACTTGGTTCCTGAACTGTATGATATGCGGGCGGATTGGATTATGGCTCTCACACCGGGTGGTGTGGATCAGAACCTGGAACGGTTGGAGTATGAAAGAATTCAACGACCGATGTTTCCTTTCGATAAAGATATGGAAGACCCGGATCTGTCAGCCAGGCTTGTACCGGCATCTAATAAATTGAATTAAAAAAATGTCAGACAAAAGTAAATATAAAGTGCCCAATCAAACCCGCATCGGTCATGTTCATCTTAAAGTATCGGATATCCAGCGCTCACTTGATTTTTACTGTGGTCTTCTTGCTTTTGAGCTCATGACAATGTACGGCTCGGACGCCGCATTTATTTCAGCGGGCGGGTACCATCATCATATCGGGTTGAATACGTGGCACAGCAAAAACGGTCCACCCGCTCCAAGAAATTCTGCAGGACTCTTTCACACTGCCATTTTATACCCAACCCGAAAAGATTTAGCAGCTATTTTCCAACGGTTGCGTGAAGAAGACTACCCGCTGACCGGAGCTTCAGATCATGGTGTATCTGAAGCACTATATCTTAATGATCCCGATCAAAATGGCGTAGAACTGTACTGGGATCGCCCTAAAGATCAATGGCCACAAAAAGAAGATGGTTCACTCGACATGTACACCCGGCCTCTTAATTTGAAGGATTTGCTAAGTGTACTAGATTGAAACTAATTTTAGATCCGCAATGTTTTCGAAAACTTTGCGGGTTTTACTGTAAATCATCCATTGACTTTAATTTTTTCCAATACAAAAAGTCATTTAGTCTACTGGCACTGGCTGTTTAACTTGATGGATCATCGGTCTTTATGCACGATTCATTTCAATCCAATAAAAATCATCTTCTACAGGAAATACAATCCTGATCGCAGGATTTAGCTTTGATAGTGATACTGTCATATACATTAGATATAGTTTTGGTGCTCTGTGTATGCATTGATTCCAGATAAGATTTAAGCAGAGAGATTAAAAAAACGATTAAATAAGTTATCATAACGTTTAGTTTCATGATTTAAATAGACAATACTGCACATGCAATTTGTTAAATCCCTACCTACACACACTGTCCGTCGCCAAATAAGCTTCACACTTTAGATATCAATTCAATATCTCTATTCTTTTCCGAATTATTTGATTAAAATAAAGCGTAAAATAGGTAGCAAAACTAAGTATTGCACTTAAAAAAATTTAAAAATCATCAAAAAAATTGGCTTTCCATGGAGAATAAATCAAGATTGATATCCGGTAAAGAGATTTACCAGGCTGAACTGAAAAAAGTTAAAGAACACAAAGACTATCGGGGGTCTTTTTCAGAAATATTCCAACAACATTGGAATACATGCATAGAACCGGTTCAATGGAGCCTTGTAAAATCAAAAGAAAGAGTTTTTCGGGGGATGCACCTTCATAAGCGTCATGATGAATATTTTTGTCTTCTAACTGGTCACTGTCTTCTAGCTCTGAAAGATATTCGCCCAGGGTCTCCCACTGAGGGCGTTTATTCATTGTATGAGTTATTTGAAGAAGATCTGGCCGCTCTGTCTTTCCCAAAAGGATTGTTGCATGGATGGTATTTTCACACTCCTTCTATTCATGTACAAGCCGTATCTGAAGCATATATTGATTATGGGAAAGATGACAATCACGGGGTGATATGGAATGCACCCGATCTTGGCATTCCATGGCCCATGGATAAGGTGATTCTTTCGGAACGAGCGCAGGATTTTCCTACCGAATCAGAACTTAAAGCATCTTTAGGAGATTGGCAGCCTTTTGCAAAACCCTTGAAATAAGTTCAGTAGGTGTGTAACCACGGATTAAAATAGTTGAGTCGAGCTTTCCACTGAGAAGACTTTGACTTCTCCGTTCAGTGATTAAATAGTTAAAAGCTTCGGCTTTCATCTGCTTGATCTCTTTCTCTTCTTTTATGCGATCATACCATTTAGCCAGCTCTGTTGCCACCTCCGAAACCGGTGTTCCAAATAACAGTCCACGTTTAAAATACAGGATTGTTGGTTGCGGATGCGAGTATGCCTTGGAATCGGGATGGGCCATAAATTGCTGCCACATATAAACATCCGTTCTGTATTTTGATGGAGTTGTTCTCCAACCGTACGGCAATTTATGGTAAAAATCTAATGTATGCGCTACATTTGAGAGTGAAATCGTAGCCCTTTTCACCGCCTTTTCATTGCTCTTTGATGCATGTCCGTAGTATTGGATGTACTGATCTAAATTCAATTTTTGATCCGGGGTTACACTTATAAAAGTTGTGGATGCAAAATTGGAATCTTCCAGAAGTCCTGCCATAGTTTCCAAATGATCAGGAAGCATCATATCCCTGTCACATAAATAGCATACAAAATCACTGCTAGCTTCCTGGAGCGCTTTATGCCGATAGGGCTCTCCCCTTCTCTCATGTTTGGGATGATCAAATAACCTTATCCGAGAATCTTTATCTATCATTTCTCCAATCAACTCCCTTGTTTCCTCGCTTATTCCATCCCCGATAATAAAAATTTCAAAATCCTGTATCGTTTGATTTTGAATACTACCAATAGAATAAGGCAAGAGAGGTCCCCTGTTACCGGTTGTGGGGAGTACTATGGTGAACTTCGGTCTGCTCATGTCTTATGTTCAGCTAATTCAATAAGTTGATGTATAGTTTTTATGACTTCGAGACCTTCAGAAAAATTACTTCTTGGCGGTTCACCATCATCAAGGTAATCCAAGAATTCCTTTACCTCAAAATGAAGCGGTGGGGTCTTATCAAATTTTCTTTTTTCAACTTTTAGTTCTTTTGGATCACTTTTATCATCACCAAAAACCACTTTTATGTAATCTACTTTTTCATCCTCAAGAATTGCCACACCCTTTTCACAGTGAATTCGGACCTCTCTTATTTTTCGCTCATACCGGTTCGATACTTCAAAAACAGCAAAGGGATCATCTCCCATTAATGCCGTCATTCCCCGGATCATACCGTTATGTTCTTCAGTCACAGCAGATATTGGCCGGGGAATCTCCCCCAAAATAGCTTTGGCGATGGTTATGTCGTGAGGTAAAAGGTTCCAGGCACTGTCCGTATCTTTTCGGGGACTGGTCCAATTGGCTCTAGTAGACCGTACACCATGCACTTTCCCTAATTCTCCGGATTTTACAATGTCTTGCAACATAATTATTCCGGGGTGATAGAGCCAGATATGCATCAAATAGATATCATCCGTTGGAATATTTTTAAGGGCAAGTGCATCCTCGAGATTTATTGTCAATGGTTTTTCAAGGAAAACCGGCAGTTCTAACTCAGAAATTTCTTCAAGAATTTCCCTGTGAATTGAAGAAGGCGTTGCGATAATTACTCCATCAAAATGATCTTCAACAGCGGGTAATCCGGTTTGAAAGCTCTTAGCTCCATGGTTAATCAGCTTTTCATGAAGACTCACATCAGATTCATAAACATGTACTTCAGCATCCAGTTTCACCAACTCTTTCAGGATATTTTGTCCCCAAATACCGCATCCGATAAGTGCTATCTTATTTTTGTTCATTGTATGCTTTGAAATCCAACGGTCTTCAAGCTCAATATTCAATTTTTATTTATTACCTCAAATCGATTATTATAGCATATAATCTAAGTTTATGAAAAGAAAGATCACATTCCGCAGATCAATCTTGATTATCTTTTTTTGTCTGCAGATTCTCGGAATCATAATTGGAAAGTTTTCTGATGCCAGGTTCTTTTGCTGGGCACCCTACGATCAGTTTTCATTTTATGAAATTAATGTTTCAATTAACGGACGGGAATTAAATGACCAGGAAATCTCCGAGAGATACCGCCGAGGGAAAAGGGGACGAAATAACCGAAACATTCATAATGTGATATCTAATGTCCGTCAGTATGAGGAAACATATGCTGTAAAAAAAAATGTAACGGTTGAGCTCAAATATGTAATCAATGGACAACAAAAAGGATCCTGGATATGGCCGGAAGATAAAATTATTTCTGAACAGTAAACTTTCACCACATGTAATCATTGCCCACAAAGCACTTCTTCTTTATATACTCATAACGTACAGACGGTTATTGCTCAGTCCATTTGATCGTTTTCCGTTTCTTCCTTTTATCTCCTGCCTTGATGCAGTCCCATCAGTAATTTTTACTGGCTTTATTTTCATCCTTTTTGGATCCATTTTTGCATCCATTCTGAAAATCGCCAACTACCGGTTGGTTAGCCTGATTTCTGGTTCTATTGTTATCATTTTGATCCTATCCTCAAAAACACTCTTTAGCAACTCTCTCACATTCACTGCCTGTCTACTGATATTGATCGGTCTTTACAGGAAGAAAGATTATCTCTTTCGGATCCAAATTTCGCTATTATATATTGGGGCGTCTACGAATAAAATGATTGACCCGGATTGGTGGAATGGAATCTATTTCGATTTTTTTTTCAGAGATATTTTTAATGTGGATTTCTACCAATCATGGGTTCCCGAGAACATTTTCGCTGTTGCTAAAAGCTTCGGTATTGCCACAATATTCACTGAACTTTCATTAGGAATTGCAGTATTAATCCCTAGAATTACTCGCAATACAATTATTTTCGGTTTGCTGTTTCACGCTTCTATTTTGGTCATCACTTCAGGTCAATTGTCAAAAATCTTTTTCTATATCATGTGTGCCGGTTACTTGCCGATTTCTAAAATTAACATACAACCGCTCAAACTATCCTATAAGTCAAATGCTCTTCTTAAATTTGTTCGTTACTTAGATCCCTCAGATTCAATAATTCTCGGCAATCAGACTAATGACAAATTCATCCTTCAAACAAATAACGGAAACTACTACGGAATTAAAGGCGTAATGAGGTTATTTTTCAGTAAGCAGGTACTCATCTCCGCATTCTTCTTACTATTTATGATCTATATGCAAAGTGGGTTTTTTATTAGCAAAATCTTACACCCGATCTTTTCGATTTTTTGAATAATTGAGTACTAAACCGATGAGTCTTTATAAATTCCAATTCCAGGAACTTGCAAAGTTAAATTGATTTATGGATTATACATTTAATTGATTGTGTTTAAAAAAAACTAACTACCATCTTATCAACGATGAAGCATTTCCTAATCTGTATCTCTGTTCTCATTATTATCGGTTGTTCGCAACAAAATGATACTGAGTCCAATCAACAAACCACGACTTCAGAAAGTGAATTGATTCCAATTATTATCGACACGGATGCCAATAATGAACTGGATGATCAGCACGCAATGGCATACCTGTTTTTTAATAACGACCTCTTTAATACGATCGGCGTAACAGTAAATGCCACGTATAGTGGAGGGCCTATCGATCAACAAGTGGCTGAAGCTGAACGAGTAATGAAATTGACAGATGTAATGGGTCATATTCCATTACTACCCGGGGCCAACGGTGATTTTGAGGAGATACGACCAAATTTAAATCAGCCGGAATATGACGGGCATGCCGCTGTTGAATTTATAATCGAGGAAGCACGGAAACCGAGAGATCAAAAATTAATTCTGCTTCCCGTTGGAAAACTGACGAACATCGCTCTCGCCCTTGAAAAAGCTCCTGATATTAAAGAAAATGTTCGGATTGTTTGGTTAGGGTCAAACTATCCTGAACCGGGTGAATACAACCAGGAAAATGACATTCCTTCACTTAATTACATACTGAACCAGGACGTACCTTTTGAAATAGTAATGGTGAGATACGGCGAGCCGAGTGGATCTGATGCCGTTCGGGCAACCCCGGCTGAAATCGAAGAAAATATGTCCGGAGCCGGTCCTGAAGTTGATTCTGTAACCGGTCGTCACGGTGGTGAATTCACAAATTTTGGAGATTATTCTGTGAATCTCTTCTCAGAAATTGAACTTCACGGGGATCCGCCGTCACGGGCCTTGTTTGACATGGTGGCTGTAGCGATTTTAAAGAATCCGAATTGGGGAGAAGCCACAGAAATACCGGCTCCAATCGTAGATGGCGAGGATTGGGAAGAACGGCCCAATAACGACCGAACCATCACCATATGGGAAAACTTTGATAAGGAAGCGATCCTCGAAGATTTTTATTCCACGATGAGGAGTGAATAATTTCCCTTTGAAGAGAGACAGTCCCGACAGACTTGTCGGGACAGAGGGATATTCTCGGTTTATATTACGAATCGTAAGGCCATCCCCACATAATCCCCCCTTCAAAGAGAGAAATTCAAACACCTAACTAAAAAAACTACCTACATGATTGGCTTAGAATCATATCCACTCGCTGTATTTTTACTTGTCATCACCATGTTAAGCTGGGGTTCCTGGGCGAATACCCAAAAGCTTGTTAGCGGAGACAAATGGCCGTTTCAGCTTTATTACTGGGATTATTCACTTGGTATTATCCTGATGGCACTACTCTTTGGCCTCACCATAGGAAGTATGGGAACTGTTGGACGAGGTTTTACTGAAGACCTTCTTCAAGCCTCAGCTTATGCCATACTCTTTGCGATGCTTGGCGGAGTGGTTTTCAACCTCGCTAATATTCTAATTGTAGCAGCTATAGATATTGCCGGTATGGCCATTGCTTTTCCTATCGGAATTGGAATTGCTTTGGTTGAAGGTACTATTATCAACTACATAGCAGACCCAACCGGTAGCGCTGTTCTAATCTTTACCGGTGTAACACTTGTCACTATCGCTATTATCATCGATGCCGTTGCCTATCGCCGGCTTCCGCAGCAGGATTCAAGTACATCCACAAAAGGAATAATTATTTCCATTGTGGGCGGGTTATTAATGGGGTTGTTTTTCTACCTTGTACAAGTTGCCATCGCTTTTGACTTCAGCAATCCGGAGCCTGGTAAAATGATGCCGTTTGCAGCGGTGTTTATCTTTTCCATCGGACTTTTCTTGTCCAACTTTATATGGAACACCTGGGCAATGGCCAAACCTTTTTCCGGTAATAAGGTAAAATATTCTCAATACTTCTCCGATGGAAATACAAAGCGTCATTTGGTTGGATTACTTGGCGGAGCCATTTGGTGTATAGGGATGGTGCTATCAAACTATACTTCTGAAGTAGCGGGGGATGCCATTTCCTATGGATTGGGACAAGGCGCCACCATGGTCGCAGCCATCTGGGGTGTGTTTATTTGGAAGGAGTTCAAAGACGCGCCAAAGGGAACCAATACCCTGCTGACATTTATGTTCTTTTTCTTCTTGGTTGGACTGGGACTTTTGATATATGCAAGAGTAGCTTAGTGAACACCACTTTGGGAAAAAATACTCTAAATAGATCATTCTGAACTTGATTCAGAATCGCCAAATCTAAATTACGATAGGAGATTCTGAGTTAAACTCAGAATGACCGGAAAATAATGATCAATTAAAAAAATGAGTAAAATAATTGTAGTAGGCAGTTCCAATACGGATATGATTGTAAAAGTGCCAAGAATTCCTGCACCTGGTGAGACTATCCTGGGAGGCGAGTTCGTGAAAGCCGCCGGCGGGAAGGGAGCCAACCAAGCTGTGGCTGCCGCAAGAAGTGGCGGAGAGGTGACTTTTATCGCAAATACCGGAAACGACAATCTTGGGAAAGAAGCCATTGAAGGATTCGAAAAAGAAGGAATCAACACCGATTACATTTTTGTGGATAAGGAAAATCCCTCAGGCGTGGCTCTCATTTTTGTGGGTGAAGATGGTGAAAATAGCATTGCCGTAGCATCCGGAGCAAATGGAACGTTGACCCCATTACAGATAGATGAAATAGATCATATCATTGCCGATGGAAGCATCCTTTTAGCTCAACTTGAAACCCCTCTTGAAACCATTGAACAAGCAATTAAAATTGCCAATGAAAATGGTGTGAAAGTGATTCTGAATCCGGCTCCTGCTCAAACCCTGAGTGACGACCTTCTCAAACAAATCGACATCCTCACTCCAAATCAATCCGAAGCTGAGTTGTTAACAGGAATCATAGTTAAGGATGAAGGGAGCGCACAAAAAGCAGCGTCTAATCTGATCTCAAGAGGTGTTAAAACCGTCATTCTCACGCTTGGTTCTGAGGGTGCTTTTTTGATGGGCGAAGATATTCAAAAAATGATTCCCGGATTTAAAGTGGATGCAGAAGACACAACCGCTGCCGGTGATACATTTAACGGTGCACTTGCTGTAGGTTTGGCTGTTGGAAAACCGGTCGAAGAAGCCATTACATGGGCACACGCTGCAGCCGCACTTTCTGTGACGAAAATGGGTGCACAGCCATCTATTCCATATCACGATGAGATTAAAGATTTTATTACTAAAACTTCGAATTAGAAAGGCAGAGACCATGAAAAACCTACATTCAATAATACTTCTTCTGATGAGTTTATTTCTTATCTCATCATGCCAATCAAATGAATCTGAAAATCAGAATCCAATAGATACATCACTCATCAACCCAAATTTTGAATACGATGAGTATCAGCCCAAAGAATCTGATATTGTCATTTCAAGAGGTGAATATTCGGATAAGTTATATGGATTTTGGCTGGCGCAAAATATTGCTAATTGGACGGGCCTGGTGACCGAAATGGATAAAATCGGGAATACAGGTGAGATTAAAACCGGGGAATTTTACACTCGCGACGATTGGGGTCAGCCGGATCAGCCCAATATTTGGTCAGATGAGCCCAGTGAAATTTCTGAGACGATTGATTTCGTTTTCAGAGATGATGGTGAAGTCTGGGGAGCCGATGATGACACAGATATCGAATATATGTATCAGCATCTTTTGTTGGAAAATGAAACCAGCATTCTCACAGGCGAACAAATTCGCGAAGGTTGGCTGAAGCATATCAAACATGAAGAGGAAAATTACCTTTGGGTATCCAATCAAACCGCACTGAATTTGATGATTGACGGCGAAGTTCCGCCTGCTACGAGCGACCCGGATTTGAATCCAAATTATGAGATGATAGATGCCCAACTCACCACAGAGATTTTTGGACTCTTTGCTCCTGCACGTCCAGATGTATCTTTAGAAATGGCACACCTGCCGATTCGTACAACCGCCCGCGAAAATGCAGCCTGGATTTCCGAGTTTTACGTAATCATGCATTCGCTCGCATCTCGAGTTGATGAGAATCTTTCGATGCAGGACAAAGTGATGTGGTTGGCGGATCAGGCATCAAACCGGTTACCAACCGAATCATATTCAAAAAAAATGTACAATTTTGTGTTGGATCAGTATGAATCAGGCGTGACCTGGGAAGAGGCGAGAGACAATCTTTATCAACGGTACCAGGTAGAGGAAGTGGACGGGTATACAATCTCATCCAGTGAACCAACCTGCAGTGGATGTTTTGCCGCGGGAATCAATTTTGGTGCCAGTTTAGTAAGCCTTTTTTATGGAGAAGGTGACCTGAAAGAGACGATTAAAATTGGTGTTCTTACCGGGTGGGACTCCGATAATCCAACCGCAACCTGGGCCGGCCTTATGGGTTTCATGATGGGAAAAGATGGAGTGGAAGAAGCTTTCGGACGCACATTTGCCGAGCAATATAATATCCACAGAACACGCCAGAATTTCCCGAATGGCGGAATGGATACATTCGAAAGCATGGCTGAGAAAGGTGTTTTTATTGTTGACAGAGCTGTACAGGAACAGATGAACGGCGGTGTCGACCTTGAAGAAAATGTATGGTACATTCCTGATAGAGAAGTAAATATTACTCAAGGATCCAATAACTAAGAAAATGATTCGATTTACACTAACATTTTTCGCACTTTTTTTGATTTCTAATTTTTCATTGAAAGCCCAAAGTCCTGTCATTGCAGACGGAGCTGAACTCAACCTGGTATCCAATCAATTCTCTTTCACGGAAGGTCCGGCTGCCGACAGTGAAGGAAACGTCTACTTCACGGATCAACCCAACAACGACATCTGGATTTACACCATTGATGGTGAACTGAATAAGTTTATGGATGAATCCGGAAGATCAAATGGACTTTATTTTGCTGAGAATGGAGATCTACTGGCTTGTGCAGATGCAAATAATGAGTTGTGGTCGATTTCTCCACACATGGTAGTTGAAGTTTTAGTAGATGGATACGAAGGAAAACGGTTGAACGGACCCAATGATTTGTGGCCTGATCCAAACGGCGGTATCTATTTTACAGATCCCTATTACCAGCGAGAATATTGGGATCATACAGAGAAAGAGATTGAGGAGGAACGGGTTTACTATCTTACACCGGATCGGGATGATCTGATTATTGTTGCTGATAATTTGATTCAACCTAACGGAATTATCGGTACACCCGATGGAAACACATTATATGTGGCCGACATTGGCGACGGGAAAACCTACTCCTATTCTATCAACGAAGACGGGACCTTATCAAACAAGTCACTGTTCACCGAAATGGGATCCGATGGAGTTACCCTTGATGAGCAAGGAAATCTCTATTTAACCGGAGATGGTGTGACTGTTTTTAATCCAGAGGGCGAACAGATTGAACACATTTCTGTTCCTCAAAACTGGACGGCGAATGTTACGTTTGGTGGAGAGGAGAATGAGACTTTATTTATCACTGCGAGCACGGCTGTTTATACGTTGGAGATGAAAGTAAAAGGGGCAAATTAGTTTCCATTACCTGCTGATCGTTATTTCAAGTGACATTTAGTTTTCATAATATCCGTCAATCTTTTCGATAATCATTCATTCGGTTCAGACTTTAGCTAATCTTTTATATGAAAATCTGTGTTGCTCAAATAAAATCTATACCCGGGGATATTCAACAGAATTCAGCCATGCACATAAAGTATGTTGACCTCGCCGTATCTTTTGGTGCAGATGCCATTTTTTTCCCGGAACTCTCTCTTACGGGTTATGAACCAACATCAGCAGTAGATTCAGCTATAAATCTTGGTGATAAAAGACTGAAAATTTTTCAAAATATTAGTGACTCGCGCCACATTCTCATTGGTATTGGAGCACCCACGAAACATACAGATGGCACCTCTATCAGTATGGTAATCATTCAACCCAATCAACCCAAACGACTCTATTCAAAACAATTTTTACATGAAGATGAAAAACAATACTTCATCAGCGGAAAAAAATCACCACTATTGAAAATCGGTGATCATAAAATTGCCATTGCCATCTGTTATGAGATTTCAGTTCCTGCTCATTGTAAAAATGCTTACGAAAAAGGGGCTAATATCTATCTTGCAAGTGCCGCAAAATATTCATCGGGAATCGACAAAACCTTACATAAACTCTCACAAATTGCCGATAAATATTCTATGACAGTACTAATGTCAAACTGTATTGGGAGAGCAGATGGAAAAGATTTTGCCGGTAACTCCTCTGTCTGGAATGACAATGGTACTTTACTCGCTCAGCTGGGAAATTCGCATGAGGGTATGCTTATACTGGATACTGAAACGCAAATGATCTCAGAAATACTCTAAAGCCAGCGATTTTCTAATTTACTTCTTTAAACTATCCTGGAGTTTCTCCCAATCTGAAATAAACCGCTCAAGGCCCGTATCTGTCAATGGGTGCTTCAACAGTTGCTCAATGACTTTGAGAGGCATTGTGGCAACATCAGCGCCAAGGCGTGCAGCTTCAAGTACGTGCATTGGATGACGAATACTCGCCGCAAGGATTTCTGTTTCAAAGCCGTAATTATCATAAATCTGTACAATGTCTTCTATGATGGTCATTCCGTCGTTGGAAATATCATCCACTCGACCAATAAAAGGTGAGATATAAGTAGCACCGGCTTTTGCGGCAATCATTGCCTGGGTTGCAGAAAAGCAGAGTGTGCAATTTGTTTTAATACCTTCTTCCGTAAATGTTTTGATCGCTTTTATGCCATCTTTAATCAATGGAACTTTTACGACAACATTATCCGCAATGGATGCAATATTTCTGCCTTCTGCAATGATATCAGCATATTCAGTTGAAATCACTTCAGCGGAAACATCACCATCAACAATGTCACATATTTTTGCAATATGTCCTTCAAAATCACTTACTCCAACTTTGTGACAAAGACTGGGATTGGTAGTCACACCGTCCAGTACTCCCAAATCATTGGCTTCCTGGATTTCGTCTAAATCGGCTGTATCAATAAAAAATTTCATACTGGATAATATTTTTTGGTTTCTTCTTGTTTCAAATATAATGAATGTATAGAATCAACAAAGAGTGAATTTTATTTATTTGGATCAAGATTTTATATCTTTAGAAAAATCAAACAAACCATTTTTCAATTATGAGTAAATCAGGAAAAGATTTTGCACTTGGATTAATAACCGGTGCAGCACTTGGCACAATAGCTGCTCTTCTTTATGCACCCGATTCCGGAACTAACACACGAGACAGGCTGTCTTACCAGCTGAGTAAGTATGTTGATGAGATCAACCGTATGATCAAAAAACTTCAGGATGAAAAGGAAAAATATTCATCAGATGCCAAACAGAAGGGCGACGATGTGGTCACAGATGCCAAGAAACGTGCCGATGACCTCATCAAAGAGGCTGAAGAACTTCTTGAGAATATTGAGAAATCTAAAAGAAATTAGATTCAAATAGCGTAAACGTCCTTTTTTTCATATTGATTCCGAAGGTCTACTTCGGAATTATCTGCAGAAGCTCTGCTTCTATTTATATATGCGCGATCCAGATGTACTACCTTTCTTTTACTGAGAAGCAGAGATTCTCTTTGGCATTCCGAAGCAGGAGCTTCGGAAGGAGATCCAGAGAATTACTCTATACAAAAAAACCGCGAAGTTTTTGAAACTTCGCGGTTTTTAAATTTAAACGTACTTCCTCAAAACAAAAAAGCCCTGATTCTCATCAGGGCTTTTCCAATTCTATTCGTTTTCTTCTTCCGCTTCCGGATTGTCAGCTCCAAGTGTTTCGAACACTTTTTGCACTTCTTCATCCTGCTCGTCGAGATCTGCTTTCGAACCAACAATAAGTTCTTCGTATTTCTGCAGTCCTGTACCGGCAGGTACTTTATGACCCACAATCACATTCTCTTTCAGGCCGCGGAGGTGATCTTTCTTCGCCTCGATGGATGCCTGTGTAAGAACTTTTGTGGTTTCCTGGAAGGATGCGGCAGACAACCAGCTTTCGGTTGAAAGAGACGCACGCGTAATTCCAAGCAGAATCGGTTTTGAAATGGCCGGCTCTGCTTCACGTGTCTGTAATTCGTCTAAACCTTCCTTGATCATCTCATTGTTGTAATCTCGAACTTCGCGCCTGTCGAGGATCTTTCCTCGTTTCAGATCGCTGCCACCCGGATCAGTTACAACAAACTTACCGATCAATTCATCATTTTTATTGTTTAGCTCGAATCGGTCAACTTTGTCCCCTTCGAGGAACATTGTATCACCCGGATCAGTTACCTCTACCTTCTGCATCATGGTGCGCACAATAACCTCAATGTGCTTATCATTAATTTTCACACCCTGCAGACGGTAAACCTCCTGGATCTCGTTCACCAAGTAAGACTGTACGGCAAATGGTCCAAGAATGTTGAGTATCTCTTGTGCCGGAATGGTTCCGTCGGAAAGTGCCTGACCTGCTTTCACAAAGTCATTTTCCTGAACAAGAATATGCTTAGAAAGCGAGATTAAATACTTCTTCTCTTCAGTACCGTCTTTACTCTCAACAATGACTTCCTGAGAACCTCGTTTTCGACCGCCCATACGAACAATACCATCAATCTCAGATACAGTTGCAGGATCGCTTGGTGACCGTGCTTCAAAAAGCTCAGTTACACGTGGAAGACCCGCGGTAATATCTTTCGATTTGGAAGCAGCCCGTGGGATCTTAGCAAGAACCTGACCCGCCTGTACTTTCTCACCGTCATCTACAACGATATGGGTTTCGACAGGGAGCGTATTCTCGCGGATTCGGTCATCATCACCCTTCACTACAAGAGTAGGTACGAGTGATCGGTCTCGGGAATCGATAATTACTTTTTCCCTGTGTCCTGTCTGTGCATCGGTATCAGCGGTGTAAGTAATCTCTTCGATGATATCCTTGTACTCAACGGTACCTTCTAACTCACTGAATATCAGTGCGTTGTATGGATCCCACTTACAGAGAGGCATTCCTTTCGGAACTTTATCACCTTCTTCTACAAGCATTTCAGCACCGTAAGGCACATTGTACGTATTGAGAACTTTTCCGTCCTCACCGGTGATCTTCATCTCACCTGCGCGGCTCAATACCACATTGTGGATCTCTTCACCATCATCGTACTCTACAACACGTACATTTTCAAATTCAATTTTTCCATCAAATTTGGCTTTGTGTTGT
>Ga0102943_1001397_pt1 | contig 15136 bp, 15 predicted proteins | sample SalPonC_black_MG_FD_78174 | JGI IMG/M metagenome (GOLD analysis project Ga0102943, IMG submission 78174) | Salt pond soil microbial communities from South San Francisco under conditions of wetland restoration - Salt Pond MetaG... | ecosystem: Environmental > Aquatic > Marine > Intertidal zone >...
CTTTGATGCGAATATCGACGGTTTCATTCCCGTCATGATTAGAGTCTACCGGTTTTGCATTTTGAATGAGAAGGTTCGGAGTGGTTTCCATCAACTAATTAAATATTTAATGCTTTTGTGGTCAAAGAACCTTCAAGCGTTCCCGTGCTGTTCGGGATCCTTGAAGAGTTCGTTTTTAAAACCGCGACTCTGGCAGCCCCGACAATTCGGGGGCACTCTGACAGGTCGCTTTTTATATTTTTATAAATATAGGCTGATTTGACGGGAAAAACGATTGCGGATTTTGATAAAACTTACGTCACATCGAGCGCACCTTGAGCGGATGCGAAAGGGAAGACGAGAAGTCACCGCCTCTTGCGCCGCACCCGCATCTCTTTAGATTGGGCAAGCTTTTTTAGCGATTCAATATCACCCCGAATCAAGGCTCTTTTCTTTGCCTGAGACCAATTCTTGATTTGTCGCTCCGCTTCGATTGCCTCATTGATATCTCCAAACTCTTCAAACCATACCAGTCGAACAGGTCGTCTTCTTTTAGTATATCCATCATATAAACCCTCTTTGTGCTGAGTCATTCGCTGATTGAGATTTGTTGTACATCCGGTATAAAATGTACTGTCAGAACACTTTAAAATGTATGTCCATGATTTTTTGATTCTGTTCATCGCAATAAGGATTTATTAGTATGAACCAATTCTTTGCAATTTCTTACAGTTTTTTTGCAGGCAAAGGTGAAATGTAAACAACTGGTTCTCGTCTTAATTCACTTTCTACCGTTCGTTCATTGCGCTCGAACTGACGCATAATTTCATTTTAATCATCTCAACGTCACATCGAGCGCAGCGTAACAAAGTGGAGCAAAGACGAGATGTCTCCCCAGCGAATCAGCGAGGTCTCGTCTTCGTTCGTTCACACTGTTCACTCACTGCGCTCGACGTGACGATTCTTGCTTGATCCTTGACCCGTAATCCCCATTCCACAATCCTCAAAAACCTCGTCCTTTGATAACACGAAAAATCAACAAACCACAAACCTGAAACTTTAAACATCAAACTGAATGTTATGTACAATATATGTGTAATTTGTTATAATACGATTAATGGACCCAAACCAACATACCGATTACGATCTTGACCAGGATGTGCATCGCATCACGCTGTACAGTTCTGTGGCGAAGGATCATCAGCATACGTCCCGGAAAAAGCGGCTGTACCTGCACCTGGACATGAGTTGTTATTACGCACAGGTAGAGCAGCAGTCGTATAATCTTTATGGACTCCCCGTGGCGATGGGCGGTTGGCGTAAGCCGGATGGAACAGCTCGCGGAATTGTGGCAACCGCCAGTTACGAAGCACGGGCGCTGGGTATTAAAACAGCGATGAGCGCTTTCGAGGCGTCGCAAATCTGCCCCTACCTGGTGTTCAAACAGATCGATTATTCCAAATACACAGAAATTGGCCGACGGTTACGAGAAATCCTCGACACCTTTTCACCCGAGGTAGAAAAATATTCGATGGATGAATATTTCATGGACCTCACCTTTTTGCTTGGCAAACCGCGCCAACACCTGGAAGCATTTGGGAAGAAACTTCAGCAGGCAATTTATAATGATCTCGGCCTGGTTTGCTCCGTTGGAATGGCCCACAGTAAAACCTATTCCAAGCTGGCTTCCGATCTCCGAAAACCCAATGGATTAACGCTGATCCTCACCCACGACGATGCCGCTCAATATATCTATCCCCTCCCGATGGATGAGGTATGGGGAATTGGCCGACGGCGATACGAACATCTCAAAAAATATGGGTTGCACACCATAGCGAATGCTCATAAATCGGGTCCAGCTCCGTTCAAAAAGATATTTGGAGAGATGCAGGGGCAGCTTTTCTGGGAGACGGTGACCGGCCGAGATAAGGCCAAAGTGTTGGATAATGACGATCACGTGCCGGACGAAGTCAGCTATATGCACACATTTTCCGACTGGACGGACGATCCTATCCAGGTAAAGGGTGAGATCATCAAAGCCGTTCGGAAAGTGTGTTACCGCATGCGAGGGTATAAACGAAAAGCGCGCCGCTGGGGGTGCTACATCCGTTACCAGGATAACAAGTGGGACGGCGACAGTTTTGCATTCAACACCCCCGGATTTACCAACCTGGACGAATATGTGTTAAACGCTTTTTTGCCGGAAGCGATCCGGCGTGTAAAAAATGCACTCCGAAAAAATATCAAAATTCGGGGAATCGGCTTTCATACCATCGAAATGCAGTTTACTGAACAGCTTGAACTGTTTTTTAATGAAAAAGACCAGGTTCGTCAGCTCTATAATGCGGTAGATACTCTCAACAACTTTTATAAAGCGGATGTAGTAACCCCGGCAGCTATTCAGGAAAGTGTACCCGGAAATACCCATTTTGTGAACCGGAGTCCGAATGAGTCATTGACATCGAATCGATAATCCATTCCAGCCAAAAAAATTGGGTTATAGAGAGAGCTTAGGTGAACAATCTTAATATTTTCAACATCTATTTTGTAATTTATAGGTAGCAAAAATCTAACGAGAGAATTCTTAAGGCACCCGGAATCTTAATCAAGAGGCTGTATGAATAATGGATCAACCTATCCAAATAAAGAAGTCACAGCTGATGAATTTTTAAAATCAGACGAGACTTTCAGGCAACTCATTAAAAATTCATTCGATATGCTTGTCCTGTTAGACTCAGATGGTATTCAACGGTATGTTAGCGAGTCATGCAAAAAAATCCTTGGATATGATCCCCGGGAGCTAACGGATATTTCAGTCATCGACAGTATGATTCATCCGGAAGATCAAGAAAAAACCAAACAGGGCTTCTTGGATATTGTGAAACACTCAAAACATGGAGGCACACAATACAGGCACCGGCATAAAAATGGTGACTGGGTATACCTTGAAGCATTTGGAAACAATCAACTTCATAATCCGGCTATTCAAGCTGTAGTTCTGAATGTAAGGGATATCACTGAGCGAAAGAAAGCCGAGAAAGCCCTGAAAGATAGTGAAACACGGTTAAGTGAACTGATTGCCACAAAAGACCGGTTTTTCTCCATTATCGGGCACGATTTAAAAAATCCGTTTTCCGGCATCTTGGGATTTAGTGAACTTTTGATAGACCAATTGAAAAACAAACAGTACGATGATTCCTTGGAGCTTGCCCAGATGATTCAGCACTCCTCAAAACGAGTGATGGACCTGTTAAACAATCTGCTGGCATGGGCTCAATCCCAAACGGGTAAACCCAAGTTTAATCCAGAATATTTTGAAATAGATGAAGTCGCTGACGAGGTCATTGACTTGCTAAGAGATTCATCCCACCAAAAATCTATATCCCTGACAAATGGGATACCCCCCGGAACTTCGGTATATGCTGATAAACCGATGATTACTCTTGTATTAAGAAACTTGGTATCGAACGGAGTTAAGTTTACCCAGCCCGGCGGAAAAATTGATATTGAATCGGAAAAAAACAAAGGTGAAATATCAATATCAGTTACAGATAATGGTGTAGGAATCTCAAAAGATAATATTGAAGATTTATTCAATGTCGATAAAAGGCATTCATCAAAAGGCACCTACAATGAAACAGGAACGGGGTTGGGCCTCCTTCTTTGCAAAGATTTTATAAAAACGCACGGAGGCAGGATATGGGTGGAAAGTGAACTCGACAAAGGCAGCAAGTTCACATTCATGATACCTCAATAATCCGGATGTTAGTTACTCGCTTTCAACTTATCCTATCATCGGATAATCTTCATCAATCGAAGTATAATTACGAAGTGTATCTGAAAAACAGGAAATAAGTACGGCCAAAGCCAATTCCGAAGAAAAGAGTAAATCAGTAAAGCAACCATTTTGAATTTGAAGTTGATTTCTGCACATTAACCAAATCGGGGAGTTACCTATCACTAAATTTAAATATATGACAAAACTCTATGCCTTGACTCTCCTTCTGTTCGAGGTCTCATCCAGTTTTTCGGGTCAATCATCAACACTTATTCTTTTTATTTGAATCTGAAAATATCAGATAAATATTATGAGTAAATACACTTTTTTGATCTTCTTGTCACTTGCCACTGTTTTATTGATCAACGGTAATCATAATAGCCGGGACGATCAAAACAGAACTATTTTCCATTCAGTGAATGGTTCAATTGCAGTTGAAAAGATGGGATTTGCTCTTTCACACGAACATATCATGTCAAATTTCGGCAAGGATATCAGTGAGACTTCTGATTATGATGAGGCCGCGCTTGTAAACCAGGTAGTTCCCTATCTGCGAAGAATAAAGTCGCTAGGTGTGGATACCATTTTTGATTGTACCACGGCCCATTTTGGCAGGCGGGTTGATCTTCTTCAAATTATCGCCGATTCCACAGGTCTTCAAATAGTCACAAACACAGGTTATTACGGTGCCGTAGATGACAAGTATGTCCCACAAACAGCATATAACTCTACACCCCGAGAGATCTCTGAACGTTGGGTTGATGAGTTTGAAAATGGAATTGATGGAACCAATGTAAAACCGGGATTTATTAAGCTGGCATTTGACGACGGAACTCCATCGGAGATAGATAAAAAACTTTTTGAAGCAGGAATTATGGCCCATTTAGAAACGGGCTTAACACTTGCGGTTCATACCGGAAATAACCCGGAAGCAGTTGATATACAGCTAAAACTGCTTGAACAATTTGATGTAAGTCCCGATGCATGGATCTGGACACACGCACATACAAGTAACGATCTCAATTTGTTGATTGAAACAGCCCGAAAAGGAGCCTGGATCTCCTTTGATCGAGTAAATTCATCAAATATTCAAAGTACAGTTAATTGGCTGCAACGATTTAAATCAGAGGAATTACTTCACAAGATTCTGCTTTCTCATGACGGCAACGGGTTTCCCGGTGGCGGAGAACTCAGGCCTTTTGAAGCAGCGATGAATGAACTCATACCTGCACTTCAAGAAAATGAATTTACTGATGAGGAGATCAACCAATTGTTTGTAGAAAATCCGAAAAATGCGTTCTCGATTAAAATCCGAAAGCTCTGATAATTTTTTACCTCACTTGTCAAAAATCCAGAGATCACGTCCCTCCCCTATAAAAATAATTCCAAACAAAGGATAGGTATCAGAGTTCACGAAAGTGTACTTTTAACAAATAGTATTTAATTCAGGTACAGGAGAATTTTGAGCCGGACCAGGACCCTTTTCATTTTTTTGTCCGCCCTATTTCTCATCTCTTCGTGCGATTCGATTAGTGATGGTAGAAAAGATGATAATTTCAGAACGAATCTAAATCTATGGAAAGAGCAGAATATAGAAAACTACTCGTTTGAGTTCAGCAAACTTTGTTACTGTAGCGGTCTCTTTAACCCATCCATCATTGTGGTGAAAGCAGATACGATTCAAGCCGTTCTTGATCCCGAAACCGGCGAGGCCCTTCGTGATCCGCAGACTGAAGAATTAGTATTCCCAAAGTTTTCCGAGTCATTCCTAACCATTGATGAACTTTTTGATATCATTGATAGTGCACGTCAAAAAGCGGATAAACTGATTGTAGAGTACAATCAGAAAACAGGCTATCCCGAGTACATTGAGATCGATTATATCAAAGAGGCGATTGATGATGAAGTGACGTATAGAGTCGACAGTTTTGAATCGGAACAGTAGGTAACTGCTCACTTAATTGAAAATCATCGGATGAGTGTTTTTAGCAGAAATACTTCGCTTGAGAGCAATTATACTCATCCTGTGACTCAAATTTTATTCAGAAATCTATACCTCAAAAACTTGATCTTCTTTCATCGCCAGAACAGTTTCGGCCATCAGTTTTACGAGATTTTCAACATCACTCAACGATGCCGTCTCAACCGGCGAATGCATATATCTCAATGGCAGTGATACCAGTGCACTTGGAATCCCTGTTTTTTGATAGAAAATACTGTCGGTATCCGTTCCCGTTCGCACACTTGTGGCTTCATGCTGAATATCGATCTCGTGCTTGTCTGCCGTCTTCTCAATCAGTTCTACAATTGCCCGATGATTCGCCCCGCCATGCTGAACCGTCGGTCCCTTGCCCAGTTTCACAGTTCCGTGTTCTTTATTGTTGATACCGGGTGTATCTGTAGCGTGTGTTACATCGGTCACTAATGCCGCATCAGGCATGTGGCGGAAACTCATCATACGTGCACCAAAACCACCCACCTCCTCCTGCACGGAGTTGAGAGCGATCACGTTCACTTTCAGATCTTTTTTCCTGCTTCGCAGCTGTTTCATAGCATGAGCAATCACAAATCCACCGATCCGGTTATCTAACGCACGGCCGGTGATGATATCATCATTCAAATATTCCAATTCATCTGCATAAGTGATCGGGTCTCCTATTTGAATCATCTCAAGAGCTTCTTCTTTTGATGAAACCCCGATATCCACATAAATTTCTTTCCATTCTGGTTGCTTGCCACCGCCATTCTTTTTGTCTTGCAAGTGAATTGCTGTATTCCCGACGACTCCTGTAACTCGCCCTTTTTTCGAATGAATCACAACTCGTTTGGCTCGTGCAATGGTTGAATCACTTCCGCCCAATTTATTCAATGTTACAAATCCATTATCAGATATATGCTGAACCACCATCCCGATCTCATCAGCATGAGCCTCGAGCATAATTGTGGGGAGATCGGCATTGATATTAATCCTGGCCATCGCAGATCCATACGCATCGGATTCTACTTTATCAGCATATTGAGAAATAAACTCTTTCCAAACTTTCTGTCCTTCGGTTTCATAACCGGTGGGACTCGGCGTAACAATTAATTTTTCAAGAAAATCACGTGATTCCGTATCGAACATTTTATATCTGATTTATATTAGGATGAATTCCAACAAAGAATATAAGCATCAAAAACAACTGATTCGTTCGAAATCAAAAACTCCTTCATATTCCTGCCATATTCTGTTTACCTTTCATCAAAAAGAAAGATCAAATGACTGAAAAACCTGAGTATAACAAAAATACTTTTGCTCACTGGACAGAGCTGCCTGTTCGATTTAGAGATCTCGATGCGCTAAATCACGTAAATAATGCTGTCTTTAACACCTATTTCGAAGAGGCCCGGATCAACTTTATCAATGATGTTCCGGAATTCCAGGCATCCATGAGTGAGGGTAAAAGTTTTATGCTTGTCCATTTAGAATTGGACTACATTAGCCCTATTGAACTGAACGAGATGTTGCTGATCGGGACTTCCATCGAAGAATATGGAAATACGAGTATCAAAGGATTCCAGGCGATCTACTCAAAAGGAGATTCGGAGCTGAAAGCCGTAGCAAAAACGACCGGTGTTTGGTTTGATCTTGAGGCACAAAAACCTACCAAATTGCCTGAGATCAAAGATCGCAATAAATATCTATACAAGATTCCGGATAATGGATAAAAGCAGTCAGTATAAAATTTTTAGTGACCCGGTCCATGGATTTATAACGATTCCAAAGGGTACAATTTTACGGCTGATCGATCACCCGTACGTGCAGCGGCTACGGAGAATTCGTCAGTTGGGACTGGGATATCTTGTGTTCCCGGCCGCCGAACATTCGCGTTTTTCTCATGCCATTGGCGCTTTGGAATTGGGTCAACGCGTCCTCAAGAATCTTCGTGAAAAGGACACAACTATCAGTGATGCAGAAGTAACCGGAACACTAATTGCTATCTTGTTACATGATGTCGGTCATGGCCCTCTCTCCCACACCCTTGAACATACACTGATAGAGGATTTTAATCACGAGATGATGAGCCTCAAAATCATGGAGAATCTGAATAAGGAGTTTGAGGGTGAGCTGAATACGGCGATCAAAATTTTCAAAGATCAATACCCCAAAAAATTTCTTCATCAGTTAATCTCTTCTCAACTTGATATGGACCGGCTGGATTATCTGAAACGCGACAGCTTTTTCACCGGGGTTTCAGAAGGCTCGGTTGGTATCAACCGGATTTTGAAAACAATGCGTGTGTTCAAAGGAAATGTGGTGATTGAAAAGAAAGGCATCTACGCAGTTGAAAACTACATTCTATCCCGCCGGTTGATGTATATGCAGGTGTATCTGCATAAAACCGTAGTGAGTGCAGATGCACTTTTGAGAATGATTTTCAAACGAGTTCGATATTTGATTGACTCCGGCGAGGATGTAGAAATACCGTCGATGCCACTAACGTATTTTCTGTCTAAGAATCCATCCTCCAAAAAGCGAATCACTCAAAAAATGCTTGAGAATTATATTGCACTGGATGATCATGATGTGTACATCTGTATTAAAAGATGGGCAGCCAGTGAGGACCTGATCTTATCTGATTTATCTCACCGGTTTTTGAGCCGTCAGCTCTTTCGAACAACGTTTGCCGATCGAAAAGAAAGAGATAAGCTACAAAAAGAGATCCAGGCAAAAACGAAAAAGTATCTCAAAAAACAGGGATTCCCGCATGATGATGAATCAATCTCCTACTATTACGATGCCAATGAGAGTTACAGCGAGGCATACCGTTATGAAAACGAAAGCATCTGGATTTTAGAGGATAACAATAAGGCCGTAGAATTCTCCAAGGCGGCAGATACAAAACACATCATTGCGCTGACTGAGCCGGTGGTAAAACCGTATTTAGTACATCTGAAGGAGATATAAATGTACGCCGGACAGCTTGTCCGGCATCTCGTAATCATAAAATGTTTATGAACTACGGACTTACCTAAGAAATTATCCCAAACCACCTCTTATTACCTTAAATACATTTTGTGGTGACTGGCAGGCTGCCCGTTGTACTTCTCAACCGACTCTTTCATACTTCACAAACGAGAATTCTTCGTGATCTTCTCTCCAGGTTTCTTCCCATGTTTCACCAATTTCACCACGGTATTCAGGGAAATGGGTGTCTCCATCATATTTTTTTTTGACTTGAGTAATGATGAGCTCGTCAACCTGATCGATGGTTTGCCTGTAGATTTCACCGCCGCCAATGATAAAAACTTGTTCTTGATCTGACAGATAATCCAATGCTTCATCTATCGAGCTGAATGTCGGTACATGTTCGTAAGTTTTAGACCGGCTCAAAACCACATTTTCTCTTCCGGGCAGTGTTTTTTCCTTGAGTTCCTCGAAAACCCCTCGGCCCATTAAAATGGGTGAACCCATTGTCATTTTTTTGAAGAACTTCAGATCCTCGCTAAAATGCCAGGGAAGCTCTCCATCTTTTCCAATAACAAGATTTGGATCGTGAGCTACGATAATCGATAACTTCATACAGCAACGGGAAACTTGATGACCGGGTCAGGATCGTAATTTTTCAGCGTAAAATCTTCGAAGGTGAGTTCATCAACCGGTTTATTTGCAATCTCCAGTGTTGGCAGTTCTTTGGGTTCTCTGGTAAGCTGCTCTTTCAAACCATCCATGTGATTTTCATATATGTGTGCATCTACAATCGTGTGAGCAAACGTTCCCGGTTCCAAACCAACTTCTTGTGCAACGGCCATCGTAAGTGCTGAATAACAGGCTAAATTAAACGGTATTCCTAAAGCGATATCTCCGGATCGTTGTGTTAGATGACAGTTCAGTCTTCCATCAGCCACATTAAAAATATACATCAGGTGACATGGCGGTAATCCCATTTCACCTAATAATCCCGGGTGCCATGCCGAGACAACAATCCTTCGGCTATTGGGATTGGTTTTTAGCATATGAATAGCATTTTGAACCTGGTCGAACTCCTCATACTGCCAATCTTTTTCCTTTTTATCTCCCAAAGGCTTGTAAACATCTCCATCTTTTGATTTTGCCATTGGGAAACGCCGCCATAGTACAGGGTAAATGGGACCAACATATCCATCTTCATCCGCCCAGGCATCCCAGATGTGACAATCTTTTTCATCCCTCAACCATTCGATATGATCTTCTCCCCGCAGGTACCACAATAATTCCAGAATGACAGATCTAAAAAAAACCTTTTTTGTAGTAAGTAACGGATACCCTTCAGCCAGGTCTACTTTATAAAATTCAGCAAAGTTGGCAAGTGTTCTTACACCGGTTCGGTTCTCTTTCCAAACTCCGTGATCCATTACGTTTTGAACCAGGTCGTGATATTGTTTCATGCTTACATAAGGTTTAAGGTTTTTAGTTTAAGGTTTAAAGTTCGGCTACATAACCTTGAACTTTAAATATCAATTAAACTTTAAGAGGTACTGACAACGATTTCGAAAAATCAGTTTACTTAAAGAACGACTCCTCGCAGCAGCAGAACGGCTACTGTAAAATAGATGATAATTCCAGTTACATCCACAAGGGTGGAGATAAAAGGTGCCGAAGTTACAGCAGGATCGAGTCCCAATTTCGTCATAATAAAAGGTAAAATTGAACCACTTAAATTTCCAAAAAGAACCACACCAACCAGACTTGTACCAACGGTAAGTGCCTGTAACCAAACTGCGCTCGTAAAGGGTTCACCCCGTACCAGCATCCAGGTGCTGATAACAATGGTACCCATAACACCAAGCATTAATCCAAGCATTAACCCGGACATCAGTTCTCGCTTAAGCACCTGTTTCCATTGATCGAACTTAATATCATCTGTTGAAAGTGCACGGATAATTAAGGTTGCCGCTTGTGAACCGGAATTACCTCCACTGGATATAATCATAGGAATAAAAAGGGCCAAAACTGTTGCAGCTGCAAGTGTTTCTTCATAACTGGCCATTGCAGTAACCGTAAACATCTGACCCAGAAAAAGAAGTACCAGCCAACCCAAGCGTTTACGAACCATTTCCGTGACACCTGTTTGTGAATAATGCGTATCGAGCGCGCTCATACCGGCCATCAATTGCATATCCTCCGTGGTTTCTTCTTCTGCAACATCCAGAACGTCATCCACCGTTACAATTCCTGCCAGTATACCACCTGAATCAACAACCGGAAGAGCCACTCGGTCGTACTTACTCAGCATACGAACCGCCTCCTCCTGGTCATCAAAAGCACTCAGAGCTTCAAAGGTGTTATCCATAATATCGGAAATCTTACCATCCGGTTCGGCAAGAATAAGCTGGTTAAGGCGAAGGTCATCAATCAATATTTCATCTTCGTCAACTACGTAAATCACATTCACTGTTTCGGCGTCTCTGCCATGTTTACGGATATGCTCAAAACTTCGGTTTACCGTCCAGTCTTTTTTAATGCGAACATAATTCGTGGTCATCAAACGGCCCACACTCTCGGGTGGATATCCTAACAATCTTCGGACCTGGGCAATATCTTCCGGGGCCATGGAGTTAAGCACACGTTGCGTAAGATCTCCCGGAAGTTCTTCCATCAAAGCAACGCGCTCATCCGGCTCAAGGTTGTTCATTACATCACTCAGCTGCTGACGGCTAAACGTCTCCAACAACTCAACACCCTTTGTTGAACTCAGGTAGGTAAATACATCGGCTGCTTTACTTTTTTTCAATAGCCGAAATATTACGACGGCCACTTCGGGATTCAGATCATCCAGCAACTCAGCAACGTCCACTGCCGGTACATCATCAAGTACTTCCTTAATGGTAACCCACTCTTTCTTTTCGATGAGTTCATCAAGTTCCGGTTTTAGCAAATGTGCGATCATGGAATATTAGTTCGGATGGATTCAAAAAAATGACCGTGTGTTAACGCTTGGCTAATTTATCAAAAAAATAAAAGGCATTTGTTGCTAATTGGGAAATTATTTTTCACCCAATGCTTCAAGTGCATTCCTTGCAGCCTCCTGCTCCGCTTTCTTTTTACTCTTGCCGGTTCCCTCTCCCAATTTCTTATTTTCAATAAAAACAGCCACATAAAATGTCTTATTATGTCCCGGGCCTTCCTCCGAGATCACCTGGTAATTTGGAAGTTTTAGCTTTTCAGATTGTGAATATTCCATCAGCAGGCTCTTGTAGTTGTCAATAACTTTTACAACCTGCTTGAAATCAATAAAACGGTCGATATGAGATGAGACAAATCTGTGAGCACTGTCGTAACCGCTTGATATGTAGATCGCTGCGACTAGAGCTTCATATACATCGGAAAGAACGCTTTTTGATAACTCGATCCCCTGGCCTGCAGCCCTTTCACCGATCTCCAGGAACTCACTTAAACCCAATTTCTTGGAAATCTCGAAGAGTGTGTCTCCCCGAACGATTTTAGCACGGAGCTTCGTCAAAAATCCTTCATTTTCTTTGGGATATTTTTCGAAAAGAATTTCAGTGACAATCAGATCAAGTACGGCATCCCCCAAGAATTCGAGCCTTTCATACGTTTCATAAGACTCGAACTTGTCATTATCTACAATAGACTTATGACGCAGAGCCTTCTGAAAAAGCTGTTGATACTCGCTGGGAATAGTAAGATCTAAGGTGTTCTCAAGTTTTTGTAAACGTTCTCTCGACTCAGATTGTATCGGACCCTTATCTTTCCACAACCATTTTTTGAGTCGATAGAGCATCAATTATTTTTCAAACTTCTTGAAAACAAGTGTGGTGTTATGTCCCCCGAAACCAAAAGCATTATTGAGAGCATATTTAATGTCTCGCTCAACCGGCTCGTTAGGAGTGTAATTCAAATCACATTCCGGATCGGGATTATCCTGGTTGATAGTTGGCGGAACCATACTGTGGTAGATCGCTAAAAGAGTCGCGATCGATTCTGCCGCTCCGGCCGCACCTAACATATGCCCCGTCATCGACTTGGTAGAGTTCAGGTTGATGTTGTAGGCGTGATCACCAAATACTTTTTTAATGGAGTTGGTTTCAGCAATATCACCCAAAGGTGTAGATGTACCATGCATATTAATATGTTCCACATCCTCGGGGCTTATTTCTGCCATATCCAGTGCATTGTTCAATGCAAGTAATACGCCGTTTCCATCCGGATCTGGAGCTGTGATATGATGTGCATCAGCAGAAAATCCATAGCCAACAATTTCACCATAAATACGTGCTCCGCGATCGAGTGCAGATTCCAATGATTCCAGGAAAAACATGGCTGAACCTTCGCCTAAAACAAAGCCATCTCTGTCTTTATCAAACGGCCTGGAGGCTTTTTCCGGTTCCTCGTTTCGGCGGGAAAGGGCTCTCATAGATGAAAATCCGGCCACACCAATTCGCCATACCGGGGATTCAGTACCCCCGCAAAGTGCCATATCTGACTGACCATATCGGATAGAATCGTAGGCAAGACCTATGTTGTGAGAACCTGTAGCACAGGCTGACACAGCACAGAAATTGGGTCCGCGGAATCCATATTTAATAGATACCTGTCCGGCCGGCATATCGGGAATAAGCATAGGAATAAAAAACGGGTTCACCCGTCTTGCGCCGGATTCATGAAGAACGACCGACTGCTCGTAAAATGTTTGCATCCCCCCAATACCTGTTCCAATTATTACAGCGACCCGATCTTTATTTACTTTCGCAAGATCGATGCCGCTGTCTTCAATCGCTTCATCTGAAGAGATCATTGCATATTGGGTAACCGGATCTAGCCTGCGGGCCTCCTTTCGATCGAAATAATCATTCGAATCGTAATTTTCTATTTGGCCAGCAAACTTTGTGGGCAAATCACTTGTATCGAAGTGCTCAATTGTTCGCACTCCGCTCTTGCCGGAAACTAATCCGTTCCAAAAATCTGGGGCGGTTTTACCGACAGGGGTGAATGCACCTATTCCAGTGATTACTACTCTTCGTCCGGTCATAAAAGGGGGTCTTCTCGTTTATATCTACGATTTCTCCTGAATGTACTCGATAGCGTCGCCGACAGTTGCAATATTTTCGGCATCTTCATCAGGAATACTAATATCAAATTCTTTTTCAAACTCCATTATGAGTTCAACGGTATCCAGGGAGTCAGCTCCCAGATCGTTTGTGAAATTTGCATCGGCAACAACTTCAGATTCATCAACTCCGAGTTTATCAACAATAATAGATTTTACTTTAGCTTCAACGTCCTGTGACATAAGTTAGACCTTTGTTTAGTTTAGTAGTTAAAAGTAGGTTCGTAAATTTATTTAGACACGTGAAAATACAACATCTGTTCATAAAATAACACGCTCAAATCATTCGTCGTAATAGAATAGGCTACATTGCCATTCCACCGTCTACACGAATCACTTCACCGGTGATATATGAACTGATGTCTGATGCAAGAAACGCAACCACATTTGATACTTCTTCGGGGTTTCCTGCCCTTCCAAGCGGTGTTTCTTCTTTAATAGCTTCCAATACTTTTTCGCTGAGATTTTCAGTCATCTCGGTTAAAATATAGCCAGGGGCTACAACATTTGCCCGAATATTACGGCTTGCCAGTTCTTTTGCATATGATTTGGTAAATCCTACAATTCCGGCTTTTGATGCTGCATAATTACTCTGCCCGGCATTTCCACTCAGTCCAACAACGGAACTGATATTTATGATTGATCCGCCTCGTGCCCTCATCATTGGTTTCGCAGCGGCTTTACTATAGTTAAAAACACTTTTCAAGTTGGTGGTGATTACATCATCCCACGCTTTCTCATCCATTCTGAGTATCAAATTATCTTTGGTGATACCTGCATTATTGACCACTACATTCAATGATCCCCAATTCTCAACAATATCAGAAATTACTTCTTCTGCCCGGTCAAATTGAACGGCATCGGCTTGATAGGAGATTCCTTTCACTCCTTCATTTTCAATATTCTTAACAACCTCGGCAGCAGCATCGGTTGAACTTGCATATGTAATCGCTACATTTGCACCGGCTTTAGCTAACGTAAGGGCAATTGATTTTCCAATTCCACGGCTGCCACCTGTAACCAGGCAATTTTTTTCTTTAAGATTGATCATTTGTTCTATTGATATCCTTCTATATTTACATCTTTCAGTGTTCGTTTGACCAACCCTTGCAATACATTTCCGGGGCCTACCTCAACAAACGAATTTACTTCATCTTTTTCCATATTCAGCAAGGTTTGCGTCCATTGTACAGGATTCACAAGCTGCTGGAGAACATTATCTTTTAATTCACTGATATCTCTTGTGGATTCGGCAGTAAAATTACTAAATACTTTATAACTAGGGCGA
>Ga0102943_1001399_pt1 | contig 15132 bp, 2 predicted proteins | sample SalPonC_black_MG_FD_78174 | JGI IMG/M metagenome (GOLD analysis project Ga0102943, IMG submission 78174) | Salt pond soil microbial communities from South San Francisco under conditions of wetland restoration - Salt Pond MetaG... | ecosystem: Environmental > Aquatic > Marine > Intertidal zone >...
GTGTAAGTTAACGCCTTCTCATACAAGCTATTAATAGATGCTGTTGGATATATATTTCCGCCAATTGAGTTAGTGATTGTTAATAGATGTTCCAGTGGTGATTTTAACAACCATTTCCACGTCCACCAAGCCATGCTGTACTTTGTATCCAAAGGTTTCATAATTTGTGGCACTACAGGAAAGTCTGAAATGGACTTTGCAACCTTATCTAAAACATTCATTTCTTCACTTGATAATGCAGTATCACCGACTATGTTTGAAAAAAATACGCCAGTGTCATTGATTGTGGCATTTTCATCCTGTGCAATACCTGACAGGTTTTGAAATTGAGAATAAAACCCTTCGAATATTTGCGAATTCCAACTTGTGAGCATAGTATTTACAAACCCTGATAAGGTCGATACAATCATTTGTATTCTAATGAATAAGCCTTTTTTTATAATTTCCTTCCTTGCGGCCTTTTGTTGTGGACTCAAGCTATAATATCTGAGGTTAGATTCTAATTCTTCATTCGTCAAATCAGGGTTCATTTTTTTGAACTCTGCTCGTCTCGCAGCCTTATTTGCTGCTTCCTCAGCTATTAGATTTTTGTTGGCAAGCTTTTCTATCATGTCATTCAACCTGTGAACCAATCCTTCGTCAGAATAATCCAATGGCTCTTTAAATAATACTTTCCCGACCATGTTTGGAAATACATAAAATATAGAATCTAGCAAGTTTATAACTGGGTTCTTGCTTGTTGAGTCAGTTCTTTCAGCATACGCATTATATCGAGCCATGGGGTTATCTATATTTCTCCGTTCATCGAATTTTATAGGTTTATCAGTTTTACCACTTTCAGACAATGAATTGAGATATGACAAGGTATTTTTGCTTTGTAGAATCATCAACAAGGCTAAATTTGCGCCCAAAAGGGTCAATTCATTACTAGGAAGCAAATTGTGTTGAAAAATTGAAACACCGTCACGTTCCACGGGCATTTTCATAAAATATAAACTTGTAGTGGAAACCACGTGGATCATAGTATTTACATTCATTAGAAAATCTGCAGGAGCAGTCGCCAAATTGATTCCCAGTATGGAAAGTATGTAAAGTGGGTTGTAAGTAAAATAGCTTTCTGATTTTAGACCAGTATAGAGTCTACCTGTTTGTTTCAACTTTTCCCACCAAATTGCAAAATTAGCATAAGTTTTTTTTAATGCTATGTAACTTACTCCTGCAGTAGCATAAGAGGTTAAAAATGTTTTGGTCAGCTCGCTGAATCCATGTAAGCTCCCATCTTCAAAAGCTTCACTTATATTCCATTGACTGTAACCCAGTGGGCTAAGTTCACCATCAGCCTCCAAATTGAATATCGGTAGCACAGTTGTACAAACATAAAACATGCTAACCACAGTTATCAAGATACTGGTGCTATTTTGAAATGCCATCCGAAGTGTAAAAGTACTGGTGAATAGGTCCATTAACCATAAGGCTATTTTGGTTGTAGTGTTTAAAGTTGTTTCTAAAATCTTGGTTTTCCAAGGGCGGAACCAGTTGGATCTGGCCACAATGTTTATACCAGATACTGAAATACCAACAACAGCGGCACTGTAGCTAAATCCGGAAGTTAGAAATAACGTACTCAAAGCTCCCAAAACCATATTGGCTGAATCCCATTTATCCCAAGGCTGTGAACTATCCAAGTCTTCATAAGCATCGGTACTTGGGTTTCCATCCACTAGCATACTGATCATATTTTTAAATCGTTTGATGTTTAAGGATTTGGCCTGTTCCATGCCCATCTTTTCATCAGATGCCAGTAGATAGATTAAATTGGATTCAAATTGTCCACCCATTGACCCCGATAATTTCTCACACAATTCACTTCTTATCAAATTTTGCAATTTAAAATAATTCATTTTATCCTTTCCACTTGGGTCCATGTGTTTGTTATTTTTCATATTTTGACTAATTGAATTAGTAAAAATACTAAAAACAGCCTTTTTATTGAAGGCGTCTAATACGTTGGGGTCTCCAGACGTTGCTTGCGGCACAGCATCGCTATTATTACTACCACCCTTATTTGGCAAGGTGGTTGCACTGCCTTCATTTACATCCTCGAGTATATCTTTAATCACGTCCTGAGATAATATTTTATAGCTTTCTCCATCAACTGGGTTGGAATATTTAATTTTGGTATATCTTCGGTCATAGCCTTCGTTGTCCAAACCATAAGAAAATATCAACTGGTTTATCATATTGTCAAATGAGGTTTTAATATCATTGTCGTTAGCTCCACTCCTGTTGATCTTTATGTATCCCATTACCAAATCTTTATTTATGTTCACTCCAGGTCGTAGTTTGCCGTTATGTTTTGAATTCCCAAAGTTTTTAAACAACTCTGATATCTCGTCATAGGTCCGTTGAAAGGTCTCAGTATTTTTAAAGGCATCATCCCTCCTTTCTAATTGCCATTTTCCATTTTCTTTTTTAAACAAATTATTAAATTGTGAAACAGCTCCATCATTATCATTTACAATGACGTGTGTTTTTACCATCTTAACATCTGTGTCAATTGGTGCCTGCACTAAATCACCATTATCGGAAAACGTGTACAAAAAACTATCATATGGACTGATGTCCATGCGTCTGTCAGCAGCGGTTGTATTTTCAGAGTCATTGCCGGAACCCTCGGAACTTTTAATTTGGCTTGTTTCAAAAAATTTAAAAGCACTTCCTGACTTTTCCATATAAGGTCCCCATTCACCTTGGTTCCCTATGTCTTTCACACCTATTTTCATAAATGTTTCTAATATATCTTTGGTTGCCAAATCTACAAATTTCAAATAACCATTTCTGTCGCTCGCAGATATTTCGCTAATTCCACTGTATTCGTTTGATGTTTTTTTTAATTCACTCATGATCATTTTAAGAGACATCAACCCATCATCGAAAGCTGTTTTATCTGCATTACTTTTACAAGCTTCGAAAGCTTTGACTAAGGACTTTCCTATCACATCAACACCTTCGCCGCCACCAATTGGATACTTTTCATTCACTGATGCTGCATCGACTCCACATCCGACTGGATTCAGCACAACCTTTTGATACTCACCCAATTCGGCATCATTCACTGATTCTAATTTAAAACATTCATTTAGAATCTGTCCCGAATCGCTGCTACTAAACACTACATTAGCACGTTTGAAATCGGGTTCTTTCTTATCAATCGGGGCTTTGTCTTCTGCGCTCTTGTCTTCCATGCCTACATAAGTTCCTAAACCAAATGGTTGCAACCAATAAGCCGTCGTAAAAGCCAATGAATTTTTTACATGCTCAGTACTCAATGCCACGTAGTGGCTACCTGCTATAATTGCAAATGCTCCTAAAATTGAAATAGCAGTTAGCCCCAAACTCCTAACTCCAAAGGATTGGTTGTTTTTGATGAACCCTTCTCCACTACCTTCTATAGCTTTATATTTACTTAGAATATCATCTTCAATCTCTTGGTATATTTGATTGATGCGAGATGCAAAAAATGCATTGATATAATCAGCAGTCAATATGATGTCATTATCATCAGATGAAAAAAAACTTTCCCACTCCCCAATACTGTGCCTTTTTTCACCCAATGCTATCGTTTCGCTCATTTCATTAAATTCATTGAATCCAGGAGGTTCGTAAAAACTGTATTCATTAGAGTTCCCAACCTTGGTTAAAAAATACTTAGTTGCAAATACTAGCCCCCCTTCTTGGGCCACTTCTAACAATTCTTTTTTCTTTTTCATAATCCCGTATCTAATATTACCGGAAAAGGCTTCCAACACATCATCTATTAAAATTTTCCCATTGTTTTTAATAATTTTATTCGCATCAGTTTTTGATTGGTGCATTTTCACAATAGTGTTGTATATTTTTTCCTTTTTTCTATCTAATGATTTTTTCACTGATTTTTCCGTAGATGCACTTAAAACATCGCCTTTAGACTTCTCCTCAAGTTCATAAATTACTGAAAGCTCCTTATCCAACGCAACTTCATCCAGGTTTTCATCTATTGTGTTTAACATGGATTTTAACATAGTCAGGTGGTATTTATAAGATTTGAGCGTGGTTATTTTCTCTTCAATATTTTTTTCACCATCACCATCGGCATCCATTGTATCCAAACCTTTTATTAGTATTTCAGCATACAAATCTGTGCTATACAAATCAACCAGGTTGTCAGAATATTTATCAAAAGTACTAATCAAACTTTCTTGAAAGCCCTCACTATCTTCTATGAAAACATCAAAAATCACTCCCTCCTTTACTATAACCTTTTTCCACTTCTCTTGGCGAGCCTTTTCTACAAAAACACCCTCATTATCATTTTTACCAAATAAGATCTCGTACATTCGCGCTTCATCTTCTTTAGAACCAATGTTTGCCACCCTCTCTTCTAAATTTATCTTAGCACCAAGACATGGGGTTTTTTCTTCAATAACCTCTTTCCCCCCTATAATGGACTCTGAAAGACGCTCGAGCTCGGTTTCTATCTCTTGTAGCTTATTATTAGTCTGAATCTTAATTATTGAACAAACTGCATCTATATCGTCTTGGCTCAAGTCTATTGCGCTTATGGAGGTTGTTTTTGAAACTCCTGATTTTAGTTTATTTATTGCATCCAGACGGTTTAGATAATCCGTGACAAGTTTTATTTTGGTTAAATCTTTGGTCAAGTATTTTAAAGTCATGGCTGTGGACTCTTCTCGCTCTTCTAATAGTTTCGACCCCATTTCATCACTAATGTAATTCAAGTATGTCAGCTTTAAGCTGTCTTTATAAGCATCTTTTGAGTCCAACAGTGCGTGCTTGACTATGTTACCATCGCCGTCAGTTTGGTACAAATTTGAATTTTCCAAATACTCTTCCCAAGTTTCCAATGTCAAATGCTTTCCTAAACATATACCCATCGTAACTTTAATCAAGTTTTCAAGCCTGTCAACCTCTTTCAACAGTTTGCTGTGCTGATAGGAAAACTCAATAAGGTTTGCATGGCTTTTTGTTTTTTCTCTATAAAACATACTCTTATAGTTGAACAGCGAAAGTGCCACTTGACTTTTCTCTTTTCTGTTAACAATGTCAGTCATTATGCTCTTGTTGTAATTTGAATTATCTTTAATGTGATTCGAGAGAGCGTTTATTTCACTTTGGGCCAATTCTTTAGACTCACCGGTGAGCTTTGATAACTGTAATATAGTCTCATCGTCGTATACCGTACCATCATAACTTGCCAAATTCGAGATATCCAGTACTTCCCATTGAGTGTAATCATGATACATTTTTATCAACTCTCCACTAAGCGTGTTATCATTCCTTTTAATATCCCAGCTGTCTACAAAGTCTTTGTGCTTTGTATTTATTTTCCCCTCTCCGTGGTGGAAGTAGTATTGAACCAGTTTTGTAAAGTTTTTAAAATTTTGTTCATTATCACCAACGCTACTACTGTTACCATAGTACAATGCAAACATTTCCTTTGCATCATTCAAATACCCTTCCTTATATTTGGATATTAAGCTTACATCAGTTTGGGGTTCTGGTACAACCTCCGTCCCAGGAAGGTCTTTTATTTCACTCTTTGAATCAAATTCACCCCTTTTTGACAACGGAGTCAAATCTGATGGAAATCCAAATAAATTCGAACGGGGTTCGGAAATTTCAATTGTATTGGAACGCCTTCCGATATTTTCACCACTGAGTTGTGTATTATATTCACCTTCGCTACTATTTGCCGAAGAGGACGCGTCACTAAAAAGACCATTTGTATTTTTTGTGTGAATCACCTCAGATTCTGACTGGTCCGTGGAACAATCTTCTGCAGAATTAATTTCTGCAAAATATTCTCCCCACTCCTCCATATATATTAAAAAGTCTAACAGACGGTACTATTAATGCTCTCTGACTATTTAATAAATCAAATAAGACTATATTAATTCATTAACTTATATTTTAATTAATTAAATGAAAATGAAAAAATGCCAATTGAAATGATTAATGTATTTATTAATTAACTTTTGTGACTGTGTAAAAAGCCATTTCCAAATGGTAGGACGTTTTGTAATTTGTGATAACGCTTGGTTTGTATCTTTTACCTTCTCCTGGTTTCAAATTAGCACTGTCTTTCATTATTTTGGCAATATTTACCATCTCACTGCCCACTGGGACATTGATCAGGTCATCATAAAAGTACCAATCGTTCTTATATTTGAATGTACAAACAAAATGATTGCCATTTTTTCTGTATATAACTGCAGAAAGGTTGCAAGTTACAGAATACGGTTTCGGTTGTGTATTAAGGTACTCTCCATCAATTTCATTAAAAACCAGATTCATTTCTTCATCTAACGTCTGACCTACCCTATGGTCCTCTGGATCTTCAACAAACGTCTTTCCATTCATTACCACCTTAAGTGAATAATATAAACACAACATCTGGTTACATTGGATGTTTCTGTAATAACTGTTTATGGATCCATCACAAGAAATACGCGGTTGTTTTCTAATATCGGCCAACCATTCTTTAACTTGGGTTTGCGAACTACCACCTAGCAAGCCCCATTCGTAGAGTTTACTGTATTTCAACTCAATAAATGGCAATATTGAAACGTTTTCCGTGTACTTATTTGTTTCGTTAGAGGAGCAAACAAAGTACTCATCCGATAATAAAGTAGTAGTAAACCTATTAACTTCTCTTATGTTAAAATCAGGTAAAACAAGTTTCCTTTTTTTTCCTCGGCTTATGTCTATTGGCCTCAAGTCCTCATAAGTTGCTTTTTTTTCTTTCTTGCTACTCCATAATGAAAACGCACTAAACCACGTCGCTAAGCTCGCACCACCTTTTTCTACATTATCGTCTATTTTAAATTTTTCTATCATATTTTGTCTGAAGTTGTCTCTACTCTCGTCATTTGGCCCTTCATAAGCAAATACTTTCAAATAAAGCATCCAATAATTATAATACTGGTATTTATCGGGTACAGGGTTATTGGATATAGCCCTTAATTGCGTTCGAACACTACTGATTTCTCTATTAGATAGGCCATCAAACACTCCTAATTTATCATATAGTGACCATAAAACCATAGCTATCGAGTCCAAAGCACAACACGACTTAAAGTTAGACCAGCTTTTATGCATTGAAGTATTGTTTTTTAATTCAATCGTGGCCAAACCATACTTTCCGGTTTCATAGCCGTCTGATAGTATTGCAGTTGGTGACAGTTTCGTAAATTCATATTGCTCTTTTATGCGATAGTAAGAATATGCACTATATAGGGAGCCAGTCGACAAGGAGGCAAATAAAAACATTCGCCCAGCACCAAAATTCGATCCCAACAAGTTGGAGAGATAATTTGGATTCGCAAGAATCTTTTTTTTGGCTTCTTCTGTAAAATATCCCGAACTATCCATGCCAACATCAAAGCCCACAGTATTCATTAAATTTAATGTTATTGCACCTGTACCCAGTCCGTTTCTAGTAGTATCGGCATTCAAAAAAAATCCAAGCATATGAGACATGATGTAAAGAAAAGGCCACCATTTTTCTAGTTTTTTTAAGAAATCCCATAAATCAAGTGTAAAATCTAAAGCCGTTTTGATAATTACACCTGTCGTGCCATCTTCTTTTTTCCCTATCGGGTGTAAAGCATTCACAGCTTGATCGTTTTCTCGACCAAATACTTTAATAACACCTTTGTCTAAAAACCCAAAGTTACTTGCAATTGCAAATGAAGCGCCGGCTGAAGCCAATAAACCTCCAACAGCATACAACCCCGAATATTTCGGCATTGATGCCAATGATAATCCCGATAGTGAAGCTTCCATTCCAGCATATTGAAAGTTGCTCAAAGTCCACATTCTCTTAAACATGTTTGCAATGCCTGAACTAAGATCTTTAATGCCCATAGATGTACCACTTGCCAAGCCTTTGAGAACAATATCTGTAACACCATCACTCCCGTTATTGGCATCGATTTCACTAACAACTGCTTCGCTGAAAGAAAAGTAATGGAACCAATTGCTAGTAAACTTATTCCAAACATGTTGGCCAAACATAGCCCCCATCACAAACACCCCAATCCATCCAATTACTGTTACCACAAAATTGGATTTTTTTTTTTTCCCCCCGTCACTAACCCACAGTTTCCTGATAGTATTTCCGATAACATATATGATACTAAACACCATTATAAGTGTTATAAAAGAAACAAAGGTCTGCCACATAATGACTGCTTTTTTAAATATCTGTATAGTTTTGATCCATACATAATTCATAAATGTAATAGACCTCAAAGTACCCCCCTGATGTTTTCCTAGAAGTTCAGCTCCACACAATTTTGTAGCAAAATCCCTCCAAGATGAAAAAAACTTAGATGAGAAACTATTTTCATACTCTTTCAAAGTTTTGGAATTGAATACAAATTCTTTAGTGTATCTTACTAATGTAGCAAAATGGGATTCATTTTTTTTAGTAACATCTAATGCTATTTTTAAATTTTCAGCATCCTCCGGTTTACTTTCACTATGTCCAGCTGTTTTTTCTATAACATCTTTTTGTACATCATAACCAAATATTTCTTTAATCCCTCCTATAAAAGAACCAAATGATGGATTTATGTCACCCGAAAGAGCAGATAACCCCTTCACAATGCCATTATTGACTAAAAACATCAGTGCCATGACTTCTCTAACCCCGAACATGATGGTTTGAATCCATGCTGTATTTAACCAATCTGAGAAGAACAGAGTAAAACTCATCCCCTTCCCCGTCATGTAGGATAGAAACATTTTCATCACCAAAGTAGTGTTGGGTGAAAATAGGTTGGGATCATTCACTAGGCTATGAAGTGTATTTTTTATCAAATCGGGCATTGTTTGTTGGCTAGAAGTCAATGATTCACTTACATTCAGTATTTTGACTTCCGCCCCTGGTGATATATTTGAATTTAAAACTGCATTCTGTATTGCAGTTTTTACAAAATCTTCAGCGCCCACATCATTATCCAATGCTTCTTGATTTTTGTCCCTTTCCTTTTCAAAATCTAAAGGTATTTCAACCGCGCCAGTAGCAGGAGCATGTATGAGCACCTCACAGCAATTACCTATTGCAGTAAAAAGTCTAGTAAATCTTGCATTATATTGTTCACTTGTAAACCCCTTCATTATCGAACCTTTGGTTTGAATTGAACCAACCCATTTCATGGCTCCATCAAATGTATAAAAACTTTCAAGGACCTTTTTTGATTGCTCCTTTACACTTTCTGAATTTATACCAACTACAGTATTGTAATTTAAATAGTTTGCGTCAACTAGTGAGGTATTGATACTATTTTCAATGGATGTAATATCTCTTATGACATTTTTTACAAGAGCACTGTTGTTACCAGTATTTGCTATGCCTTTTAATCCTTCACAAGCATTTTTCATAAAATTCATATCATCTGTTGTTGGGTAATCCCCGTTTAAATACTTCAATTTTATACCACTCAGCCCAGAGGACCAACCGGATAATTTTTCAAGAGCTTCATTGTTATGCCCGACAAATTCTTTAAATTTCTCAGTTTTATCCAACGTTTCAATAGCTAGAGCAGCATTGACTTCGTTTACTAAACTTTTGGCCGTGTTAACATTTGAGCCCACATTACTTTGGCTTATTCTAGTTTGTAAAGACGACAGTGAGTTACCCGTTGCGCTCACACCACCAGTTACAAAAGCTTTTGCCTCATCATTAGATAAGCCTTTATCAGACATCCAATAACTAACATCATCTCCTGACAACTCCCCATAAAATTTCACAAAGCTATCATTGAAAAAATCACCAAGATCTTTCATGGTATAGCCTTTCATTAAATTGACTGAAAAAGACTCGTTAGAATTACGAACTTTATATGTTGTATAAATGGTCCCTACAACTATCGCAAACATTGCAACAGATCCCACTGCCTTTCTAATGGAGCCATTTTTAAAATAAGCTTTCATACTTTTCAACATGGTCACATTCGTTGCAGCCGTTGCTAAATCAGCTTCTCCATCGATTGGTATTGGTTCATCATCTGGCGTTGGTTCATCAATAGATTCTTCACTATCTGATGATCCGTAGACGGCTGATAGCTCATACTCACTTGTATTGTCAACGCTCCTTTTCGGAACAGGTGAGCGTTTATTGGAAATATCACGCGATTCATCTAATGGCGTAGGGCCGCTCGGTTGCTGGTCCTTTGGTAGTATTAAAAGGTTATTGAAATACTCCTCTAAAATTTCTTCATTCAAATCCTGTGATAACCTATCAAACTTTCTTTTCACAGCATCTCTAATCTCAACCACACCCTCAGCAGGTATTTTACTATCCTTTTCAAGGTCGTTCTTTCTGAGATATACATTGATTGCATTCCTGGTCTCAGTCTCATATAATACACCATTAAAATTAGCAACAGTTTCGCTTAAGTGAACACTATGTGTACAGCCATTATTTTCATTACGCGTTACCTCGGCAGCATCATAAGCCAATCTATTACTAATTGATTTATTATCCCATGCTTGTGGCGCTTCATTGGTGGTGCTTTTCGCACTATCATCACCATCATCACCAACATCATTATTTTCACGATTCTCACCAGCACTTGGTTCTTTTTGATCATCTTCCGAGTCACTTCCAAACAACTCTTCTAAAGTTTCATTTGGATTTGGAAGTATGTTTTTATCACCTGACCTACCTTCCGGCCGTTGGACTTCAATAATACTATTTGGATTTGTTTCCCCACAAACTGAAGAATTTGCATAATTATTTAGGGTCATTTCTTCCTGCACTTCCTCTGACACCCGTGAGTTACCTATTTTGAAAGCTTCGCGCCCATCTCTCGAAGTATCGTTAGCAACACCTCTTGCTCTTTGACGGTTTTGTCCCCTACTCCTTTTAGGTCCTATATTATCATTGAATGAAGTGGTGAATGGACTAGAGATATCTAACATATCTACATCATCACTTGTTTCAACAAACCCATCCCCGGAAGTGGTTGACTCTTCATTGGTGGCTTCTGATTGAAAAATAGAATCCGACGCTTTGGGTAGGGATACTTCTTTAAATTCAGAATCCAAATTTAAAATGTACACCGTGCTTCTGACACCTTCCAACTCTATATTCAAACAGAAATTTAAAAAATCATTTTCACCCATGTTCTTTTTCTTTGCCTTAAGAACAGCCACGTGTTCCGAACTCAAGAATATATAATCACTTTCAAAAATGAACTTTGGATATTCATTAACATCATAAATAAGAGGAGTCACCATTAATTTTGCATGTATCTCTTCAATTTCATTCAACTTGGATGACCATCGTGCTTCATCTTCTTCCTCTACTATCAATTTATACTTGAGGCACATCTCCAACAACTCCTTCCATTTGTAAAGTATATTGATTTTTTTATCATGTTCTTCGAGAAACTTACTCACCGTGGTTTCTTCATCATTTATAATGGTTATATTTATAGACTGCCATTCGTTAACTTTGGTCATAAATTTATCAACCTTTTTAGAGTATTCACTCATATGCCTATCCCTCTGTGAAATCATAGAGGCTATGTTTTTGTATCCAGCTACGTTCAATACTCTGTCAATGTTCTCTTTGCTTCGGTCTCTTTTAGCATTATCCAGGAGAAAATTGAGTGCATTGTATTTTTGCATATCTTCTATTGCCTCATAATAATTTTTCAATTCAATGATGATTAATTGCTCATTTTTTGAATATATTAAGCCTTCGTCATAGTGTTCGTTCCGATTTGTGTAATAGTTAGCATTTGGATCAAATGCATTGGTCATTGCAGAATTATAAGCATCCTGGTCTCTAAATATAGCTAAATTTCCGCACAAGTGAGTGACCCTATTTTTGATTTTGATCATGTCAGCAATCTTTTGTGCAACTTTAGCTATTACCGGAGTTTTCACGACGCCGTTTACAGATTTTCCCATTACAACCTCTTCCAGTATTCTACCTAATCTTTTATGACTTTCCTCAAAGGCTAGTAAATTGGAGAAAAATGACGTTGCCTCCGGGTTGTTGATACTTTCTCCTAAATAGTCTTCCATTCGAATACCTTGTTTCACCCTTGGCCTCTTTGCTGGTTTTTCCTCGCTCGGTCCACCAGTCGCCACTCTTTCTCTTTTCAAACCATCATCTCTTTCAGTCTTATCTTGCAAGGTGTAAGTACCTTGACTTATTCTCTTTGTTTGAAGTTCTCTATCTTCTTCTTTTCTCTCCTCCTCGGCAACGATCAGTTCGGTCAGATAGGCAAATTGACTTTCCATTTTATTTGAAACTTTTACTCCTCTGTTCCATGGAATTTTAGATTCTCGCCTTCTCGCACTAAATGGCGAAGTATATAAAACAGACATAAAAAATGAGATTCCTTTATTTTTAAAATCAAGTTACTAGAAGCTCCTTTACTATATCAGTACTATTAACCGCTGCCTTACTGACACTATATAAATAAAAGATTATTATATTTTACAATACATAAAATAAAAACTATTTTACATGTTTATTTACTAAATTTTAAACAACCAAAACAGCGTGGTGATGACAATAGATTTTATTAATAATCACAACTAATCCACGTTGAATAAACATGAGAGAATAATAACTGTAAAGTGATGATAACAATGATGGAAACATTATCTAGTAGGACATTCTCTTGAATGAGTACTGTCGACACACCAGAGGTAAAAACTATTTCCTTCAAAGAATTTACCACCATGTGTATTTCTTATATAACCATTTCCAGCATAGGCACATCTTTGTTTCAAAGAGATCCCTTGTTGATAAAATGGAGCACCAGTATCAAACTCAGAGGTAACATCTCCATTTTTAGTGCACAATGAATAAACACTCCCTGCATGTGCTGGTTCGTAAGGGTGAGGTGTTATATACAAAGGATCGCCAAATGAATCAACCAATACATCGCCAGAAGTCACTAGAACCAGGTCATTTGTCACCGTAGGTGCACTATAACCACCAGTTTGAACCACGTCTTCCAAACACTTAGTAGTACCACATTTTGGATGTTCTATGTACCATGATGGGTGTCCATTGCTTTTATGTAATGCGCCCCACCCACCACAAGTGGTGCTAGCATAAACACCCTGCACCTCCGTCGCATCTATAAACCACAGGGTGTTGTTTTTGTTATATACAGAAAAGTATATCTTATCACAGTCACCAGCTATACCACCAATTCCGGAACCATTCAACACCTGAGTTGCCCATTTGATTCTATCGTTGGTTGATGAAATTGATTGCTTATCCAATTTTAAAGCTACTATTAATCCACTATTCTGAGCAACATACAAGATCTCGTTACCATTACCATCAGTACTTAACAATGGGTCACCAGCATATTCAAAACTATCCAATTGGCTGGCACTTTTTGTGGGACAATTTGTGTATCTATCATTGTAGAAATTACAAGCACCATTACATGGATTTATGGGAACATTGTTACAAGAAACGTCCCAACTTCTGTACCCATTGAATTTTTCGTGCCAAAACAAGCTCCCATCTTTCATTCTCAATACCACCACACTGTTGAATAAAGCAAACCGGAAATTGTTATTTTCATAGCAATCTTCATGTACTGTCTCATAGGTTGAGCTATGAACACAAGTTTCGAAAGAATCAGGCCAACAAGAGAGGTTACCGGTGTTAAAAGCTACCAAACCCTCCCTTATAGACAAAGGTGGACTAGATCCAGTGATTGGTATTCCTGCAAATCCATTATAATCACCAGATAATACACCATCGGGGTTTACCATAGGCGTTTCCCAAACTATGCTGGCGTGACTCAAATCAACCCTATAAAAGGTTCCTATAAAAGAACAAGCATTATCAAACATGTTGTGATCTTTTCTTTCAAAGCATTGGTTGGTTACATTTGTAGAAGTTCCGACGTAAAGCTGACCATCCCAGATAGATCCAGATTGAGAGACCAACGCAAATGGATTAGTACTCAAATTTATGGTAGAAACCCATGCACCACTGTATAAGTTCAATACAATGATATCAGCAGGTCCATTTATAGAAACCACTATATTGTGATCCCATATGGTGGGAGTACTTCTCGACAAGTATCTACCATACTCTAAGACTTGTTGATTGCAAAAAGGTACCGAGAGCCCATAAATGTCTATACATATATCCAAAGACCAAATAGTGGACCCAGTTTTCTCTTTGACGGCTATCAATTTTCCATCCCATGTTGGAAACACAACCACACCATCCCATATACTAGGATTGGCTGTAGTTGAATTTACTGTCATTATAACAGAGGTTGGATTAGAAAAGTCAAAGTTCTTTTTATGTATGGAAGAAACAGGTACGTGTCGGTCGTTAAATCTCCGTGACCCATGTGAAGACCAATCACTCGTCGGATTTACATTAGCGTCAACAAGAAACCCAGTAAGTAACAATATTAACAATAGAATCAACAATACAAGAAACCAGCAAATGTTAGTTATTCCAAAATAGGTGCCCATTTTAGCACTGTCATGTTTTTCACATTCTCTGGGTGGTGGTATGCCCAAACCATCGGCCAGCCTAACATCCTTTGGATGAGGTTCTTTTAAAGTGTAATCGTAATCACTACCGCCATATGGATGTCCAGTAGTGGTTTTGTTCCCCATGTTAATTTAATATTTTTAACACCACTATTACAAGTGACCTCCCACGGTTGTATTTTAAATGGTTTTTATTTAAAACTATTTGATTGTTATATATTTTCAATTGAATGAATATTATAAAATGTAAATTTTGCTCACCTTTCGAAATACAATCTATTGTCATCTATTGTATTTGATATGACATTAAGATGTTAGTGTGCTTTGGTTCGTAGCTAAGTCGTATATATAATGGGGGTTATGTACTAGCGACTTGGGTTCGAATCCCGCCAATGCACATTTTTTTTACATTTTTTTTCACTTACGAACACCTTCCTTATTTGGTAATTTAGATCATTTGGCAAAGGTCGGTCTCGATTTTTTTGAAAAATCTTCGATAGATGGAGGGGTGTCCCCCACCCGACTTTTTAGGCATAAAGTTGACCCCATTAACACCTTCCTTATTTA
>Ga0102943_1001400_pt1 | contig 15130 bp, 17 predicted proteins | sample SalPonC_black_MG_FD_78174 | JGI IMG/M metagenome (GOLD analysis project Ga0102943, IMG submission 78174) | Salt pond soil microbial communities from South San Francisco under conditions of wetland restoration - Salt Pond MetaG... | ecosystem: Environmental > Aquatic > Marine > Intertidal zone >...
TCCATAATGCTTTTGACTTTATGTTTCATATCTAATGCACCAGGAACTGATTTTGTGCATAATTCATAATATGCACGATTAAGAAGACGACAATCATAGTCACATGTTTGTGGATTAATTACTGGATATTCTAATCTATCTGGATTTATAAATGCTTTTTCTCCACATTCTTCAAGTAAACGCCTACGTGCAGTACGACTTCTTAATTGGGGAATGGGATGAATTTGAGAAAGCGCTTCTTGTATTAATTCTTTAATTTTAACTTCATCACTTTCATTGAAACCAAATTTTTCTAATATAATGGTTTCATCTTCTATACCTGTGATATTTTCTACAACTTTATTTAATGTTTCAGAATTCATTATTAACTCCAAAAAAATAGTTAAAATGAGGTGGATCAAATGACCCACCTCATGTTTAAAATCAAATTATTTAGTCAATAATATGAATATTAACTCGCTTTTCATTCTTTGCAGCAATATTCTCACAAATAGTTCTAATAGATGTGATAATCTTACCTTCTCGTCCGATTATCTTTCCAACTTCATCTTTTGGAACAGTAATACTAATTACGGTTGTACGATCTCCCGACTTTTCTTCTATCATAATTGCAGACGGGTTATCTACCAGTTGACTAACAATTGTTCTTACAAGTTCAGTAATATGGTTTACATCGTTCATGTTATTTTAACCTTAAATTTCGTTAATGTGATTAAATTTCAGTTTGTGATGGATTTATGATTATACGATATAATCTGTCAATTATTGACTTAACTGATTTAAATATAATTATTCATTACCAAACTAAGATTGGTGGTTCTTAATTCGGTTATTCCCATTAAACATGGGTGTGGGGAATCATTAACGATATGGATTTGATTGTCCAAATTGATTTGGTCCAGGTTGGTTTTGCATATTATTATTAATTGTTTGCCCAGCCTGTGGATTAAATCCAGTATTTTGAGGTTGTTGACTTGGTTGCCATCCTTGATTATTTTGTTGATTTTGCATATTATTATTATTTTGAAATGGTTGACCTGTAAAATTTTCCATTTCAAGTTCAATAGCTTTATCAAATAATTTAGATAACACTTTACTCATACCAAGAGCTTCACCCGCACTTAATGATATTGTTTGTTTTGCACCTTTATCTTGACTAAAAGATAAATTAATACTAATTACATTGTAATTATTTCCTGAAATTGTCTGTTGTTTATATTGGCACCAGAGAGCTAATTGTTTTTGATTATTATTCGATCTGCTAAATTTAGCATATGGCATTACATTTACTGAATTACCAATACCACATTGATATAATACTTCAGCTAATGTTGCTATTTCTCTGGTTGAAAATTTCTGAGTTATTTTACCATTTGCAAAATCATATGTTCTATTACCACCTGGTTGATTAATTCCAGGTGCAAATGTAACAAAAAACATAAATTTATCTTTATAATCACGTGTATTTTGTCCAGCCATGTTAGGTGTTCTTTGTACTAAAGAAACTGTCATTATGTGATTATATTGAAATCCTACTTGAGCAATTTGTGTCAAATTGTCATTATATTGTGTCATATAAACCTTCCAATTACAATTATGAAAAAACGTGAACTAATCTATCAGGTGGTAATGAATCAACTTTTTCTTGAATTGATTGCATTATTTGTTCTTGTCGTTGTTGTAAATCTTCCCAATTTAAATTTATTTCTCCAAACGGTGTTGATAGATTACGATATTTCTTTCTCATTTGAATTACAGTGTCTAAAATTTCAGCTAAAGCCCAAGGTTTAAGTATTTCATGATACATATCACTAGGTATAGTTGTTAAATTATCATGAACACATTTAGTTTCAATTATAATACTTTTGCCATGTAATGAAATATCTAATAGTAATTCATCAGGAGGGATAAATCTATATGTTGGAACCATCATCATTGATTTTTGAATATCCGAATATGAATTTAATATTGCTTGATCCATTGGATTCATAGATAACATTCCCATTGACTGTATTAATTCAGCATCAACTCCAGATGTTACACCAAAATATTGTGGCCAATATAATTCTTGAACATCAACAACTGACATGTTATCTGGAACTGGGATTTTATATCTTTCAGCTATATAATAATTTGTTACTGTTGCATCAACAAATGTACTTTCATCAATATCATGTGTTGAAACATCATCTGTTCCAATAACATGTTGTGGTCCTAAATGAAACCATGCTGGTCTACCGATATATTGTGAAAATGCTGGTAAAACATCTTCAACAATAATTTCTTTAATATCATTATCTGATAATTCTAAGAAATTAAGTGGTGCGCCTAATTTACGTTTAACGTAACGTATAACATTATTCCAATTTTGATGTGCCATAATATTATTAAAAATAATTGATAGAGGAATTAAAATTATTTAATCCCTCTATATTATTATTCTGGTAACAAATCATCAAGTACACTGTCTATTTGTGATTTACCTTTAGGTATATTCACTTTTCGAGTATTATCACCCAAATAATCTGTAATTTGTTTAGCTAATTCAGCAACAAATTCTTGATTGGCTTCATTAACTTCCATCAAACGTTTAGTATCATCTGGATGAATAAATACAACATGTGCATCAAAATTAATGACTTGTCCGATTTTTTGTAAAGGTTTTATTCCAAAATTATTTGGTAAGTCATTATCTTCACTTTTTAAAAAATGATTTAAATGAGCTTGCCCGTTTGGTCCTAATAAGATTTTTCCAATATGAGTTTTAAGCCATCCACTTTCAATCATATTGTTAATACATTCTCTAATTAGATCATTTGTTTCTTCAATTAACATTTAAAGCTCCTTACATAGTTTCCAATTGCTGTTTCATTTCAGTTAAAAAAGAATTAGGTATTCTAGTTAATTGCTCATCGAAACTAATTAATTTGAAGTTCTTCAAAATCATATTTCTATATTTTTCATATTTTGATGGTAGTGGTGATGTTTCTGTAAAATATGGATCCATTCCATTTTCAACTATTATTTTACAAGCATTAGCATCACCAACTCTTGGTATTCCAGGAATATTATCTGCTTTATCACCAGCTAATGATAAAATTAATGGGATATAACATGATGTTAATATTCCTCTTTTAAATTTTTTATATATGTAACTAATAGCGTTATCATCACTTAATGTGTGAAATTCTAATTTACCTGTGCTTTTCTTATACAGTGTTGCACATTGTAATGTATTTCTATATACACATGTTTGAAGTAAATCTTTATCTAATGATAAAACAACATTAAGTGTTGATTTTAAACCACTTCTCATTAATCCATTTGATATGATATAATATGGAACAAAATCACCTTCATATTCTCCAGTATATATTACTCTTGAAAGGTTTTGTATATTGAAGCGTGGTATAAATTCTTCAAAATAATAATTTTTAATTCTTTTAAATAATTCACGTTCTGTATCTTCCATAAGGATAGTTTCAATCATTTTTGATCGTTCACCTTTGTATGCATTATACAAAACTTTATTTTGAAGACATTCTCCAGAATCATAAAATGTTATAAATCTAGGATTATATTTATAAAATTGATTTAATATGCCATCATAAAATATTCTAGCTTCATTAAAGAATAATTCTGGTAATTTTTGTGTTTCGAAATAATTACCAAGTTCAATATCAATTACACGTTTATTATAAAACCCTCTACAAATACTTGGTAAGTCGATATAAAAAATAACATGATTATATCCACCACGTTCAAGTATTGTATGTATTGTTTTATATGGAATTTGGAATTTGAAGTAGTGCTGCATATTTAGACTCCACCACAATCAACATAAATTGTTTTAAATAAATCAGATGGTACAATAGAAGTATCTGGTTTTGTTACAACATAATGTGCACATTCATTTGCAATATGACATGATGTTTCAATTGAATTGTTTTTTGCAATACAATATCCAATAATTGAAATTACAGTATCACCAGCGCCACTTACATTAAAGATTTCAACTGGATTAGCGTTAATATGAGATACTTGTTCAAAATTAGAATTTAAAATTAAAATTCCTTGTGATCCCATTGTTTTAATATAATATTTACAATTTAATACTAGTTCTAAATCTCGTTCTAATAATTGTTCATATTCATTTTCATTGGGTGTAATTACAAATGCATCTCTATAAAGTGCAATATTTTCAGGCTTAGGATCAACAATAAATGGAATATTTAATTTTCGAATCTGATCCATAATATCGATAGTAATTGTACCTTTATTATAATCAGATATAATTATTATATCTATATTTAGTGTTTTTAAATGTTCGATTTCATTATTTGAAAATGTAATAATTGGTGATTGAGTTTCACTATCTATTCTTATCATTTGTGTTGAACGATAGTCAGCAATAATTCTATGTTTTAACGTTGTTTTATATGTTAATGATGTTTCGATAAAATCATCTTTAAACGATGGAATTTCTTGTAATTTATGTTTAACAACATCACCGTAATAGTCATTACCAATTATTGATTTACAATAAATTTCACAATTTAAACTAGATAAATTACGAATTACATTACCACAACCACCTAATACACTATAACCTTTATTTTTTTTAACAATTGGGACTGGTGCTTCTGGAGAAATTCTATTTACATCACCAACAGTGTATTTATCCAACATCATATCACCAATAACTAATACTTTTATCATTTAATGCTCCAATTACAATTTTATTATATTTGTAAATTCTTGTTCAAAAAAAGACATCGATTTATAGTATTAATATCTGTATAAACAATTAGAATATTTTGATTATACATCTTGAATTGCATTTATTACTCTATAATTATATAAATATGCACGTTTCCAAGATCTTTCATCCTCAATTATAACTTTAAGGATATTATTATTAAAAAAAGAATTATTTTCTAAATTATTTGGATCAACTAAATATGCTATTTTAATAAATTCTGGTTGAATATCATTTTCATCTATAACACCAGAACTACCAGAACTACCAGTTTGATTATCTATTTCTGAAAGTTCATATCCAAGTGGATAAATCTTTAATTGATATAATCCTTGTTCACCAAAGTCGATATTTTCACCTGGAGCAACTTCAACAATAATGTGCCGTTCAGTAAGATTAGGAACTTTACGATTTTCAAACATTTGCATATCATGAACGATATATGAACCATAAATCCAATATTCATCACATAATGGGCACTGAGTTGGTCGTTTAATGTAAAATTCATTAATTGGAACTGTCCAATTAAAATCACATGCTTGACATGTAAAATAAACTAATGTTGGATCATATAAATTAAAGTCCTCTATCCTACATCCTTTTTTGGCTGTACCAATTTGTAGGTTTTCCATATTTTAACCAATAATAGTATTTTGTTTTACATCACGATAAATATATGCTTTTTTCCAAGATAATTCTTTTTTGTTTAACGGAACTTTAAGCATATTACGATGAAACATTTCTTCTTCTTCAATATTATAAGGATCATTAATTAATGCTAATATTGTATATACCGCCTCATTACTAATTGAAGGATCACCAGTTGATCCAGTTGATCCCGTTGATCCAGTTTCACCAGTTTCACCAGTTATAATTCCACAGTCATGCCATTCGTTATTATATGTGTAAACTATTACATGTCCAGATAAATCATATTCTAAATTAACTGGAACAGATGTATCATCTCTAACATCAGTTGTTATATTGATTTTAACTGGTCCACCAGGATATGGTGAAGTTGTATTTTCAATATTTGTAATAACATCATTTGTGAATAATGAATAATTACGAATTTCACTGTAACTTCCAGCAATCATAGCTTCACATTCTTCATGTATTGATCCAGTTGATCCAGTTTCACCAGTTGATATTATTCTAGGATCTCGAGTTTCATCATAACCACAATCATACCATTCTTTATTCCAATCAAGAACAACATTATGATATGACATATCTTGACTAAATCCAATAGGATATGATAAATCTATTCTTTGATCTTCGTATATATAAATCATTTCTGGATTGGATACAATTATTTCTCTAATTGATATAAATTCTTCATTAAATGGATTTGCTATTATTGGTGTAGATGTTGTGCTAGAACACAATGATTCTCCATATTCACTTTTTCCACCAGTATCAATACTACCTGTACTACCTGTACTACCTGTACTACCTGTACTACCTGTATTGCCAGTTGTTGGTAATATTGCACCAGGTAAATATGCTAATATAATATATTCTCCTGGTTCTCCATATATTAAATTTTTAATATTTGGGTCTGGAAGAACTGCAATTAATTGATATTCATTTAAATTTGGAAAATGTTTATAATAGTGTGTTTGTGAATCATATATCATCCAAGTTGCTTGATATGAAAATTCATTACATAAAGGACACACATTTGGTGGATTATCATTATATGAATTTAATGACATAATCCATTCATAACTACATGCTTGGCATTTTAAATAAACAACTTTATCATAATATATTTCGAATTCAAAAGGGGTACAACCTCGTACCCCTTTTCCTAAAGATAAGATTGGCATTATAATCCTCTTTAGTAAATCGGATTATCTAAATCAACTTGTGTTGTAATATATAATACCGCGGAATACATCATATTATTTGATTTAACACATGGAGGACAACCCGGTTGTTGATCAATTATATTAATTAAACGATGATCTGCAGCTGGTATGGTTATTCTATTATATAGTGAACCTTCTTTACTTTCAATTTCTGTAATTAAATTTTCACTAATTATCCAACTATAATCACTTTTAATACGGTTTATGTCATTTTGTGTATATCCAGTATTTTCTGATCCGCTACCTAATGATGGATCAATAAATAATGGTAATGGTGGTAAATCAATTTCTTGAAATAATATTGGATCAACACCCGGTAATTTTCTTGAAGGATTTTCATTAATACAATCACAATTTTCTTCAGTTGAATATAATTTAATATCAACTCCATCTTCTCCAATAAAATATTGTCCAACAGACATTGCTATTTGATTTGTTCTAGTATTTGTCCAAACTGATTGAGATATACGGTCAAATACTAATATGTCCGTTGATGGAAATTTTTTATTTTTTCGAGGATGGACATTACCAGTTTCTTGTTCCCAAAGTAAAATTGTTTCTTTTTGTGCACTACTATATGCTATATCCCAATCCCATATCGAACCTTTTTTAATTGTGACATTATGATATGTTTGAGTTTGACCTTCGGGTACAAATGTCTCATGTGTGGCTATTTTTAATTCATTAGCATAATAAGAAGTAAATACTGGCATATGAACACGATTTGGAATATCATTACCATCATTATCTTTAGCAAGGTTATTATTTAACCAATCTGAATCAGGTATTGGTAATAATGGAGACAACGGTGTAATAAATAACACTGGGTCTGGATTATTAATAGGTGGATATATAGTTAAATTAATATCTACCCATGGGTATTCATTCCAATCTCGAACAAATCCTTCTGGATTTTTAATTGATCCATCCATCATTGGTTCATCTGGATCGACATATTGTGCTTTTCCTTCTGATCCATAATAAAAATATGGGCTTCTTAATTTTTGAATTATAGATTCAAAATTAGGATGAATTAATCCTTTTTCCCATTTTTTTAATACATCATTATACATATTTGCATTTGCATGATTTTCATCGACATATATTAATGGGAGTTTATTTGGCTTAAAATAATCTATTCTAACATTTTTACCACCACATGAACCACATATGATTGGATTTGTTTCTAAATCTCGATTTTCAACATGTTCAATTGTATAATCAGTTGTGTTTGTAACTAAACAATCTGGATTTTTACAACGAACATTGGTATGAGTTAATTTAAGTGGATTATAGTCTTCGGTATCTGTTCTACCACCAAATAATTCATATTCTTCTTTATTTCTAAAACCACGTTGTGTATAATTAACACGAATACTCATTATACATTCTCCTATATAATTATGTTATATTAAGTTGCGTAACAACATAAAGAATTGCTCGATAAAAATCATAATTTTTTCGAAATTGTGTATATCTACCACGATTTTCTTCAACTTCAGGAAAATATTGCATATCTGATCCTGCTCTTTTGATTAAATATACTCCACTTTTATCATAAATGTCTTCTTCCGGTTTTTGTTCTTCTTCAAATAATCGTTGTGATATTGTTGCATCTTGTTTAAAAAAATCTTCACCACTGTGGATTGTAACTTCGAGTTCAGCAAATGGATCTTTGTGATTTGTGTGACTAGGTGGAAAATAATCCTCATAATCTGGTCGCGCTATACCAAATAAGTTTTCAGCTTGTCCATAATATCTAGAAAACGGATGTTTGACACGACGACGTTCATCTTTAATAAATCTATGATTTGGATCATTAAATGTTCGAGGTTGATCTTCTAATTCACAAAATTTAAATTTAATATTTATTTCACCACATGCTGGACATGAAAATGGATTTGTGACAAAATTTCGAGATTTAAATTCATCATATGTTATAATCTTATCACCAGCTTCAGGTCGTACTGGAAATTGATGACCATTAATTAAACATTTCATATAAATTATTGGTTCAAAATCATCTGGTAATGGTATTAATTCATTAGATGAACTTTTAAATTCACCACGATATGCTAAATATTCTTCAATCGTATATAATCCTCGTCTTGAATTTGTTAATTGAATTGTCATTAATTGAAGCCTCCTAAGCCCAATCTTTTGAAGCTTTGAACTTAATAGTTTGATATTTACAATGATGAATTAAATAAGGAAATTGACCAGATTCACGAATAAAATTATTAACAATTCCAATAGGAGTATAACGAAATTCTTTTGATTCAAATGGATTTAATATGTATATTTTTCCAAATTGTATAAAGTCAAAATGACTATCTTTTAACATAAATGAAGCTATTCCACTTAAATCATCTTTGATTAATTGACTATTTTGTTCTAAGCGTTTTTTTGAATTTGAAAAATTATCTGGAGCATACATTAATGATTCTTCTGTAGGATCAACAACTTTTTTAGTTGGTGAAGCTACTGTGACAGCTGATATTCTTCTTTTATCAATTGGTATTGCATTTGCAGATTGATTCACATTTGGTATAGAAGTACTACCTTTTGCTTTTTTGTATTTAAATGCAAATTCAGAATTTTTAACAATTATTGAAGGATTATCATAACTAATTTCATTAAATGGATCTCCTATTTGATAACTTTTAACAAAAGTATTACCCATAAATATATCATCTGCATCAACAAGTGTTGATTTTTTCTTAAATTCGTCTTTTGCACCTAGATTAATAAAATAAGCAGTTATGTCTTTTTTTGAAGATTCATCAATTCTAAAATCATCAAAAAAATAAAATGAATAAGTAAAATTAGGTTTATATTCTGCAATAATCCACGACGGTATAATTAAATCGTTTTCTAAACGTATTAAAACCTGTTCATATGAATGATTATTTTTTTGTACAGAATTACCAATTTTAATAAATTCAAAACTATTTCCAAATAATGATTTTAAATGATTTTCATAATCTTCTAATAATTCTAATCCAGTTTTCCCCAATAATATTTTATTATATGAGTTAGTATTATTTAAATAATACAAAATAGGATTAACTAGTACTAGTGTGCAATTAATATATGTTGAATTAGGTGTAGGATATTCAACTGTAGTTGCTTTTAAAACCCGATATTGTTTTGTAAATAAAGTTTCAATTGGTGTTCCAACTAAATGTGGTTCTTTATTTTTTAACATATCAAGTAATTCACATTTAATTGATAGTTCTGGAAAATCACCATTTTCAATTTCGGTAGTTAAAGTTAAATATACCAATCCACGTAATTCAATGTTTAATATTGCATATGATGATGTATGTGATATAGGACATCTAATTACAGTAAAAGCGCCAATATCATCAAACAATTCACCAAATAAACTTACTTCAAATTGGTATTTGTGTGATGTATCCATAATAAAAAAGATAATGGAGGGACGAATCCCTCCATTTAAAATTTTCACATTAATAAGTGTTTTTTACAAATCTCAATTATTTGTTCATCTGAGATTTGTGTTGGATTGTTTAATGGTGAACCAATGATTACATTAGATCCACCCCATCCAGGTTCGATTAGATTTAATTCTGCAACAATTGCGTTTAAATCAATGAAATCTTGATCACTATATTGAGCAATAGTAATCTTTTTTCCAATTATTTTACTTGGTTCTTGACCAAATATATAATTTGGATTTTTTGCTATCACACATGGTGTAAATTTATAACCATATGCAACACCACCTCTATGATTAGATTCAATAAAACTTAATTTTTTTGGAACTATTATTTTAGAAGTAGTATTTTTATTCGATTGTTTTAGATTGCTATAAACAAGATTATTATATTTATTAAGGTGTTTAAATGTACCATTTAATAAATAATCAATCATATTGTTTACTTTTTGATCAATCGATATTTTATGATCAGATGTCATATATGGCAATCCAGAAGGTAAACCATAAACATTATAATCATTAAATTGAAAATAATCTTCTTTTTGATTTTTCCAATTTTTTCGACCATGACGATCTGATTTTGCAATTGCTTTTAAACGCAATATTAAATCACCATCAAGTACTAATTTTCCATTCAATAACAGTGTTATTACTGCCATTGTACCAATTGAATCAATATCAGTCTTAACAGTTGTTAAGACTATTTTATTAAATTTAGTCATAACATCAAGAATGTTTTCTTGAAAGTTGAATATGTATTCAATTGATGTAATTTTGTTTTGATTTGGTGAATGTTGAGGGTCGATTGATAGTGTACAATATTCTTCATATTTAGGTATAGTTACTTCAATACCTAAAATAAAATGTGTATCACTTATGTTCTTAAAGAACTCAATCTCACCAACTTTATTTGTGACGTTAATGTGGTGATAAATGATTTCTGGTTCATAAGTCATAAAACTGTTCGTAAGTAATAATTTGAATTGTAGGTTTATTCCTAGCTTTTTTCATTTTGGTTGAATTACTATTTATATTATTTGTTACTAATATTGAAAGTTCATTACTAATTGTGTTAGTTGGTAATAAACCTTTAGATTCAGCAATTTGATTCAATTCATTTCGAGGTCTATCGGCTTTACCAGTAAAACAAACTAATTTATTACTAGATGTTTCTTTTCTTATAACATTTAAAAGACTTCTTAATCTATTAACAAATGTTTTGTTTTTATTAAAGTATTCAGTAATATCTATTGCGCGTTCAATTCCAATTCCATCTATCAAAACTAATCTATCAATATTCGCTTCAATTAATTCATCAAGAGTTAATGTTTCAAGAATTTTTCTACTTACTCTTTTACCAATACCTTTGATATTAAGTGCAGATACAAATTTCCAATCTTCCATTTCATAAGTTCGAATTCTTTGTATTTCATCGTATAATTTTTGTGTAGAACGATCTGCAAATCCTTCTAATTGATAAATATCATCTGGTGTTAATAGTAAAATATCAATTAAATTTTCAATTCCAATGTCAATAAGTTTATTTATTGTTGCTCCAGCAAGATATTCAAATCCAAGTCGAGCTACTGAATCGGTTAATCGTTTAGATAATGTTCCAGAACAATCTATATTTGGACAAATAATATCAGGTTCAGAGTAAATAACTTGAGTTCCACAGTCAGGACAATAATCAATTAAAATTGGTTTTCTATCTTGTGATGGTTGAACTTTTACTACGTATGGAATTATTTCTCCAGCTCGTTCAATCGTCAACATATCATTAATATTAATATCTTTATCAATTATGTTTTTTGCGTTAGACAAACTAACTTTCGTAATAATAGCATTAGCAATAGTAACAGGTTCAATAATACCAACCGGAGTTTTTTTATTCTTTCCAGCACTCCATATAACTTTAAGTAATTTTGATGTCGCTGAAGGATTAGCGTGTTTATACGCAATTTGACCTCTAGGATGATGTGAAGTATAACCTAAACTATGAGAATAATGTTCATCATCAAGTTTAATTACCATCCCATCAGTAGGAAATTCCCATTCTTTAAGGTCATTAAGCATTTTTTGCCAGTTATAATTTCTAATATTAGCATCTGTATCAATAATAGAATATTGATTAAAATCAACAAATGTTAATATTGCCGTTAAATCATCTTTAATATCATCACGATTAATAAGGCCAGCAACCATCGCACGTTCATACTTATAAGGTTCACCATTATCACGAAGAATAATACCTTTCATTTTATTAAACATATCTTTGCGAATAACAATTTCACCTTTTCTTGTATTAACTGGATCTTTTGTTATGGATCCTGTATAATCATTAGCATCAACCATTATAATTGGCATTTTATCAGTAATATCTTCACCATATTCACCATCACCACGAGTAGCTAATTGATTATTAATTTTACTAGCTGATAATCCATCGAGTTTAGGTTCAATTCTAAATTTTTCATTAGAACCACGTGATACTTTATCCATCCATTTAAATAATGCTGTGTCATTATATACTTTATCTAATGATAGCATTGGTTTTGCATGTTTTATTTTTTTTACTGATCCTGTAGTGGCAGAATGAACTTTATTAATTAATGGATGATCTGGATCAATTAATCGTAAAGATTCAATTAATTCATCATATTTTTCATCAGATATTTCTGGAGAATTATCTTGCCAGTATTTTTTATCGTGATATTCAATTTGTTGTATAAGCTTTTCACGAGTAAGCATTATATCTTTTTCTCCATTTCAGATATGAATTTATCAAAGTCGAGTTTATGACCGATTGCTCCTGCAACAGCAAGTTTATCAACAATTTCATTATATTTAAAACCACTATGTGCTTTTACATGTTTAAATGTTACATCATGTTTAGATACAAGTCGATCTAAGATTTTCCATAATTTGGGGTTTTTAACATCTTTTCCAGATGAATTTTTCCAACCATTTTTCTTCCAACCATGAACCCATTTTTTATTGAATCCATTAACGACATAAGCAGAATCAGAATATAATACTACTTTACACCGCTCAGTTAATACATATAATGCATATGCTGCGGCGAGTAATTCCATTTGATTATTTGTAACGTTATAAAAACCAAAACTAAATTCTTTATCATTTCCATTAAAAGATAAATGGATACCAATACCACCAGGTCCAGGATTACCACGACTAGAACCATCAGTGTATGCTGTTATCAATTTCATAATCTCTAAATCCTGTATAGTTATTATAAACAATAAATGAATATATTATAGCCAATATAAAAGCACCTAATGGTCCAGTAATAATTGGCAAACTCGATATAGCTATTTTAAATATCATTACTGATGGCATTTTTCCATATTTATAAATAAATCTAATTATTGGATTTGCTTCGGCTTTAACATTTATTAATAATATTTTTCTAGTTTGATATGTATCAATTAACATTACTATACATGCATATAATTGCAATAACCACCAAAATGTCATTTCATTTCCTGTTGTAATTTAAATAATTCGTGTAATTTTCTAGGTGCATCCAATTCATTGATTAAATCATCAATATTCCATTTTGGAAATAATTTTTTAATATCTTCTTTTATTTCTTTATTGTTCATTAAGATTTCTATAAATAATGTTAATATAAAAGTAATTTCTGTATCTCCATTTATTTCTTTTTTGCTAAGTGTGTTTAAAATTAAATGCAATGTTCCTGGTAATTCAATTTCTTCAAATTGAATTGCATGAATTGTTCTCATCTGTTTGTGAGGAGATGGGTTGTATTTAGATTCATAAATTTCTTCAACTTCAATTCTTATATAATTGATATTATCTAGAGAGAAACAATTAATCAGTAAATAGCGACAGAAGATTATTTCATCCTCTGTCGCTATATGACCAAAAGGAACATTAAATTGAAATATGTTGTGCTTTTGGATTTGTATATTCATTAGAATGGAACGTCATCGTTAGTATTACCACCAGAGTTATTCCCAAATCCTTGACCGGGGTTACCTTGATTAGGATTGTTCGGATTAAATCCACCACCTTGATTAGGATTACCTTGATTTTGGTTAGGTGGTGGACCAAATCCTTGATTGGGATTACCTTGATTTGGTTGATTGAGATTACCTTGATTTGGTTGATTTGGATTAAATCCACCTTGATTTGGTTGATTTGGATTAAATCCACCTTGATTTGGTTGATTTGGATTAAATCCACCTTGATTTGGTTGATTTGGATTAAATCCACCTTGATTTGGATTACCTTGATTTTGATTAAATCCTCCACCACCAAGATTAGCAGATTCTTCTTTAGTATCTAAAACATCCCATTGACTAACAACAACTTTTTGTTTTGTTCGTTTTTGATTTTGTTGATCTGTCCACTCATCTGTTTCTGGATGACCAACAAACCAAATACGACTTCCTTTAGTAAGTATTTTTGCTGCATTTTCAGCTGCTTTACCAATAAATGATAATTCAACCCATTCTGTTCCACCATATGAACCATCTTGATTTCGTTTAGGCACACGACATGCAACACCCACATTTCCAAAAGCATGTCCATTTTGTGAATAACGAATTTCAATATCTCGTCCAAGGCGTCCAGATCCAGAAGTAATTAAAGCCATAACATCCTCTTTTTTATGAATTTATAAATGCAATTTGTGATGCTATTATTGATTTAATAGCACTTGATGAATTAGCATTAGACGAAGGCATGTGGTATTCACCAGTATTTGTCATTTGAACAATAAGATCTTTTTTCAAAGATTTATTTTCATTTTTAACAGTTCTAAGTTCTCTAATTGCTCTATCAACATTATGAGCTAATAAAGCATCAACCTTATATTCAGGAAGGGTCGTTAATCCTTCCCCGCAGCTTTACCTGCAGCTATATGTTTCCATATAGAGTAGACTATATCATCATCCTAAATGTGTGTCCATGTATTTACAAGGATGTCTGGCGCTTCCACTCACTTGAGTGTACTCCTTTCGGATAGTCGTTGCACGTTCCCATTAA
>Ga0102943_1001401_pt1 | contig 15128 bp, 13 predicted proteins | sample SalPonC_black_MG_FD_78174 | JGI IMG/M metagenome (GOLD analysis project Ga0102943, IMG submission 78174) | Salt pond soil microbial communities from South San Francisco under conditions of wetland restoration - Salt Pond MetaG... | ecosystem: Environmental > Aquatic > Marine > Intertidal zone >...
CGGGTAGGATTCTTAGCTTGGCTTTCCAGGCTGGTTACCTACTGGTTTCCTTCGAAAGGTTTCGTGGGTTGCCCCGGTCCCCCTTTCACGAGTTTAGCTTGGCGCTATCCGACTTCCGACTTCAAAAGGTTCGGTTATTCTCCCGGTACACCACGGCCAGCACCACCTGTCCTACTGCCCCCAGGGTCCGTTTGTTAATGATGTCGATATTATCATTCTGGGTATGCCAGTGCTCGCCGAAGCCCGTTTCGGAGCCGGTGGGGCGGTTAATGATATCGATCATTTTGATGCCGGCGATGGTATTGACGAAATAGTGGTCGTCGGTGACGCCGCCGCCGTCGGCGGGGACGAAGTAGTTGCCGTAGCCCATGTTTTCCGCCAGCTTCCACACCTTGTCGACGATGTCGGGCGCAAAGTACATGGAGTAGTATTCTTTGGGAAAGCGGGCATCACTGGCGCCGACCATATCCAGCAGAATGCCGTACTGGGCATTATACCCGGGCTTGTGCGGATTGCGCGACCAATGCTGGGCGCCGAGCCCCCAGGACTCTTCATTCTCTGCGCCGCTTTCGCCCTGGTCTTCCAGGTCGAACAGTACGATATCGACGCCGATATCGATTGGATTTTCCCACAGGTGGCGGGCGATTTCGAGGAGCACGGCCACGCCGCTGGCGCCGTCATCGGCCCCCATGACGGCCACTTCGGTATCGCTGGTGTTCAGCGGGGAGTCGGCGAGGAAGCGCGTATCCCAGTGGGCGGCCAGCAGGATGCGTTTGTTGACCTGCGGATTGTACTGAGCGATGATATTCGTTCCGTTGAGCTGTTCGCCGGTATAGGATTTTGCCTGAAAATCCTGTTCGATGACATTAGCATCGAAGGCTCTGAATTTTTCCGCCAGCCAGCTTTTGCAAGCCTGATGCGCTTCGGAATTGGGCACGCGTGGCCCGAAAGTGAGTTGTTTTTCCACGTATAAATAGGCCGAGTCCCGGTTGAAGGCGGGAACGGGCACATTGCTGGTTCGGGGGCGGCTCGATTCGTCGCTCGCTTCCTGCTGTTGCTCGCTTTTGCAGGCGGTGAAAGCAATCAGCAGGGCCAGTGCGATGATATATTTAGACACGTTCATGAGCTTACTGTTGTTTCTTATTAGGATCGAAATGCCGCCAGCCCTGGGCTTTAAGGTCGTGGATATTGCCACCTTTGGTGTGTAGTTTCACCCCTTCGGAAGCTTCCACGATTTCCCCCATGATATAGATATCCGGCAGGTATTTCACTTTGTCGAGGTCTTTGGGATCTACGGTAAAGAGGAGTTCGTAATCTTCGCCGCCGCTGAGAGCGCAGGTGATGGGGTCCAGCTGAAAGTTCAGGGCCATCATCTGAGCGTCGGGGTGAATCGGCACGCCGCTTTCCTCGATGAAGGCGCCGACGCCGGATTGTTTGCAGATGTGAAAAACTTCGGAAGCAACGCCGTCGGAGACATCGATCATGGCAGTGGGCAGCAGGTCGCTTTTGGCGAAAGCCTCAATCATATCCTTACGGGCTTCGGGTTTGAGCTGCCGCCCGATGATGTATTCCTGTTCTTCCAGATCGGGCTGCACACCGGGGTCTGACAGGTAGATCTGCTTCTCCCGTTCCAGCAGTTGCAGGCCCAGATAGGCGGCGCCCACATTGCCGGTAATGCAGATGAGATCACCAACCCTGGCAGTATCGCGGTAAGTGATCTTGCCGGCCTCTCCCTGCCCGATCGCAGTAACGCTGATGACCAGGCCCTTGTTGGAAGAAGTAGTGTCGCCGCCTACCAGATCCACCCCGTAGTAATCGCAGGCAGCGTAGATGCCCTCGTAGATCTCCGTCACAGCTTCCACCGAAAAGCGGTTGGAAATCCCGATGGAGACGATGACCTGCCGCGGATGGGCGTTCATTGCGTAAACATCGGAGAGGTTGGCAATGATGGATTTGTATCCCAGGTGTTTCAGCGGGGTATACATCAGGTCGAAGTGGATACCTTCAAGAAGCATATCGGAAGTTACTACCGTCAGCCAGTCCTTGTTATCGATCACGGCGGCATCATCACCGACCCCCTTCACCGAGGATTTATTCCGGAGTCTGATCTTTTCTGTCAGGTGGTCAATCAGCCCGAATTCGCCGAGTTTGCTGATTTCGGTCCGCTTGGGTTCTTGTTGGTCTTTACTTTCAGCCATAGTGCTGCTGGTTTGCTTTTTGCGGGTTCGCGGGGCAAATTTACTATTATTTCGTTACTGGGCTATCATGCAAACCGCTGAGCAGGGAAAAAGATGCATAGCAGAGGGCGCAGCGTTTGCAGGACGGCCCCGCGGACAGGAAAGGCGGCACGTGGAGACGCAAAGGGCGCAGCGTTTGCGGGATGGTCCTATTTGTTCTTTAATCTTCGCGTCCCTGCTTGCGTCAATCTATCAGCGCAGCTGGCCTATTTGCTCCGCGTGCTCCGTGCCTCTGCGTGCATCAACCTGCCAGCGCGGCTGACCTGTTTGCTCCGCGTGCTCCGCGCCTCTGCGTGCATCAACCTGTCAGCGCGGCTGACCTGTTTGCTCCGCGTGCTCCGCGCCTCTGCGTGCATCAACCTGTCAGCGCGGCTGACCTGTTTGCTCCGCGTGCTCCGTGCCTCTGCGTGCATCAACCTGCCAGCGCGGCTGACCTGTTTGCTCCGCGTGCTCACTTGTCCTCAATTTTCTCCAGCAGCGCTCCGGTGGCGGAGTAATCCTCCCCGTTTTCTTTGGCCAGTTCGATAGCTTTTTCCGCCGCTTTGCGAGCCTTTCTTCGTTTACCGAGTTTGTAGTAAAGCGAAGCCAGGGTATCGTAGTTGTAGTACTGGCTGTCCAGGGCTACGGAATTTTCCGCCCATTCCACGGCTTTTTCAAGCATATCTTCGTCCTCTACCATCTCGAAGAAATTCCAGGCGGCGTTATTCCACTCAGCGGGATCTTCCGGCGGGAAGTGTTCGAAGTAGTGGAGGGTAGCTTCAGCGTAAGCTTGAATATCGCCGGTGTATTGGAAGTAATTCATCCGGAAAAGGGAAGTGAGGTGTCCGGCAACTTCGGGATAGACGCGGTGGAAGAGGCGTTCGACCTTTTGCAGCGCTTCTTCCCCTTCGTCGTTGGCGAAAGCCTCGTTCATGATCAGTTTTTGAACCCGGCTGATGACGGCCTGGCTGCCGAACATCTGTTCAAATTCCTGCCGGTGGTCGGCCAGGTATTCAAACATCGGCGAATCGATTTCTTCCACGAAGGTAAAGATGAAGCGCATATTCTTGATCGTGCTCCAATCATTCTGCGTGCGCAGGTATTGCTCGGCGATGGTATGCTGGCTGCCGTCCATAGCTTCGTAGCTAGCCATGGCAAAGTCGTGCAGAAACTCGGGATTACGTTCGCCGGCTTCGTAGCGGCTCTGGTAAGTGGACAGGCGGCGCGAGGGGTCGAGCGCAATTTTGCCGAGTTCGAGGAGCTTGGGGGCATTGTGATAACCGATGGCGCGGTGGACGAGCTCGCCTTCGCCGTCAATGAAAAGCAGGGAAGGGTAGGCTTTCACCTGGTATTGTCTTGCCAGAGCGATACCTTCGCCGGCCTCCATATCCATTTTCAGGTTTACGAAATTTTCGTTGTAGAAATCCCCGACGGCTTTTTCCGGGAAGACATCGCGCGTCATCATTTTGCAGGGGCCGCACCAGGTGGTATAAGCGTCGACAAAGATCAGCTTGTCCTCCGCTCTGGCGCTTTGCAAGGCCTCTTCCCAATTGCTGGTTTCAAATTTGATTCCCTCCTGAGCCAGCAGCACCAGGGCGGGCAGGAGTAACTTGGTTAGGAGCAATATTTTTTTCATAGTGTCGTACTTCTCAGCTATTCAATTTTTCGATAAAGCGTTTTACATTCTGTACGGCGTGGTCGCCTTCTTCCTTAGCCAGCTTCAGCGATTTTTCGGCGGCCTTTACGGCGTCGGACTCCTTGCCATTCAGCGCCAGAATACTGGCGTAGGTGAGGTAATAACCGTAGGTGTTGCCCATTTTGGCGGCGTCTTCCGCGATTTTTTCGGCCTGCTTCATGGCGTAGTCGTCTTCGCGGAAGTGCATGGTGAGGCTCTGAGCGAGCTCATGTAGTTTCTCCGGTTGATCTTTAAGGATTTTTTTAGCGTAATCCTTGCAGGCTTTGCTGTAAGTTTTGGCATCGTTAACCGCCATGGCATACTCCATCTCGGATTCCAGCTCGAAGGCTTCGGCTTTTCCGGGATAATGAACCTTCATTTTGTCGATGGCATTGTCGACGAGCTGCCGGTACTCGAACTCGATACCTTTCTCGACGGTAGCTTTGCAGGCCTGATGAATTTTTTCTTTTACAGCTTCCTCCGACTCCAGTGCGATCAGCTGAGGATTGTAATGGATGAACCACTCGAAGATCTTGGAATCGGCCTCGGTCATCCCTTCATAGATAATACGCAGGTTCTCCTTACTGCTGAGGTTTTCCTGATCGCGCAGGTAGTCGTTGGCGATCTTCAGGCTTGGCTTGCCGGCCTGATTGAGGGCTTTGATATAGTTATAGACCAGCTCCGGGCTGCGATCGCCTTTTTCGTAGGCTTCGGCGTACTGTTCACTGCGATCGATTTTGGAGAGCGCGGCGCGTCCCACTTCGATAAAACCGTCAACTGGCCGGGCACCGCGTACGCGTTGCACGACTTCGCCGGTATAGTCGATATAGAAAAGGGTGGGAAAAGCCGACACCGGATACTTCTTCCGGAATTCAAGACCTTCTCCCCGCTCCATATCCATTTTTACATTGACGAAGTGTTTATTGTAAAATTCGCCGACGGCATCGTCGGTAAACACCTCCTTGGACATACGCTTACAGGGGCCGCACCACACGGCATAGGCGTCGACAAAAATGATCTTTTCCTGCTTTTCGGCTTCGGCCAGGGCTTCTTTCCAGGTTCCTTCGAAAAATTCGATGCCTCCGGCGAAGATGGTTCCGGTCAGGAAAATCAATAGAAAAGTAAAAGTGTAACGGCTCATCATTACCAGGTATTTTTTATTTCAGATTATTCGTGGACTTACAATTTACAAAAATACAGACATCTTTCGGAATCAAAAAGTTAAGTCGAAGTTAACGAACCGGTCAACATTGGCGTCAAGATCAAATCGCCGGTGACCTGAACTTCCGCCGCGTCTACGCCACCGTGTTGAAGCGCTGGCTGGAGTCGAATATGCTAATGATATTGGATGGGTGGTTTGAAGCTTTACCGTTGTTGTAGAATAAAAGATAGTCGGCTTTCCAATCTTCTACTGGAGAAAACGGATTGAAGGATTGAATAATAAGGAGTTCACTCCTGTCCGCCTACTCCACTCAACACCGGCTTTGGCCGCAGCCTTAGGGAGTCCAGTTCGCTATGATTGCCACTGAATACATTGAAGTCGACATAGCCCTGTATGCCGTCAACTTCCCCCCGGTTGCCATACTGCCAGAAGTCCCAGTCGCGTCCGCAGGCCAGGATGGGCTGGCGCCAGCCATAGCGGGCGATCCAGAGTGGGTAGCCCTCGAAATGGCCGGCCAGGTATTTGTTGTAAAACTTGAGGTTGGTATAAAGGATTGGTTTAATATCATAGCGCAGTTCGACCAGGAACAGCCAGGTGCGTATTCCGGAGATGAGGCGAACCTTATCGACGCCGTCGAGCACTTCAACATCGAGTACGGGCGGCAGGTCGCCGTACTCCAGATCGACCCAGTTGGTGAAGTTATCGACCTGAGCAATGACCGGGGTGCGGGGGCGAAAAAAGTGGTAGGCCCCACGGATAAGATCGGCTTCCTTCATTTCCGCCCAGTTGTGGCAGTACATCGTATCGTGCAGGGTAGCGCCTTCGGTTGCTTTGACAAAAGCAAAGTGGTAATCCTGAGTAGCTATGCTTTCCCAGTCAACCATAGACTGGTAGTGGGACACGTCAATACCGTGTACCTCGAACTCGTCACGCCGGATGGTGTCCTGTTCACAGGATAAAAGTAAAGTCATTGCCAATATGCCGGGTATCCATCTGCGCATAATTCTCTGTTGATCAGCTGTTCCCGTGATCAGTTATTGCTTCAACGCGTTATATTTCAATAATGAAAGATCGCTAAAAAAGTAATACCTGTAAATAGGTGGGTCCGATTTAATCTTTCAATAACATATTTTTGTAAACTATTGAACGTAAGTGGGTGGGAAGAGGCGTATACGGATTGGGGCTGTTGGCTATTGGCCCGTACATATGAACCTGAGCTTTTTGCTTGTATAGATCCTTAATCATCCCTGCAGTATGGGTCATCGTTTATATTTGTCGGCTTAGAGCCAACAGCCGGCTGAAATGATCACTGGTTAATACTATGAATAAAGGATTTTTCTCTTGATAAAAAACGCTCTTATGCCATCCCGCCGCCAACTTTTTTTACAACATCTTGCTCAGACGAGCAGCTTTCCGCTGATGCTCGAAATAGAAAGCGCGGAAGGCATGTATCTGTATGGTAGCAAGGGCGAATCGTATATGGATCTCATCGCCGGCATCGGGGTCAGTTCGCTGGGCCACCGGCATCCGCGGGTGATCGAGGCAGTCAAGGCGCAGCTCGATCGCTACCTGCACACGCTGGTGTACGGCGAATTCGTGCTGGCGCCGCAGGTAGAGCTGGCCACACTGCTGGCCGGGCACTTGCCCTACCCGCTCGACAGCGTTTATTTTGTCAATTCAGGTACGGAGGCTACGGAAGGTGCTATGAAACTCGCCAAGCGCTATACCGGTCGCCCGGAGATCGTCGCCTGCCGCCGGGCTTATCACGGCAGTACGCAAGGGGCTGCCAGCCTGATGTGGCCCAAGGACTTTACCCGCGCTTACCATCCGCTATTGCCCGGCATCCGCCACATCGACTTCAACTGCGAGTGGTGCCTGCAGCAGATAACGGAAAAAACGGCTGCGGTTATCATGGAAACGGTGCAGGGCGAATGGGGTCTGCGGCCGCCCCGGAAAGATTACCTCAAAAAAGTAAGGCAACGCTGTAATGAAACAGGCGCCCTGCTCATCCTCGATGAGATACAAGCGGGCTACGGACGTACCGGCAGCCTCTTTGCCTTCGAACAATACGGTATCCAGCCCGATATTCTGCTGCTGGCCAAAGGAATGGGCGGCGGCATGCCTATCGGAGCCTTCATTTCTTCCAAGGAGATCATGAGCGCCCTTTCCTACGATCCCATTTTAGGCCATATTACGACTTTCGGCGGGCATCCCGCCGGTTGCGCTGCCGGCCTGGCTACCCTGCAAACCTTGCTGGAGGAAGACTTCATTAAACGGGTACCGGAAAAGGAACGCCTCTTCCGCGAACGCTTGCAGCATCCGGAGATCCGCGAGCTGCGCAGTGCCGGCCTCTGGATGGCTGTAGAGATGCGCGATTTCGAATTCATTCAAAAGGTAATTAAACGCTGCCTGGACCGGGGCCTGATCACCGACTGGTTTCTCTTCAACAACCGCTCGCTGCGCATTGCCCCGCCCCTGATCATCAGCAAGGACCAAATCAACGAAGCCTGTGATATTATCCTGGAAGCGATAGAATTTACCCAGTCATGAAGCCTTGGACATGCGAAAGCGGAGCTGATCGGAGGGATACGCTCGATAAGCGGGGATAGTCATTATGTCGTTGACTTTCCTGAGAGATCGTAAAAACACGAAATGTATCAGTTGACTCCTTTTTTTCAAAAAGCACTACAATTCCTTTCTCAACCGGGCCACCGGAATATTGAGCTGCTCCCTGTATTTGGCCACGGTGCGGCGGGCGATGTTGTAGCCTTTATCCTGAAGGAGGTTTTTGATTTTCTCGTCGGAGAGCGGTTTGCGTTTATTTTCGTTCTGGACGATATCGGAAAGGATCTTTTTGACTTCGATGGTGGAGACCTCTTCGCCTTCGCTGGTAGTGAGTGATTCGGAGAAAAAATCCTTGAGGCGTTTGGTGCCGAATTCGGTCTGTACGAATTTACTGTTGACAACGCGGGAGACGGTGGAGATGTCCAGGCTGGTGATATCGGCAATATCTTTAAGGATCATGGGGCGCAGTTTGCGTTGGTCACCGCTCAGGAAAAACTCATACTGGTACTGCATAAGGGCGTACATCGTTTTGTACATCGTCTCCTGGCGCTGGCGTATAGCGTCGATAAACCATTTGGCGGAGTCGATTTTCTGCTTGATGAAAACGATGGCCTCTTTTTCTTTCCGGTTGGGGCCTTTTTCCTTTTTGCGGCTGTTGCGGTACGACTTGAGCATATCGCGGTACTGGTCGCTGATATGCAGGTCGGGAGCGTTGCGGGTGTTGAGGCTGAGTTCGAGCTCGCCCTCGCGGTTGCGGATGATAAAATCAGGGACGACGTAATGTGTTGCGCGGCTGCCGCTGGTCGAGTACCCACTGGCCGGTTTGGGGTTGAGTTTGAGAATTACCTCCATGGCCTCCCTGAGCGATTCCTCATCGATATCGAGCTGGCGAATGAGTTTCTGGAAATGTTTTTTGGAAAACTCCTCGAAATAATCCCGGATAATGTCCCGCGCCAGGATTATTGGATTGAGCTCTTCGGCCGGCAGTTCGTCCTCCTGCTGTTCAATTTTATTGTCCAGCTGAATCAGCAGGCATTCCTGCAGGCCGCGCGCAGCGGTGCCGGGCGGATCGAAATCCTGGATTTTTTTTAATACCTTTTCCACTTCCTCTTCGGAGACGAAGAGGTTTTGGGAGAACATCAGGTCGTCGATGATAGCGATGGGTTCGCGGCGCAGATATCCGTCCTCATCGATGCTGCCGATGATCTGTTCGGCGATGGCCTCTTCCCGTTTGTCTTTTAATTCGAGCATGCCGAGTTGCTGCTCCAGGTAATCACGAAAGGTATTTTCTACGGGAATAGGTATTTGTTTGTCTTCTTCGTCAGGATTGTACTGGCCGGCGCGGAGTTTATAGCTGCTCGGATCTTCTTCCATGTACTCTTTGATGTAATCGTCGAGTTCATAATTTTCTTCCGATTCCTGAAATTCAGGGGCTTCTTCTCCGCTGAGCAGTTCGTCTTTTTGTTCTCCTTCTTCGAGCGCCGGGTTGGCTTCCAGTTCCTCTTTAATCCGCTGTTCCAGGTTAGCCGTAGGCACCTGCAGCAGCTTCATGAGCTGAATCTGCTGCGGCGACAGCTTCTGGAGCATTTTCTGACTTAAACTCTGTTTCAACATCGACCTTCCATTTAATGAGCTCCGGAGCGTATTCTGCTACCAATTGTATTCGAATATAGCGCGGGGGTATAATAGTCTATCCAAATTTTTTATCTTTTGCAAGATACTAAGAATTGAGTAACCTTGCACCTTCGTTTTTGGTACAAAGGCATAAAAGCAAGCCGGTGCCCACACAAGCACGTTCAAAAATCATACCAAAAATACTGATACGGGAGCATAGGTTAAGTAACCAAAATGAAACGATGACTGTAAACGAACGCATAGCCGCCCTTCGCCAAGCGATGCGGAAGTACGGAATTGACGCCTTCCTGGTGCCCAGCAGCGATCCGCATCAGAGTGAATATGTTGCCGATCACTGGAAGAGCCGGGAGTGGCTGTCGGGATTCACGGGATCGGCGGGTACGCTGATCGTGACGACCGATCACGCCGGATTGTGGACCGACTCGCGCTATTTCCTGCAGGCCGAACAGCAACTGGCCGGTAGCGAGGTGGAACTGCACAAACAGCAGACACCGCATGCGCCTGAACATGTGCAGTGGCTGGCCGATCAACTGGATGCCGGTAGCAGCGTGGGCTGCGATGGTTTCCTCTTCTCCGTACGCCAGATCAGGCACCTGGAAAAACACCTTCGGCCCCATGGAATCGAGTTACATTACGACCTCGAGCTGATCGGAGACATCTGGGAGGAGAGGCCGCCCCTGCCGGATGATGAGATTTTCGAATTCGACATTCGCTACGCCGGAAAATCCAGAAAAGAAAAACTGGAACGCATCCGGGAACGAGTGCACGCCCGGGAAGCCGACCAGTACTTGGTCACTACGCTGGACGATATCGCCTGGACACTCAACTTGCGCGGCCACGATGTGGAGTACAACCCCGTTTTCATCAGTTACCTTGTGCTGCGAGACAGTAACGCGCTGCTTTTTCTTGATCCGGATAAGGTGCCGGACGAGCTCGCTGTCCTGCTGGCTGAAGACGGTGTGGAGCTGCGGCCTTATGCCTCCATTTTACCCTACCTGGAGTCGCTGGAGGAAGATGTAGATGTGTTGATCGATCCGGCTTCTACCAATATTCGTCTGTTCGATGCCATTCCCGAGGAGCAACGTATGGAAGGGGAGAATATCCCCCGGAAGCTGAAAGCCATAAAAAACGAAACTGAAATCGACCATATCCGCCGGGTGATGGTCAAAGACGGGGTAGCGCTGCTAAAATTGTACCGCTGGCTGGAAGCCATTCTGCAAAGCCGCAGCGTCACCGAATTCGAAGTAGCCCGGCAGCTCGATCATTTTCGCCGGGCCCAGGGTAACTACCACGGCGAGAGCTTCAGCGCCATCGTCGGTTATAAAGCCAACGGCGCCATCGTCCACTACCGGCCCGACCCCGAAACGAGTGCTTCGCTACAGCGGGATGGCCTGCTATTGCTCGATTCCGGCGGTCAGTACGAAGAAGGAACAACGGATATCACACGCACCACCGCGCTTGGAGAAAGCACGGAGGAACAGCGCCGCGACTATACCCTGGTCTTGAAAGGGCACATCGCCCTGGCGACCATACAGTTTCCCGAAGGCAGCAGCGGCGCACAACTCGATCCGCTGGCGCGCATGCACCTGTGGCGCGAAGGACTCAACTACGGTCACGGCACCGGCCACGGCGTCGGCTTTTTCCTTAACGTACATGAACCCCCGCAGGGCTTCGCAGGTATGGCCGGCGGCCGAGGCTCTACACCCCTGCAGCCGGGCATGCTCACCTCCAATGAGCCGGGTTTTTACAAGGACGGTGAATATGGCATCCGTATTGAAAACCTGGTGCTCTGCGTCAAAGGACCGGAAACGGACTACGGTAAATTCCTGAAATTCGAAACCCTGACCCTATTTCCCATCGACCTGGACCTGATCGAAACGGAACTGTTGACCAAAGCGGAAAAACAGTGGCTGAACAGCTACCACGAACGGGTATTTGAGGCCCTGTCGCCGTATCTGAATCCGGAAGAACTAGGGTGGTTGGAACAAAAATGCCAACCAGTGGGTTGAATCGAAAGCGGAAGTCGGAAAGCGGAAAACTTAAGAATAAGTTAAATATGATAACGGTAACTACAAAAAAGGATATACGGCAACTCAGCAAAGCCGACCTGGAAGGTATCTTTAAGGAGATGGGGGAACCCCGCTTCCGGGCAACGCAGGTGTACGAGTGGCTGTGGCAGAAGGGCGCCAGATCTTTTGAAGAGATGACCAACCTGTCGAAAAAGCTGCGGCTGAAACTGTCCGAAAGATTTGCGATTAACGCCATCGAAGTGGACAAGGTGCAGCACAGCGCCGACGGGACGATCAAGTCGCGCTTCCGCCTGCACGACGGTCACCTCATCGAGTCGGTGCTGATTCCGGTGCCGGCTGATAATCGCTATACCGTCTGCGTCTCCTCACAGGTGGGCTGCAGTCTGAGCTGCAAATTCTGTGCTACCGGCCGTATGAAGCGCCTGCGCAACCTGGACGCTGCGGAGATCTTCGACCAGGTCGTTATGGTCAACCAACAGGCGGAAGAACATTTTGGGCATCCCCTGACCAATATCGTCTATATGGGTATGGGTGAGCCGCTACTGGCCTACAAGAACGTCGTGGAAAGCATCGAGCGCATCACTTCTCCCGATGGCCTGAACATGTCGCCCAAACGCATCACCGTCAGCACCGCGGGCATCGCGAAAATGATCAAACGGCTGGCCGACGATCAGAGCAAGGTCAACCTGGCCCTCTCCCTGCACGCCGCCGATGACGCCAAGCGCGACGATATCATGCCCATCAACGAGCAGAACAACCTCGCCGTCCTGATGGACGCCCTGGCGTATTTTTATCAGCAGACGCGCAACCGCATCAGCTACGAATACATCGCCTTTCAGAATTTCAACGACAGCCTGGAAGACGCCGCCAAGCTCCTCACCCTCTGCAAGCGCTTTCCCGTCCACGTCAACATCATCGAATACAACCCCATCGACGGGGCGCCCTTCCTCAAATCCACCGAGCACCGCATCGACGAATTCGCGCGCTACCTGCGCGAGCACGGCGTGATGGTGACGGTGCGAAGAAGCCGGGGTAAGGATATCGACGCGGCCTGCGGGCAGCTGGCGAATAAGGGTTGAATTTAGAAGTTTAGCAGATCTGCTAAACTTCTAAACCAGCCACTCCGAAGGAGTGGTGACTAAACTTCTAAACTCTAAACTCCTCCATCAGAACCAGCCGGCCCCCAGTCCCCGAAACGGCCAGGGAATAGAAATCAGAATGAGCAGCAGTCCAATGCCATAATACGTAGCGATAGCCTTAAACTTGCCGTCGGCCTTCTCACGGCGCTTGGCTTTACTGTAGCCCATGGTAATCAGTACGATAGCCAGAAGCATCACCGTGATGTGCTCTACGGTATAAAAGCGCAGCACTTTGTCGGCCATTACTCCTGCGACAAACTGCACCTTGGGGCTGATAAAGTACAACACCAGGCCGATGACCAACTGCAAATGTGTACCGATGAGCCCGAAAAGAGCCATGCGGCGATCATTGTCATTGAACTCGTGGCCTGAGCGCAGTTTGCGAAAGGCTGTGCCAACGGCAAGAATGAGCAGTAATAAAACGATCCAGCGCAGGCCGGAATGTGCGTGATTGAGTCCGGTATACATGGTATTGAGTGTTTTGATATTTCTGTATGCGAAAGATAACAAAACTTCGAAGAGATTGATCGCTGGGAAGAAGGATAGAGGGAGCAAAATCCCCCATCTTCCCTTCGGTGAGTATGATTGATTAAGGGAAAACTCATTGACTATGTTGTTCGCTGATCAAGAGCCGGTCATTCTTCCAGCGGTCCTTTTCCCTTGCTCCGTTTCAATTTGTACTCTGCGTTATACTGGGCAAAGCTGTTAGGAATCACACGATGGCCTCTTTTTCGGGCATACACCTGGGTGAATTCCGCTCCGAATAAAAAAATCATGCCGGAGTAGTAGGCCCATAAGAGAAGCAAGATGATAGAACCGGCCGAACCGAAGGTAGAACTAGGGTCTGCCTGCCTAAAATAGAAACTCAGCAAAAATTTACCCAGGGTAAACAGCAGGGCGGTAATCAGCGCTCCGATCCAGACAGAGCGCCACTGTATATTGGCGTCCGGCAGTATTTTAAAGATCACTGCGAATAAATTCGCCGGTACGCCGGTACGAGAGGCGCTCAAATCTTCGCATCAAAGTGCACCAGGTCTACGAAGCGCGCAATCCGGCTCCGGATATCTTCGCCGGTCAGTCCTTTAAGCCGTTCGATGCTGAATTTCTCCACACAGAAGGAAGCCATGGCCGATCCGTAGATGACGGCCCGCTTCATATTGGAGAAAGATTTATCGCCGGTGCTGGCCAGGTAGCCCATAAAGCCGCCGGCAAAGGTGTCGCCCGCGCCCGTGGGGTCGAAGACCTCGGCGAGGGGCAGGGCGGGTGCGAAGAACACCTGATCGGCGCCGAAGAGCAGCGCGCCGTTTTCGCCCTTCTTGATGACGATGTATTCGGGACCCATTTTATGAATCACCTCAGCCGCCTTCACTAACGAGTATTCTTCCGACAGCTGCCGGGCCTCCTCGTCATTGATGATGAGTATATCGATTTTCTGGAGCACCTCTTTGAGTTCTTCAAGGGCCGTATCCATCCAGAAGTTCATGGTGTCCAGCGCGACAATCTCCGGGCGTTTTTCCATCTGCCGGATGACCTCCATCTGCACCGCCGGCGTCAGGTTGCCCAGCATGACATATTTGGCATCGCGATAGCTGTCCGGCAGCACCGGCTTGAAGTCAGCCAGCACGTTGAGCTGCGTGTCCAGCGTATCGCGGTCGTTCATATTGTAGTGGTACTTGCCGGCCCAGAAAAACGACTTCTCGCCCTGCTTCACCTGCAAGCCCTCCAGGTCGATCCCGCGCGAGCGCATATAGTCGAGCTCGGCCTGCGGGAAGTCGTCGCCGATCACAGAAACCAGCTTGAGGTCCTTCACAAAATAGGAAGCGGCGAGGGTGATATAGGTAGCGGCGCCGCCAATGGCCATCTCGGCATGTCCAAATGGCGTTTCAATATCGTCAAAGGCAACGGTGCCAACGGCTAACAAACTCATGTGTGATTATTTTTTTAAAAATTCACTCGCAAATATTGCACTTTTCTCCGGCTTGTTATAACTTTGCACTCGCCTTTTGAAAGAAAGGGACAGAAATGGAACTTTAAAGATAGTTTCGAAGTTTTAGAAAGACAATTTGCCTCAGTAGCTCAGCTGGTTAGAGCGGTCCCGCTTTTTCAAAAAAAGCGGGATTAATCCATAGGTCGTAGGTTCAAGCCCTACCTGGACCTAATTCTACCAGCTTGCGCTTTGATATATTGCCTCAGTAGCTCAGCTGGTTAGAGCGGTCCCGCTTTTTGAAAGCGGGATTAATCCGTAGGTCGTAGGTTCAAGCCCTACCTGAGACCTAATTCTACCAGCTCGCGCTTTGATATTTTGCCTCAGTAGCTCAGCTGGTTAGAGCGGTCCCGCTTTTTCAAAAAAAGCGGGATTAATCCATAGGTCGTAGGTTCAAGCCCTACCTGAGACCTAATTCTACCAGCTTGCGCTTTGATATATTGCCTCAGTAGCTCAGCTGGTTAGAGCGGTCCCGCTTTTTCAAAAAAAGCGGGATTAATCCATAGGTCGTAGGTTCAAGCCCTACCTGAGACCTAGTTCTACCAGCTTGCGCTTTGATATATTGCCTCAGTAGCTCAGCTGGTTAGAGCGGCGGACTGTTAATCCGTAGGTCGTAGGTTCGAGTCCTACCTGAGGCGCCATCACATCCAGTAAAGGCTGCTATCACATCAATTCGTGGTAGCAGCCTTTTTTATTTTCACCAAAACCCAGAAGCCATGCAG
>Ga0102943_1001403_pt1 | contig 15110 bp, 9 predicted proteins | sample SalPonC_black_MG_FD_78174 | JGI IMG/M metagenome (GOLD analysis project Ga0102943, IMG submission 78174) | Salt pond soil microbial communities from South San Francisco under conditions of wetland restoration - Salt Pond MetaG... | ecosystem: Environmental > Aquatic > Marine > Intertidal zone >...
ACAGCTCATTTATAACCATCGCCTCATGATCTTCTGAAAATTCGGAGGGATTATATTCACAACCTAAAAACAGACCCAATGTGCCGAACAGTGGGATGAGAGTTGCAATTTTTAAAGACATACGGATGTTAGATTTGGTTTGAGTCATCATAAGAAATCGTTTTTTAGTGAATGTATAATTGAATGGACTGACAGGTCCACTCGAGGGATGTATCATCAGGTTGTTCAACAGCAACTTTTGATATTTGGATACTTGAGTTTCTCCGCGAATCACGGCTTCATCGGCCAGGAATTCGTGATTTAAAAGCATCGCTCTTTTGTAGAAATAGAGAACCGGATTGAACCAGAACACAATTTTTAGAATTTCAACAAACAGTATATCCAACGTGTGTTTTTGCCTGGCATGTGTTAGTTCATGAATTATTATCTCTCGGGCAATCTCGCCCTTCAAATACTGGTCTTTGTTTAAAAAAATTGTACTGTTAAATGTATGAGGTACAACTTTTTCGCTGAGCAGAACAATCTCGTAATCGTCAAAAAGCTTTTGTGGATTTCGATCTGCTTTTAACTGAATCATGTGAACGATTCGGATCAGTCGAACAAAAAGTACACCTGCAACCATCGCATAGACCAGGAAAGCAATTTGGACCAATGAATACAGTGATGTCCCTGATGTTTCCGATGTCGGCGTCATTTCTTCTGGGCTGGTTTTCAACCACTCTACTTGAGATAAATATTGTATCTCAGAAAACTGCTGGTTTTGAAACCATGGAATGAATGCATCAGACATACCAACAGGAATGAGCGGTATACTTAACGAAAATACCAAACTGAAGATCAGGTATCCCCTGTTGATATGATGCATCTTCTCTTTTTCCAAAATGGCGTGGTAAAAAAGAAGCAGAATTCCCATGCATACGGTTGAATACATCAGGTAAAGTGTCATTGTTGTTTCTTTTTAAGTTCTTGTTGAACAATCTCCTGGAGTTCTTCCAGTTCCTCCTCAGACAAATCGGTTTCGGTTGTAAAGAATGAAGCAAAAGAGGAGGGAGAATCATCAAAATACTTCTTGATCAACCCGTTGATATGTCGGGAGAAATAATCCGATTTCTTCACCAGTGGATAATATTGCCGGGAACGCCCCATCTGTTCATAATCGATGAACCCTTTATCCTTCATTCGTTTTAGAAGTGTAGCAACAGTCGTATTTGCAGGCTTTGGCTCTGGATACATCTCAAGCAGTTCATTCATAAATGCTTTGCCTTGTTTCCAGATGTACTGCATCAGTTGTTCTTCAGATTTTGATAGTTTCATGTTCTACAAGTTTAGAGTTATTTCTACAATTGTAGAATAAATATTTATAAAATCCAAATTTTGACTTTTTAAAAGTGCGATGAGCATCGCTTTTAAGTAGAATAAAGAAGAGCAATCAGCGATTTTATCTGGTTTGAGGAGGGAAGTGTTTTAGTCTAAATTATTTGATCGATTTGTACCCTATAGGTAATCCGATGTTGGGTCATTCAGGAAACCTTCCCAGGAACCATAGGTTAGATTGCTGAAGATAAATTTCTTGTGTCCCAAATGTTCGCTGTATTTTTCAATGAACTCAGACCGCTCTTTCGGGGTGATATCTTTCTTCACCTCCGACAGGGTATCACCCAAATCATCTTGGCAGACCATGATAATTCGCAGACCAGTTTTGATCACTAAGTTTTAAATTCAGTTAACTGCTTTTGCAGTTTTTCCAAATTCGATTCTGAATCTCTTTACTTTTCTCTCACCTTATTTACAATTTTAAGCGTTCGACCAGACTTGTAATCTATATATCCAAATCGAACCCAAACAAATTCCCGTACTTTCCGTAAGTTACATGGATATAATAATTTTCACTTCTCAATCACAGTGTTTAAGAATGCGAGATGTCAACAAGTAGTTATTATGCTTCCAGCATCAGAATAGCGAGTAATTAAATCAAAGAGAAATGAGTAATTCATTTTGGAAAAAAAATTGAAAACATGGAAATAGAATTATGGACGAATTAAATAATCCCTTCAAGGGAACAGACATCCCACCACAGCTACAGAAACTGTTGGGGAATTTTAAGCTAATTGGAGTCATCATTGCAGTGGTCATTGTATCGTTTTTATCATTTTACACTGTAGAGCCTGAGGAGGTTGGCGTTGTGCAGCGATTTGGAGAATACCAAAGAATAGCAGAATCCGGCCTGAACTATAAAATTCCTTTTATGGAGACCGTCCAAATTGTACCTGTTGAACGGCAACTGAAACAGGAATTTGGTTATCGAACGGTTGAATCGGGAATACAATCTCAATACCAAAAATCGGGATATGGTGGCGAATCCTTAATGCTGACGGGAGATTTGAACCTGGCCGATGTTGAGTGGGTGGTGCAATATCGCATATCCGATCCGTATAAGTACTTATTTAAGGTACGCAACCCCGATAATACACTTCGTGATATGTCTGAAGCGGCCATGCGGGAGGTTGTGGGAAACCGAACAGTTAATGAGGTATTGACAATAGGACGGGCATCTGTTGCTGCTCGGGTCCAAGCTATTTTGCAGGAAATGAATGCTGAGTACGAAACAGGTGTGCAGGTTGAGCAGGTGGTGTTACAGGATATCAATCCGCCGGATCCGGTAAAGCCGTCATTTAATGCGGTTAACGAGGCTCAGCAGCAGCGAGAAACGCTCATAAACCAGGCTCGATCAGACTATAACCGCGTGATCCCCAGAGCGCGAGGTGTGGCTGAACAGTCCATTCAACAGGCAGAAGGGTATGCAACCAACCGCACAAATACAGCATTGGGCGAGGTTGCAGCCTTTAATGACCTATTTACGGAATATGTAAGCGCACCTCAGGTTACAAAGCGGAGAATCTATTATGAAACGATGCAGGAGTTGCTTCCAAAAATTGGAAGTAAGGTGATTACAGATCAGGACGGCACAAATGTTTTGCCTTTGTTGCAAATGGAAATGAACGGCAGCAACCTGTTAAACCAGAATGATAATAATAATTCAAACAACGAATAAGAGAGAATCATGAAAAAGAAACACATAATTCTTATAGGTTTATTTCTCGCGCTGTTCCTGGTAATGTTTGATGGATTTTATACTGTGGATGAAACGGAGCAGGTTATTATCACCCAATTCGGTGCTCCAGTTGGAGAGGCTATTGTTGATCCGGGACTGAAAATGAAAATCCCTTTTATCCAGAAAGTAAACCGTTTTGACAAAAGATTCCTGGAGTGGGATGGCGACCAAAATCAGGTACCAACAAAAGACAAGAAGTTTATATTTGTGGATTCATATGCTCGGTGGCATATTACCGATCCATTACAGTTTTTCCAGCGAATGCGGGATGAACGGGGAGCACAATCCAGGCTGGATGATATCCTGGACGGTGAAACCCGAAATGCTGTAGCTTCTCACGATTTGATGGAATTAGTGCGTACATCCAACAGGGAACCCGATGTAGAAGGGGAAGTTTATGAAGCGTTAGAAGATTCTCTGGAAACGATTGATGTTGGACGAAGCGCTATCCAGGATATTGTGCTGGAACTGGCGAACGAGCGGACAACCGATTTGGGTATTGAAGTACTCGATTTTCGTTTCAAACGGATTAATTACGTAGAAGATGTCCGGCAAACTGTTTATGACCGCATGATCAGTGAACGCAATAAAATAGCCGATCTGTTTCGTTCGGAAGGACAGGGGGAAGCATCCCGGATTGAAGGAGAAAAGGAAAGGGAGCTCCTGGAAATACAGTCTGAGGCATTCCGCCAGGCACGGGAAATTCGAGGCCGCGGGGATGCGGATGCAGCGTCGATTTATAATGAGGCGTATAACCGGAATTCATCTACTCGCGAACTCTACGATTTCATCAAGGCGATGGAAGCATATGAGACATCATTTGATGGAAATACGTCTATTTTTCTCTCAACTGATAGCGACTTTTTCAAATATTTGAAATCGATTGATTAATGGGAGAGAGAATTTATCAGAATGATTACACGATGGAGTGAATAAGAGATCTTATCCGTAATAAATTGTAAGGGGTAATTCATGAATTACCCCTTTTTTTTATGCATCAAACTCTGTGAGTTGCTTACGCAGTTTCTCCAAATTCGATTTCGCATCGGATTTTTTATTCCTCTCTTTTTCCACAACCGCATCCGGCGCGTTTTCTACAAACTGTTCATTGGCCAGTTTTTTCTCAACACTTTTAAGAAAACCTTCCGTACGATCGATCTCTTTTTGAATTCGTTCTCGCTCTTTTTCCAGATCTATCAATCCCTTCAAGGGAATATAGATTTCAGATCCGTTAACGACCGATGCTGCTGACGCTTCCGGTTTTTCAGCATCTGTATCAAAAGAAATTGATTCTATCGCAAGCAGTTTACGATAGATCCATTCGGCTGATGCCAGCTCTTTAGAAAGTTCATCATCTTTAGGTTTGATGATGATCGTTAACTCGGCCTTTGGTGAAAGATTCATCTCTGCCTGGATATTTCGAATCGCCGAGATTTGAGACTGAACAGTTTTGAAGAGTGAGATCGATTCCTCAAATGTCTCTCCAGTCATTTCAGGCCATGAACTAATCGTTAGTGCTTCTTCTTTTGATCGATCCTGGATTCGCTGCCAAATCTCTTCCGTGATAAAAGGTGTAAAGGGATGCAGCATTTTCATCAGCAACTCAAAGAAACCAAGCGCCCGTTCCAGGTTTTCTTTTGGCATATTTTCTCTGGGTTGATCTGCTTTGCAAACTTCGATATACCAGTCGCAGAAATCATCCCAAACAAGCGAGTATATTTTTTTAAGTGCTTCGTTGAGTCGATATTTTGAGAAATCTTCCTCCATCGCCTCAAGTGTAGTCTGAATGCGGCCCATCATCCATTTATCAGCAAGATTCTTCGGATCGATTTGAGTGGTTGGGTTGTACGTCTCATTCTCATCCATATTCATGGTGAGAAACCGATATGCATTCCAGATTTTATTAGAGAAATTTCGTCCCTGCTCGCAAAGACTCACATCAAACAACAGATCGTTTCCGGCAGGAGAGGCGAAGAGCATTCCCACACGGGTTCCGTCTGCTCCGTACTGATCAATGAGTTCCAGGGGATCAGGAGAGTTTCCGAGCGATTTAGACATCTTACGACGCTTCTCGTCCCGAACAATTCCGTGGTAATACACATTACTGAACGGTTTTTCACCGGCAAAAGCGTAGCCGGCCATAATCATCCGGGCCACCCAGAAAAACATTATTTCAGGGGCTGTGACCAGATCTTGTGTAGGGTAATAATAGTCTAATTCCTTGTTGGGTTCTTTGTTTTTGATGAAATCGGGATCAAAAACAGACATCGGCCAGAGCCATGAGGAAAACCATGTGTCCAGGACATCTTCATCCTGGCGAATTTCATCTTCCAATAACTCTTTTCCTGATTTTTCTTTGGCTTTCTCGAGCGCTTCCTCTTTAGTCTTGGCGATTACGTAATCCTCCTCACCATCACCAAAGTACCATGCGGGTATTCGATGTCCCCACCAGAGCTGACGCGAAATACACCAGTCGCGAATATTTTCCATCCAGTGCTTGTAACTATTTTTGAACTTCGCCGGATGAAACTGAACCTCGTCATTCATAACATTTTCAAGAGCTGGTTTACTCAGCTCATCCATTTTACAAAACCACTGGAGGGAGAGCCTGGGCTCAATCACTACGTCGGTTCGTTCGGAATATCCAACTTTGTTTGCCATCTCTTCGGTTTTTACCAGTAGATCTTGTTTTTCAAGATCATGGGTGATCAGTTTGCGAACCTCAAATCGATCTTTTCCAATATAGTGCTCGGCGTCTTCTGAAAGAGTTCCATCGGGATTGAGCATGTCGATGATCTCGAGATCATGCTTTTGCCCGATTTCATAATCATTCGGATCATGAGCGGGGGTAATTTTCAGGCAACCTGTCCCGAACTCCGGGTCAACATATTCATCTGCGATAACCGGTACTTCGCGATTAACAATCGGTATAATTACGGTTTTACCGACCAGATCCCGGTATCGCTCATCATCCGGGTTTACGCATACGGCAGTGTCAGCTAAAATGGTTTCGGGCCGGGTAGTGGCAATGGTTACAAAATGATCAGAGTCTTTGATGGGATATTTTACATGGTAGAACTTAGATTGCACCTCTTTATGAATTACCTCTTCATCACTAAGAGCAGTTTGAGCTGCGGGATCCCAGTTTACCATTCGGAGTCCGCGGTAGATATATCCCCGGTCATACAGTTCAATAAAACAATCGATGACCATATCATAGAGATCCTCCTCCAGCGTAAAGCGTGTTCGTTTCCAGTCGCAAGAAGCACCTAACTTACGCAGCTGTTGCAAGATAATTCCTCCGTGCTCTTCGGTCCACTCCCAGGCATGATTCAAAAATTTATTTCGGGTGAGATCTCTCTTGGTAATGCCTTCTTTCCGAAGCTTTTGAACGACTTTAGCTTCCGTAGCAATCGAGGCATGGTCTGTTCCCGGAACCCAGCAGGTATTTTTCCCAAGCATACGAGCGCGGCGTACCAGAACATCCTGGATAGTATTATTAAGCATATGCCCCATATGCAGGACCCCTGTTACATTGGGAGGCGGGATCACTACAGTGTAAGACTCGCGGTTATCCGGTTCAGAATGGAAATAGTCGTTCTCCTCCCAATAGTTGTACCACTTTTCTTCTGTGGTTGAAGGATCATATTGTTTTGGGATATCCTGTGTTTTATTCATAAATCATTTATTGTTTAACTGCAAAGAGCGCAGAGATAGGCTAAGATTATTCTCAGCGTATCCCTGCGCCCTTAGCGGTTTCAAAAAAAGTTATTTTACCCGAATTAACCGTACTCCGAAATGTCCGTCACAATCGTGGACATGGGGTATAGTTTGATAAGCCAGTCCATCTTCAATCAGAACACTTTCAGGCAGAAAATCATCCAGGGGTTCGAGCTCGAAGTTGTCGTACTTATCAAGGAATTTCTGGATTTGATCCCAATTTTCTTCCGGTTCGATGGAGCATGTACTGTAAACAAGGCGTCCACCTCTTTTCACATGATTAGCCGCTTCATCCAACAACTCCTCCTGAAGTTTAATACAGTCCTGGAGATCTTGCTCGGTTCGTTTCCACCGGAGATCAGCTCGTTTGCTTAAAACACCAGTTCCTGTGCAAGGCGCATCGAGAAGTACACCGTCGGCCAGTCTTAAGTCAAGATCCCTGGCATCGGCTCTTCGAATTTTAATGTTTTCGGCATGGTAGTCCATTGCACTTCTGGCGAGTAGCTCCAATCGGTCCGGATTTATATCAATGGCGGTAAGAGATCCCTCCCCATCCATCATGTCGGCCATCACAATGCTTTTTGTTCCGGGTGCTGCGCAAATATCAAAAATGTTTTCGCCGGGCATGGGTTCTACGATGGTAGGAGCAAAACCTGCTGCTATATCTTGTACAAGGCATATTCCCTTCTTTAAAAGATCTTTTGCAATAAAAGGTGCTACAGAATCCACTTTAAAATAACCGGGCAGCCAGTCACTTTCTTTATAGGGGATATCCAGCTTGTCCATCCTCAGTTTAAAATTCTTTGTTTTCGTTCGCAGGTTATTCACACGAACATAATAATGAGGCCTTGTATTGTTAGCCTGCATCAATTTGAAGGCTTCGCGTTCGCCATATCGTTTTACCCAGCGCTTCACCATCCACTCGGGATGTGAGAAAGTGGTAGCAATAAGTTTGGTTCTGTCTTTAAAAGCGGGTTTGGGCAGGTTGTTAATATCACGCTGAATATTTCTGAGAATAGCGTTTACCAGATCTCCGGATTTTGATCCAAGATTATACTTGGCAACTTCAACCGCTTCGTTAATGGAGGCGTAATCGGGAGTACCGTCCATGAAAAGCAGTTCATATAAGCCTAATCTCAAAATATTTTTAAGCAGAGGCTTCATCTCATCGACCTTGATGCTCGAAAACTCATTGATGATAAAATCGAGATAGCTTCTTCGTCTTAGAATATTCTGCACATACTCCCGCACCTGTGCTCGTTCCCTGGGCTCAAGATGGTTCGCTTCTGAATATTCAAGTGTACCATCCTCATCAAAGGTTAAGAGTATATCAATACTTACCGATCGTGCAGTAGCTTCAGTTTCCAATTATGTCTATAATTTTTAAATGTTTGAATTCGCTCGAAAATCAGCTTTTTTGAAGCCAAATTTATAAAATAAAACAGTTTTAAATATAGAGGTTTGATCGTCTTTTTGCTAATCAGTGATAAGAATATCTCACGGTGATGTTCAGGATCTGCAGAGCAATTGTTGAATTTTGTTATTCAGGTTTAGTTTATGGGTGGAGAGTAAGAATAATTGAGTGAAGGATTAGGTATCCTGAGAAAAGTTCTCAAAGAATTTAGTTGGAACCGAACGGGTCCAAACGGTTATTGAGATTTGCTGGTTAACAATGAAAGATCAGATAAAATCAACCCAAACTTTTTGATTTTTGAAGTAGAAAGAGGTAAATTTTGAAGCTGTCATGAGTGATGTTTTTCGTGACATAAAACTCAGGAAATTCGAAATAATCTATCCCGGCTGAGAAGCTGAAAAACGACTAATTGAATGAATAAAGGAACCGTAGCACAAGTCATTGGCCCTGTTGTCGACGTTGATTTCGACCACGGTCAACTCCCAAGAATTTTAAACGCCCTATACATCGAAAGAGAAGATGGTACTAGATTATACCTGGAGGTTGCACAGCATCTGGGTGAAGATAGAGTTCGCACCATTGCGATGGACTCAACCGACGGTGTCGTCAGAAAAACTGATGTAATTGATACCGAAGGTCCGATATCCATGCCTGTTGGTGAGGATATTCGCGGTAGGCTTTTTAATGTTGTGGGTGAAGCTATTGATGGAATTGAAGCTCCGGAAGGAAAACGATCTTATCCCATTCACCGTGACGCCCCGGCTTTTGAAGATTTAGCGACCAGCAGTGAAATACTGGAAACCGGAATTAAAGTTATTGATCTCCTCTGCCCATATGCTAAAGGTGGTAAAATTGGGTTGTTTGGTGGCGCCGGTGTTGGTAAAACCGTATTGATCCAGGAGTTAATTAATAACATTGCGAAGCAACACGGTGGACTTTCGGTTTTTGCCGGTGTGGGTGAGCGAACCCGGGAAGGAAACGACCTTCTTCGTGAGTTTATCGAATCAGGCGTTATCAATTATGGTGACGAATTTAAAAAAGGGATGGAAGAAGGTGAATGGGATATTTCCAAAGTTGATCATGAGGTTTTAAACACTTCCCAGGCAACTCTTGTATTTGGCCAGATGAACGAACCGCCGGGTGCCCGTGCACGAGTCGCGCTATCCGGGTTGACTGTTGCGGAGTATTTCCGCGATGAAGTATCCCGCGATATTCTCTTATTTATTGATAATATTTTCCGATTTACACAGGCCGGCTCCGAGGTATCTGCACTTCTTGGACGGATGCCGTCTGCTGTAGGATACCAGCCAACTCTTGCTACTGAAATGGGTGATTTGCAGGAGCGAATTACTTCAACTAAAAATGGTTCGATTACATCTGTTCAGGCAATTTACGTACCAGCCGATGACTTGACAGATCCTGCTCCGGCAACAACATTTTCTCACTTGGATGCTACGACCGTATTAAGTCGTGCGTTGACACAGATCGGTATCTATCCGGCAGTGGATCCGCTGGATTCCACATCACGAATTTTGGATCCTAAAGTTGTAGGAGAAGCTCATTACGATTGTGCCCAGGAAGTCAAGGAAATTCTTCAGAAGTACAAAGACTTACAAGATATTATTGCCATTCTTGGAATGGATGAACTTTCTGACGAAGACAAATTAGTTGTATCACGGGCACGACGTGTTCAGCGGTTCCTTAGTCAACCATTCTTCGTTGCCGAACAGTTTACCGGTCAGTCTGGTGAATACGTGAAAATTGAAGACACCATAAAAGGATTTAACATGATTTTGGATGGTGAGTTGGATGACCTGCCTGAAAATGCTTTCCACCTTGTTGGAACCATTGAACAGGCCCAGGAAAAAGGAGAAAGAATTCTTGCTGAAGCTGAAGCTTAAAAAGGAGAAGTAAATTGGCAACAACCTATCAAGCACAACTTTTAACACCAGAAGGATCGAGTTTCGAGGGCCAGGTTGAAAGTGTTCGGGTACCGGGCAGCAATGGTAATTTTCAAATGCTTCATAATCATGCTCCAATTGTTTCCTCTCTTGGTATTGGAAAGATCTCTATCAAGCAAGAAGATCAAAAAGTACTGAATTTTGCTGTGAGCGGCGGATTCGTAGAGATGAGCGACAACCAGTTGACAATTTTGGCTGAAAAAGCTGAAAAATCGACTGAGATAAACAGAGAAGAAGCTTTAAAATATCGCGATGAAATTAAGAAGAAACGTAATATGCTTGATTTCAGAAATGAGGAGCTTGAGACTGAACTGACCATTGCAGAGAATCGGCTGAAAATTGCCGAATCCTAATTAACAAATTTTTTGAAGCCTGTATCGATTTCGGTACAGGCTTCTCTATTTTTTTGAAGGTAGTATTGAGGTCAAAATAGTAGAAGAGATCAGGAGACGTTAGCCACGTTAATAATTTTTTCAGTAACAGAAGATTCAACTCTCTGTATTGCCGACAGTTTTATGTTTAATAATACCAACCAAAACAAACACCGTTATGCCTTTAATTTCACGAAATGCACTACAAGTGGTATTCGGCATTTCTCTTTTTCTGTTGATATCTGCCTGTTCAAACACCCAAAAAATCAGTGTTTCAAGCACTTCTGAAACACAAAAGCAGGAGAGCTCAGAATTTGATAAAGCTATTGAAAATTCTGTGGCCTATGATGGATTATTCACCGTTTACCAAGATACAACAGATGGATCTGTAAAACTGCAAATAAACGAAGATCAGATCGATCAAGAGTTTATCTATTTCGGGATGTCGAGTAATGGTGTTTTAGATGCAGGGCATTTCAGGGGAGCTTTTCGAGAAAACAAGATTTTAAAAGTACGCCGCTATTTCGATAAGGTTGAGTTCGTCCATGTAAACAATAGCTTTTATTTTGATAATGAGAGTCCTTTAAGCCGGGCATCTGCAGCAAATATTTCGGATGCCGTTCTTTTTTCAACAAAAATTGAAGCAGAGGATAAAGAAAACGGTAAGCTGTTAATCAATGCGGATCCACTTTTTATATCTGAAAGTTTAAGCCAGATTAAACCAGCTCCAAATCCGCGATCGAGACCCGGAGAATTTTCATTAGGGAGATTGAGTAACGAGAAAAGTAAATACAGTGAAATTCGAAGCTACCCGGAAAACACAGATGTTATCGTTGAGTATGTTTATGATTCACCCTATGTGACCGGTTCTACAAGTGATGCAGTTACCGATGGTAGAGCAGTATCGGTAACATTCCAGCATACATTTATTGAAATGCCGGAAAATAATTATAAGCCGCGTTTCGATGATCCGAGAGTGGGATATTTTATCACTCAAAAAAATAACCAGGTTTCAACAAGTGCCACTCCATACTATGATCTGATACATCGATGGAACCTCGTAAAGAAGGATCCGGAAGCAGAATTATCAGAAGCTGTTGATCCCATTGTTTGGTGGATAGAGAACACCACACCCACAGGGTTCAGAGAAACCATAAAAAATGCTACGTTAGCATGGAATGAAGCATTTGAGAAGGCCGGATTTAAAAACGCGATCCAGGTAAAAGTTCAGCCCGATTCTGCCGATTGGGATGCCGGTGATGTTCGTTATAATGTGCTTCGCTGGACCTCTTCACCGAACCCTCCTTTTGGCGGTTATGGACCAAGTTTTGTGAATCCGAGAACAGGTGAAATTTTAGGTGCGGATATTATGCTTGAATGGGCAGCTTTTCGGAGTTATACAAGGACAGACGATCTTTTTACAGGACCATTTGATTCTTTTGATATGTATGAATCAATGGATCCGAGATACTGTAGCATCAATCAGTATTTGAGTGAGGACAGACAGTTCGCTTCAAGTGCATTATTAATTATGGATGATGCCGGTGAAGAGGATATAGATGGACTTGAGAAACAAGCTATGACCCGACTTATACTTCATGAAGTAGGACATACTTTAGGCTTGAATCACAATATGCAGGCAAGTTCGATTTACTCACCCGAAGAGGTTAACGATCCTGAATTTGCTGCAGAAAATGGCTTGAGTGGTTCTGTAATGGACTACCATTCCATTAATGTAAACTCCGACCGCGATGCCCAGAGTTTGTACTATGACCTTCAACCCGGGCCATATGATGTTTGGGCAATTGAATTTGGATACTCACCTGCTTTAGATGATCCGGAAGCAGAAGAGGCACGACTAGAGGAGATCCTTTCAAGATCAACAGAACCTGAACTTGCTTTTGGAAACGATGCAGACGACATGCGTTCATCCGGAAATGGTATCGATCCGCGGGTAATGGTCAGAGATCTTTCCAGTGATCCGGTTGAATACTCCGCAGATCGAATTCAACTCATTTCAACTCTTTTAGATGGTTTGGTTGAAAAATATGGAACTATAGAGGGGCAGTCGTACCAGGAATTACGAAATGCTTTTATTTCGATTATAGGTCAGCGTGCAAGGCAAACAACCGTAATTTCCCGTCAAATTGGTGGCGTATACAGAGATCGTGCTTTTATTGGGCAGGAGGGAGGATCTCAACCCTATACACCGGTTCCGGCAGAAAAACAACGAGAAGCCATGAGTCAGTTGTCGGAACACCTTTTTGCTCCGGATGCTTTTGAAGAATCCCATGAAGTTTATAAATATCTCCAGGAGCAACGCCGGGGATTTGAATTTTTTGGCGAAACAGAAGATCCAAAAGTGCATGATTTAGTTTTGGGAATGCAGGTTGGTGTGATGACTCATATTCTTCATCCAAGTACGATCAAGAGAATTACAGATTCTCGTCTCTATGGAAACACATATGTTGCGGCGGATGTAGTTCGTGATTTGACAAGTGCTATTTTTGATGAAGATGCAAGTGGTAACGTGAATACATTCAGGCAGAATGCACAGGTAGAATATGTGAAAATCCTCGGAGTTGTATTAGAAAGTGATCAACATGATAACCTGGCAAAATCTGCAGCTCTTCATAATTTGCAATACATTCGCGGGTTGATGGAGGATAAAGGAAACGTTAATAATGAAACGATGGCCCACTCCGCGCATATCACTTATCTGATTGACGAAGCGATTGAGTCATAATTTTCTGCGTACATATTTATATTTTGATCAGCCACTTTAGTTAATTCCGAAGTGGCTTTTTCTTTTTTTGGGATGATTTGCCCGGAATTTTCAAGGAATTAGGTAATTCTGCTTCTTACAGAAGAGAGAAGTAGGAAGATATAATGGGGCTATAGCACCAAGAGGTAGTGGTGGTTTTACCAGTCCGTTGGTTGAAACCACTGGTAATTGATAATGAGTTGGAATAGATATTAATGATAACAGATAGTTATTTATAATAATCATCGGTTTCCAAATGAACTGTAAGGATTTCTGTAATTCCGGTTCATATATATAGATCACATATGCTAGAAAAGTATTGTGGCTACACTCAACTTGAATAAATTTTCAATATAGATTAAGAAAGTTTGAGGGTTGTAAGGATGGTTTCTTTGTATCTATTACCGTCAGCTTCAGCTGACGGATTATCAGAGCTTACACTCAGTGGCTTTAGCCACATTCAACGTCATTAGAATCAAAAAACTATTCATTTGGAAATTAAGATTAACAAATATGAGCTGGACAAGAGTTTGGATTCATATGGTTTTCACTACATATCGAAGAAAACAATTTCTTCATCAAGAAGAGATTAGATTCAAAATGTTCAAACACATCAAAGAGAATGCAGAACAAAAAGATATTTGGTTAGATTGTGTTAACGGCTATAGTGAGCATGTCCATTGTTTAATTTCACTTGGGAAAGAACAAACAATAAGCAAGGTAGCTCAACTCATTAAAGGGGAATCATCTCATTGGATAAATCAAACTGGTTTTCTTGATTATAAATTCAGATGGCAGGATGATTTCTGGGCTGTCAGTGTTAGCGAAAGCCATGTAGAGGCAGTAAGAAAATACATTCATCAGCAAGAAGAACATCACAGGAAAGTATCTTTTAAAGAGGAGATTGATCTGTTTATGAAGAAGTATGGATGGGAGAGAATTAATTGAGTTTTATACAAGGAGTAGAATGGGGCTAAAGCCCAGGAGTGCATGATATGAACTTATACCCGTTGGCTGAAGCCAACGGCAATAGATATCTGATTCTGTAAAAAAATGTACTCATTACGAAGTTCAATCTTTTCCTAAAAAATTTAACAGTCTAGCTTCCCGTGGATGCTTCCCTATGGTGGAAAAGGAAGCTGGAGCTTCCGTGGTGATGTTGCGAAGGAGGTCAACTACACCAAATCTGTTTTACTAACTTTTCCCGATCAACAACGTTTATAATAACCGAAGTTTTAACTATGCAGACAGTGTAGTTCAGGCTTCTTTGACCAAGGACCTTCGCAACGAGTAAAAAAAGATATGATGGGGCTAAAGCCCCGGTCTTTTTGTGGTGTTTTTAGTCCGTTGGTTGAAACCAACGGTAATGGATATTGAATGAGTAAATAAGTTTGGCAACTATAATAATTGCAGAACGAGTATCTATTACCGTCAGTTTTAGCTGACGGATTATCAGGACTGACACCTTGTGGCTTTGGCCACATTTAAAATCCGAAATGGGTCAAAGTCCGGGGAGGCAGACTTTGAATTCTCACCAGGGAATTGAATGAACAGTAATAGAGTAGCTCAATATTCAATACTTACTGCTAGATACTTCCCTTCACTGCTCAACAAACTCAAACGTATCCCCATCAAACAGTCCCTTATCACTGAGTTTTAGGCTTGGGATGACGAGTAAAGCCATAAATGAGATCAGCATGAAAGGAGAGTGAAGATTACTGCCCATTTTGTGAGCCATATTGGTGAGTTTTTCGTAATGGGCTGCCAC
>Ga0102943_1001404_pt1 | contig 15108 bp, 15 predicted proteins | sample SalPonC_black_MG_FD_78174 | JGI IMG/M metagenome (GOLD analysis project Ga0102943, IMG submission 78174) | Salt pond soil microbial communities from South San Francisco under conditions of wetland restoration - Salt Pond MetaG... | ecosystem: Environmental > Aquatic > Marine > Intertidal zone >...
CACCGGAGCGCGGCCGCACCGGGCCGGGCGGCGGATTCGGCCGGGGCGGCCGCTGAGCGATCCCCTCGTGCCGCGGTCGCGGCGCGGCCGTGAACCGAAGCACGACAGCTGAGCCCCGCCCGGCGCGAATCGCGCCGGGCGGGGCTCAGCTCGCTTCTTCGTCGCCGCGCAGCCGCCGCGGAGCCGCTTCCCTAGATCACCTTCTCGCGCAGCCAGCCCGACACGAACTCACCCGCCACGACGACGGACAGGATCGCGAGCAGGATCAGCGAGACCTCCTGCCACTTGAACGTGTCGATCGCCCCCTGCAGCAGCAGCCCGATCCCGCCGGCGCCCACCAGGCCCAGGACGGTCGACTCGCGGATGTTGATGTCCCAGCGCAGGATGCTGACCGCGAAGAAGGTCGGCAGCACCTGCGGTACGACGCCGTAGGCGATCACCTTCGCCTCGTTCGCGCCGGTCGCCTCCATCGCCTCGACGGGACGGCGATCGATCTCCTCGATCGCCTCGGCGATCAGCTTCCCGAGGAACCCGATGGAGCGGAACGCGACCGCAAGGATGCCGGCCAGCGGGCCGGGGCCGAAGATCGCGACGAACAGCAGCGCCCAGATGATCGTGTTCACCGAGCGCGTCGACACGACGATCAGGCGGCCCAGCGCCAACGTCGCCCCGTTCGGGCTGGTGTTCTGGGCCGCCAGGTAGGCGACGGGCAGCGCCAGCACCAGCGCCAGCAGCGTCGCCAGCGTGGCGATGTGGATCGTCTGCAGCATGGCGGCGAGGATCAGGTCGAGGTTCGACGGGTCGGGCGGCGACATGCGACCGAGCAGGTCGGCGATCTGCGCCGGCGCGTCCACCACCCACGGCCAGAAGATGTCCACGCCACGCACCGACCAGACGAGCAGCGCGACGACGACCAGCCACGCCGCGAACCGGGCCAGCCGCTCCGCCGCCGACCGGCGCACCCAGCGGTAGCCGCCGACGTCGCTCACGAGATCCCCCGCCGGATCCGGCCGCTGACGATCTCGGTCGCGAACACCAGCGAGATGATCGCGATCAGGATGGCGAACGCGAAGTCGTAGTCGTACCGACCGAACGCGTTCATCAGGGTGCTGCCGATGCCGCCCGCGCCGACGATCCCGACGACCGTCGAGGCGCGCAGGTTGATGTCGAGCTGGTAGAGCGCCAAGCCGATCTGGCGCGGCATCACCTGCGGAGCCACCGCGTAGAGCAGCACCTTGAGGTAGTTCGCGCCCGCCGCCTGCATCGCCTCGACCTGGCCCCAGTCGATCTCCTCGATCGCCTCGGCGAGCAGCTTGCTGACGAACCCGATCGTGTAGACGATCAGCGTCAGGATCCCCGCCAGCGCGCCGAAGCCGACCGCCTTGACGAAGATGATCGCGACGATGACCGGGTGGAACGAGCGCGCGGTGATCACCGTCGCGCGGCCCAGCACGTACACCGGCACGGGAACGACGTTCCGCGCCGAGAGGATGGCCAGCGGAACGCTGAGCACCACGCCGACCGCCGTCGCGATCAGCGCGATCTGGATGCTCTCCAGGAAGCCCGAGAGGAGCAGCTGCCAGCGGGCGAAGTCCGGCGGGATCGCCCCGCCGAAGATCTGCGCGGCGCGAGGAAAGCCGGCCACGATCCGTTGCGGGTCGATCGGGATCGACGACACGGCCCACGCCAGGTAGGCCGCGACGGCCAGCCAGATGCCGTAGCGGAGCGCCGGGTTCGCGATGAAGGGCGGCTTGCGCCACCGGAAGCCCTCGGTCGCCGCGCGGCTCACGCGCTCACCGCCGGGCCGCGAGGCTTCTCGCCCAACGCTTCGGCCGCCGCCTCCTCGTCGCCTTCGTAGATGCGATCGAACGCCTCGTCGTCCAGCGCGCCGGGCTCGCCGTCGAAGATGATCCGACCGTGCCGGAGGCCGACGATGCGCTCGGAGTAGCTCTTCGCCTGGGCGACGTTGTGGATGTTGATCAGCACCGGCAGCGACAGCTCGGCCGAGAGATCGCGCATCAGGTGCATGATGCCCTCCGCCGTCTTCGGATCCAGCGACGCCGTCGGCTCGTCGGCCAGCAGGATCTCCGGCTCCTGCATCAGGGCGCGGACCACCCCGACGCGTTGACGCTCGCCACCCGAAAGCGCGTCGGCACGGGTGTTGACGTACTTGGCGAGCCCCACGCGCTGCAGCAGGCCGTACGCGCGATCGACGTCCTCCTGCGGATAGCGCCGCAGCAGTGCCGGCGCGAACCCGACGTACCCGAGCCGGCCGGCCAGCACGTTCTCCATCACCGTGAGGCGCTCCAGCAGGTTGAACCCCTGGAAGACCATGCCGATGCGCCGGCGTGCACGTCGCAGCTCCCTGCCGCGCAGCGTGGTCAGCTCCATGCCGTTCAGACGGATCGAGCCCGACGTGGGCTCGACCAGACGGTTGATGCACCGCAGGAGCGTGCTCTTCCCCGCGCCCGACGATCCGATCACGGCCGTTACGCTCTTCTCCGCGACGGACAGATGGAGGCCCTTCAGCACCGGGTCGCCGTCACCGTAGCGCTTCACCAGATCTTGGATTTCGAGCATGGGCATCATCGTCGCACATTCGGCACGAACGTGGGCCGGCCCCACGGTGGTGGAACCGGCCCCGAACGCGCTCGCGGCGCTGCACGCGCAACGCCTCGCCGCGAGGCGATCGACCTAGGCGCGACTACTCGCTCGCGAGCCCTTCGGGCGTGTACTGCACGCCGTTCGCCGCCTGGATCGTGCGGATGATCTCCCAGTCCTCCTGATAGGTGATCGGGATGAACTTCTCGACCCCGCCGAACTCCTCGCCGAGCTCCGTGCCGACGAAGTCGAAGCTGAAGAACGCCTCTTCGATGCTGGCCGCGAGGTCGGGATGGAGGTCGTGCGCGTAGCCGTACGACGTGGTCGGGAACGAGCGCGACTCGAAGATGATCTTGACCTCGTCGGGATCGTACAGACCCCGCTCGGCCATGCGGTCGACGACCTCGGACGCGACCGGCGCGGCGTCGTAATCGCCGGCCACCACGCCCAGCATCGACTGATCGTGGCTTCCCGAGTAGACGACCTCGTAGTCCTCGCCGGGGACGACGCCCTCGCGCGGGAAGAGCGCGCGCGGCGCCTGGTTGCCCGAGTTCGAGGTGGGCGAGGTGTGCGCGATCCGCTTGCCTTCGAGGTCGGCCATCGTATCGATGCCGCTGTCCACGCGGGTGTAGAGCTGCAAGGTGTAGCCGAAGCGGCCGTCGTCGCTGCCCATCAGCGCGAACGGCACGTACCCGGCGAGGTTCACCGCGAACGGCGTCGGACCGGTCGAGAAGCCGGCGACGTGGAGACGTCCGCTGCGCATCGCCTCGACCTGCGCGGAGTTCGACTGGACGGCGAAGAACCGGACGTTCCGGCCGGTCACTTCGGAGAGGTGATCGATGAACGGCTGCCAGATGTCCTGGTAGATGGCGGGATCCTCGACCGGCGTGTAGGCGAACACGATCGTGTCGGGATCGAGCCACTCGCTCTCGTCCTCGGGGCGATCGGCGACGAGGTCGCCGTCGTCGTCGCAGTACATCGGATCGAGCGCGCCCCGGTTCTGGCAGTCGTCGCCCTGGGCGAACGCCGCCTGAGCGAAGAGGAGCATGGCGATCGTCGCCAGCCACGGTGCGATCGAGAAGCGGCGGTACGGACGTGCTTGACGCATGGGGGCCTCCTTGGCCGTACGAACGGACGCACTCCAGCCTACGGCGACCCGGCCGGCCGCGCCTAGCCGTCGTGGCTTCGCGTCGCCCGACGGTTTCGCCAGCCGCCGAACCACGGCGACCGCGTACGAACTGGAACGTGACGTAACGGTAGCACCCGCCCCGGGACCGGTCAACGAGCCACGGGCTCCGGCCTCGACGCGGCGCGGGCCCTGCGCTCGACGCCGCGCGGCAGCGCTCCGTGTTGATCTTGGAAGGCGCCCTCCGTATACTCGCTGACGATGTTCCGAGGCTCGACCCACATCCGTCGTCGCTTGCTCGCGATTCGCTGGAGGCAGACCGTTCTGCTAGCCGGGGAGGGGTCGGACGCCTAGCGTCGCGCACCGTCCCAGGAGACGGCCGACGTCACGGCACCGGCCCCTGCAGCGACGGGGGCCGGTGCCGTCTGCGGCGTCGGCCGGCCACGTTCGCCCGATCCGCACGACCGACCCGGCACCCGTCACGAACGGGACCCGCGAAACCGCCACTCCGCCACGACCCGCGAGGGAGCATCGATGACCGATACCGCACCGAGAAGCCTGTTCGACAAGGTCTGGGACGCGCACGCCGTGCGCGAGCTGGGCGACGCGCGCACGCAGCTGCTGATCGGCACCCACCTGATCCACGAGGTCACCAGCCCGCAGGCGTTCGGCATGCTGCGCGAGCGCGGCCTGCCGGTCCGCATGCCCGAGCGGACCTTCGCCACCGTCGACCACATCGTGCCGACGCACAGTCGCCTGGAGCCGTTCGAGGATCCGCTGGCGGACGAGATGATCCGCGAGCTGCGGAGCAACTGCGCCGAGCACGGCATCACGCTGTTCGACCTCGACACCGGCCGGCAGGGCATCGTGCACATGGTCGGTCCGGAGCAGGGCATCACCCAGCCCGGCACCACGATCGCGTGCGGCGACAGCCACACCAGCACGCACGGCGCGTTCGGCGCGATCGCGTTCGGGATCGGCACCAGCCAGGTGCGGGACGTCCTGGCGACGCAGACGCTGATCATGGGTCGCCTGAAGGTCCGCCGCATCGAGGTGAACGGCGAGCTCCCGCCCGGCGTGTACGCCAAGGACGTGGTGCTGCACATCATCCGGACGCTGGGCGTGAACGGCGGGATCGGCTACGCGTACGAGTACGCCGGCGAGGTGTTCGACCGCATGTCGATGGAAGAGCGCATGACGGTGTGCAACATGTCGATCGAGGGGGGCGCCCGCTGCGGCTACGTGAACCCCGACCAGACGACGTTCGACTACCTCGAAGGCAGACCGTACGTCCCGCACGGCGCCGACTGGGACGCCGCCGTCGAGCGCTGGCGCGAGCTGGCCAGCGACCCCGGCTGCGCCTACGACGACGTGGTCGTCATCGACGCCGCCGACATCGCGCCGACCGTCACCTGGGGCATCAACCCCGGCCAGGCGATCTTCATCGGCGACAACGTGCCCGATCCCGCGCTCGCCGCCGACGAGGCCGAGCGCGCGTCGATCCAGGAAGCGCTCGATCACATGAAGCTCCGCCCCGGTGCGCCGATCGCGGGCACGAAGGTGGACGTCGCCTTCTTCGGTAGCTGCACGAACGCCCGGCTGAGCGACTTCGTCGAAGCCGCCCGCGTGCTCGAGGGGCGCACCGTGGCTCCCGGCGTCGAGGCGATCGCCGTGCCCGGCTCGCAGCTCGTCAAGGCCGAGTGCGAGAAGCTGGGCATCGACAAGGTGTTCCGCGACGCGGGGTTCGAGTGGCGCGGCGCGGGCTGCTCGATGTGCCTGGCGATGAACCCCGACAAGCTCGTCGGCGACCAGCTGTGCGCCAGCAGCTCGAACCGGAACTTCAAGGGCAGGCAAGGGAGCATCACCGGGCGAACCGTGCTGATGAGCCCCGTGATGGTGATGGCGGCGGCGGTGACCGGCCACGTCGCCGACGCGCGCGACGTGTTCGGAACCGCCCGGGAGGTGACGGCGTGAGCGCCCTCGAGAAGATCCGCACCGTCCGCGGCACCGCGGTGGTGGTGCCCGGCGACGACATCGACACCGACCGGATCGTGCCGGCCCGCTTCCTGAAGTGCGTCACGTTCGACGCGCTCGGACCGCAGCTGTTCTACGACGAGCGCTACGCCGAGGACGGCACCCCCAAGGATCATCCGCTGAACGCGCCCAGCGCGAGCGACGCCACGATCCTCGTCAGCGGCTTCAACTTCGGGAGCGGCAGCAGCCGCGAGCATGCGCCGCAGTCGATCCACAAGGCCGGCTTCCGCGCGCTGATCGCCGGCAGCTTCGCCGAGATCTTCTTCGGCAACGCCACGACCTTGGGCATGCCGTGCGTCACGCTGGACCCCGAGGATCTCGGCGTGCTCGCCAAGCTGCTGCGGAGCGTCCCGGACACGGTCGTCGAGGTCGACGTCGCGGCTCGCGAGGTGCGGGCCGCGGGCCGCGTCTTCCCCGCCCACCTGCCGGGCGGCGCGCACGGCGCCCTGCTCGAGGGCCGTTGGGATCCACTGAGCGACCTGCTCGAGGGCGCCGACGACGCGGTCGCGCTGGCGGAGCGGCTGGGCTACCGCACGGCCGCCGGTCCGGCATGAGCGACACCCGCGCCGACGCGCGTCACGACGCCACGACGGCCGTCAAGCGGATCGCCGTCCTCCCGGGCGACTTCATCGGCCCCGAGGTCGTGGACGCCGCCCTGCGCGTTCTGGAGGCCGTCGCGCCCCGCCACGGCCTCGCCCTCGAGACGCGCTCGCTGCCGTTCGGCGGCGCCGCGATCGACGCGCACGGCGAGCCGCTCCCTCCGCTCACGCGCACAGCGCTGACCGAGGTGGACGCGGTGCTGATGGGGTCGGTCGGAGGTCCTCAGGACCACGCCTGGAACCGGCTCCCCCGCGAGCTGCGGGTCGAGTCCGGCCTCCTGGCGCTGCGCAAGCACCTCGGCGTGTACGCGAACCTTCGCCCCGTCACGGTGTTCGAGGGGCTCGAGCGGCTGAGCCCGCTGCGGGCCGAGGTGGCGCGCGGCACCGACCTGCTGATCGTGCGGGAGCTGACCGGCGGCATCTACTTCGGGCGCCCCAGCGAAGCCAGCCACGACGTCGGCCTGTCCACCATGATCTACACGCGCTCCGAGGTCGAGCGGATCGCCCGCGTGGCGTTCGACGCCGCGCGGGGCCGCGGCGGCACGGTCGTCAGCGTCGACAAGGCGAACGTGCTCGACGTCTCGCAGTTCTGGCGGGACGTCGTCGTCGGGGTGCGCGAGGCGGAGTACGCCGACGTGACGCTGGAGCACCTGTACGTCGACAACGCGGCGATGCAGATCGCCAGCGATCCGCGGCAGTTCGACGTGATCGTCACGGGCAACCTGTTCGGCGACATCCTGTCCGACCTCGCTGCGGTGATCCCGGGCTCGCTGGGCCTGCTGCCCTCCGCCAGCCTGGGTGGGCGCGTCGGCCTGTTCGAGCCGGTCCACGGCAGCGCGCCGGACATCGCCGGCAAGGGCGTCGCCAACCCCGTAGGAACGATGCTCAGCGCCGCGATGATGCTCCGTCACGGCCTCGATGCGCCCGCTGCCGGAGACGAGATCGAGACCGCGGTCCGCGCCGCGCTGGCCGACGATCCCACCGTCGACCTGGGAGGGACCCGCGGGACGGACGCGTTCACCAGCGCCGTCATCGACGCCCTCCCATGATCCGGCCGGCAGGCCGCGTCGCCGGGTTCGGCGAGACCGTGTTCGCCACCTACGCCCGTCTGTCGGCGGAGCACGGCGCGTTGGATCTCGGCCAAGGGTTCCCCAGCGACGGCCCGCCCGCCTTCGTGCGGGACGCGCTGCGCGCCGCGGCGGACGGTCCGCAGCAGTACGCCCCTCTACCCGGGCTGCCCGACCTGACCCGCGAGATCGCGTTCGATCACGGACGCTGGCTGGGCCGCGAGCTGGACCCCACCGCGAACGTGCAGGTGACCGACGGCGCGACCGAGGCGCTGTTCGCGGCGGTACAGGCGTTCGTGAACCCCGGCGACGAGGTCGTCGTGTTCGAGCCGTTCTACGACGCCTACCCCGCCGACGTCACGATGGCCGGAGGCGTCGTCCGCGCCGTACCGCTGGAGCCGGGGAGCGACGGGCGCTGGACGTTCGATCCGGACCGACTCGGCGCCGCCGTCGGACCGCGGACGGCGGCCATCGTCGTGAACACGCCGCACAACCCGACAGGCACCGTGTTCCGCGAGGCCGAGCTCGACGCGATCGTCCGCGAGGCCCAGCGCGCAGGAGCGCTCCTCGTCAGCGACGAAGTGTACGAGCACCTCGCGTTCGACGGTCCCGTCCGCCTGGCCACCCGGCCGGGGGCGTGGGAGCGGACCCTGAGCATCTCGAGCTTCGGCAAGAGCTTCTCCGCCACCGGCTGGAAGATCGGCTGGGCCGTCGGGCCGGAGGCGTTGATCGTGCCCCTCCGGAGGGCGCACCAGTGGATCCCGTTCGCCGTCGCCACGCCCCTGCAGGCCGCCGCCGCCGCGTCGCTCAGGGTTGCGCGGGCGGACGACGACGCCTACTGGAGGTCGCTGCGCGACGCGTACCGTACGCGCGCCGACACCCTCGTCGCGGCGCTGGCGCCGACGCCGCTGAAGGCGGTCCGACCGGAGGGCGGCTACTTCGTGATGGCCGACGCCAGCGCGCTGGGCTACGACGACGACGTCGCCGCCTGCCGCGACCTACCCGTCCGCGCCTCGGTGGGCGCCATCCCGCCCAGCGCGTTCTACACGCCACCGCACCGCCACCTGGCGCGTCGCTGGATCAGGCTGGCGTTCTGCAAGCCGCAAGCCGAGCTCACCGAAGCAGGACGTCGCCTGGCCACGCTCGAGCCGGCCGGCACGGCCTCCACACCGTCGTCCCCCACGAACGAGGAGTCTCCAAGGCCATGAGCGACACCCCCTCCGACACCCCCGCCAACCGCCACAGCCGCGTCGTCACCCAGGGCGATCACCGCGCCCCCAACCGCGCCATGCTTCGCGCCGTCGGCTTCGACGACGAGGACTTCCAGAAGCCGATCGTCGGCGTCGCGAACGGCTACAGCACGATCACCCCCTGCAACGCCGGCCTGGGCGACCTCGCGGACGCCGCCGACACGGCGATCCGCCACGCTGGCGGCATGCCGCAGATGTTCGGCACGATCACGATCAGCGACGGCATCAGCATGGGCACGGAAGGGATGAAGGCCAGCCTGGTGTCGCGCGAGGTGATCGCCGACTCGATCGAGACCGTCTGCCGCGGACAGTCGCTCGACGGCATCCTCGCCGTCGGCGGTTGCGACAAGAACATGCCGGGCGCGATGATCGCGATGGCGCGGCTGGATCTCCCCTCGATCTTCGTCTACGGCGGAACGATCAAGCCGGGTCACCTGGACGGCGAGGACCTGACGATCGTCAGCGTGTTCGAGGCGGTCGGGGAGCACGCCGCCGGTCGGATCCCGCTCGAGACGCTGACCGAGGTCGAGAAGCACGCCTGTCCCGGCAACGGAAGCTGCGGCGGGATGTACACCGCGAACACCATGTCCAGCGCCTTCGAGGCGATGGGCCTGAGCCTGCCGTACTCGTCGACGATGGCGGCGGAGGACGACGAGAAGCGCGAGAGCGCCGCCCGGAGCGGCGAGACGCTGCTGCGGCTGGTGCGCGAGAACGTCACGGCGCGCACGATGATGTCGAAGGAGGCGTTCGAGAACGCGATCCGCGTGGTGATGGCGGTCGGTGGCTCGACGAACGCGGTGCTGCACCTGCTCGCGGCCGCACGTTCGGCGGAGGTCGAGCTGGACCTCGACGACTTCGAGCGGATCCGGGCGGAGACGCCGCACTTCGCCGACCTGAAGCCGTCGGGCCGGTACGTCGCGACCGACCTGCACCGGGTGGGCGGCATCCCGCTGGTGATGAAGATGCTGCTCGAAGCGGGCCTCCTGCACGGCGACCTGCCGACCGTCACGGGCAGGACGGTGGCGGAGAACCTCGAGGACGTCCCGGCGCGGCCACCCGAGGGGCAGGACGTGGTCCGGCCGATCGACGAGCCGATGTACCCGCATGGGCACCTCGCGATCCTGAAGGGGAACCTCGCGCCCGAGGGCGCGGTCGCGAAGACCAGCGGCCTGAAGCGCACGACGATCACCGGTCCGGCGCGGATCTTCGAGTCCGAGGAGGCCGCGATGGACGCCATTCTGGGCGACACGATCCGCGAGGGCGACGTGATCGTGATCCGCTACGAAGGACCTCGGGGAGGGCCCGGGATGCGCGAGATGCTCGCGCCCACCAGCGCGATCATCGGAAAGGGGCTGGGGGACAAGGTCGCGCTGATCACCGATGGGCGCTTCTCGGGCGGTACCTACGGGCTGGTCGTCGGCCACGTGTCGCCCGAGGCTGCGGTCGGCGGCCCGCTGGCCCTGATCGAGGAGCGCGACCCGGTCACGATCGACGCGGAGAAGAACCTGCTCGAGGTGGACGTTCCCGAGTCGATCCTCGAGGAGCGTCGGCTGGCGTGGAAGCCGCCCACGCCGCGCTACGAGCGCGGCGTGCTGGCGAAGTACGCCAAGCTGGTCGGCAGCGCCGCCAGCGGAGCGACGACGGACTGAGCGACGGCGCGTCGAAACCGGTCCTCCAGCGGCCCTCCGCGGGGCGAGGCCTGGCCTCGCCCCGCGGTACGCTTCGTCGACGAAGGAGGCCACGATGTCCGACACGAAGGTCCTAATCTGGAACGAGTACCTGCACGAGGTCGAGAACGAAGGGGTCCGCAGCCTCTACCCGGACGGGATTCACGGCGCGCTGGCGGACGCGTTCCAGGAACGAGGGGGGTTCGAGGTCCGGACCGCCACGCTGCGCGAGCCCGACCACGGCCTGTCGCGCGAGCTGCTGGCCGACACCGACGTGCTCCTCTGGTGGGCGCACAAGGCGCATCACGAGGTCGCCGACGAGGCCGCCGCGATGGTGCACGAGGCGGTCCTTTCCGGCATGGGTCTCGTGATGCTCCACTCCGGCCACATGTCGAAGGTGTTCAAGCGCGTCCTGGGCACGCACGGGACGCTCTCCTGGCGCGAGGCGGACGAGAAGGAGCGACTCTGGAACCTTCGGCCCGACCACCCGATCCTGGCGGGCATCCCCGATCACGTCGAGCTGGCGCAGGAGGAGATGTACGGCGAGCGCTTCGACGTGCCCGAACCCGACGAGTTGCTGATGATCAGCTGGTTCCAGGGCGGCGAGGTGTTCCGGAGCCTGTGCACCTGGCGCCGCGGCCTGGGCCGCGTCGTGTACTTCCGGCCGGGTCACGAGACCTACCCGACCTACCACCACCCCGAGATCCGGCGGATCGTCGTGCAGGCGGGAGCGTGGGCCAGCGCACGCATTCGCCGGGACGCGTCGACCTGCCCCAATCCGGCGTCGCTGGAGCCCGTTCCGAACCCCGGCAAGGAGCACATCGTCTAGCCGTTCGCTAGCCGTTCGCTAGCCGGCCGGGTCGTGCGCCTCGCCCGCGCGGGCCTCGGCGAACGCGGGCCGTGCCGGGGCCCGGGCCGCGACGGCCCACCAATCGGGCCGGGCCGCCAGCAGCTCGCGGGCCAGGCGCCGGGCGTGTTCCTCGTCGTCCGCCAGGCCGAAGCAGGTGGCGCCGGAGCCGGACAGCAGCGGAGCGCCCGCTCCCGCCTCGCGCAGCGCGGTCCAGGCGGCTCGGACCTCGGGATGGCGGCGCAGGACGCCGGCCTGAAGGTCGTTCCGCCAGCGCGGCGCCAGGCCCTCGCTCCAGGCGTCCGCCACGGCGTCCCACTCCTGAGGCGGGCCGAACGCCATCAGCTCGCCGTACGCCTCGGCCACGGGAACCGCCACGCCGGGATTCACGAGGACCAGCCACCGTTCGGGCAGGGTTCGCGGGACCAGCCGCTCGCCGCGCCCCCTGCCGCGCGCGACGGCGTGACCCGACGCGAAGAACGGTACGTCGCTGCCCAGGCGCCCGGCGATCGCGAGCGGATCGAGCGCGGCGGGCCAGAGCCGAGCCATCGCTCGGATCACGGCGCCGGCGTCGCTGCTTCCTCCGCCCAGGCCGGCGGCGATCGGGAGGCGCTTGTCGAGCTCGACGTGCACGCCGCCCGGACGCCCTGCCGCGTCGAGCCACGCCTCGGCGGCGCGATGCGCGAGGTTCGCAGTCCCCATCGGCGGAAGCTCCTCGGCGCGCGTGCCCGCCTCGCGGCGGTCGGTGGCAGCCCCGCTCACGCCACCGGCGGTGCGCGTCAGGCGAAGGCGGTCGCCGATCTCGACCGTCGCGAACAGCGTGTCGATCTCGTGATAGCCGTCTCCCCTGCGCGCGGCCACGCGCAGCCCCAGGTTCACCTTCGCCGGGGCGACGACCGTGACGACGTCGGGGCCCAGTGCCCGGTCGCTCACGAGCCGGCCTCCATCGGGTCGCGTCCGCGCGCGATCGTGTCGCGTCCGCGGACGACCGCCTCGAGCCACGACAGGTCGGACGCCCGGGTCAGCTTGTGCGACCATGCGCTTCCAGCGACCAGCTCGACCGTGCCGCCCGCCGCCCGGACCAGCTGGGCGTCGTCCGTCGCCACGGTTCCCGCGGCGCGAGCCGACCGGTGCACCTGCAGCAGCAGCTCGCGAGCGAACGCCTGCGGCGTCTGAACGGCCCGCAGGTCGTCGCGCGCGACGGGAGCGTCCCGCGCCGTGTCGTGGAGCGTATCGGCGACCTCGAGCACCGCGGAGGCGGCGCCGCTGCGCTGGGCGGCCTGGAGCACGCGGCGGACGACGTCGGGAGGCGTCAACGGGCGGGCGGCGTCGTGCACCACGACCCAGGCGGCATCGGTCGCGTCCGCCAGCCGTTCCACCGTCTGCTGCCGCGTCGCTCCGCCGACCAGGACGCGCGCCTCCGGCACCAGCAGGCGCGCCTCGTCCTGCCAGCCTTCGGGAACGGCGATCAGCAGCTCCTCCACCTCCGCGACCAGGAGCGCTGCGGCGTGCTCGATCAGCGTGCGACCGGCCAGCCGCACGAACGCCTTCGGGCCGAGCCCGAGGCGGCTGCCCTCGCCGGCGGCCGGCACCAGCGCGGCGACGCGCGTCACGCCGTGCCCTCGCTCACCGGACGTCCTTCCAGCGTGGACTCCTCGCGTTCTCGACCCCGAGGTGGTCCAGCACCCGGGCCGTCACCGAGCCGATCAGCGAGGGCAGGTCGTCCGGACGGTGGTAGAAGCCGGGCGAGGCGGGCACGATCGTCGCACCGGCGTCGTGGGCGCGCAGCATGTTCTCGAGCATGGGCCGCGAGTACGGCGCCTCACGGACGACCAGCGCCAATCGACGTCGCTCCTTGAGCGTCACGTGCGCTGCGCGCGACACCAGATTGTCCGTCATGCCCAGCGCCACCTTCGCCAGCGTGCCGGCGCTGCACGGCACCACCGCCATGCCGTCCGCACGGAACGAGCCGGACGCGATGCCGGCACCCAGGTCGCGGTCGTCGTGAACCTCGTCCGCCAACGCGACGAGATCGTGGTACGTCCGGTCGGTCTCGCTGGGCAGCACCTGCTTCGCGCCTGCGGTCACGACCAGGTGCGTCTCGACAGGCGCGGTCGCGAGCGCCTCGAGCAGGTCGAACGCGTAGGCGACGCCGCTCCCGCCGCTCACGGCGACGATCAGGCGTGGGGGCATCGGGGACGTCATCCGGCCATGCTACCGCGGCCTCCCGGCCCGCTATGCTCAGGCGCATGACCGATACCGCCGCCTGGAACGAAGGACGCCGCCTGTTCGACCACGGCGCCTTCTGGGACTGTCACGAGGCGCTCGAGCCCGCCTGGCTCGCCGCGGAGGGCACCGAACGGCGTTTCCTGGCCGGCACGATCCTGCTGGCCGCCGCGCTGCACAAGGCGCGCGCCATGGGCAGTCCGCGCGGCGGCCGACGGAACTATGCGAAGGCGCTGCGGCACCTCGCGCTGGTCCCCGACCGCTGGGCCGGCGTCGAGGTTCGCGCGCTCGAGGCGTGCGTGCATGCCGCATTGCGCGACCCGTCTCGGGTGCCCACGATCCCGCTGGTCGCCGACGCCGGCGATCCGGCACGCCGTGCCGCGGAGGCGTCCACGCCCCCAGGGGCCGCTCGCGATCGGCACGGACGGGGCGCGGTCGAATGAGCGGCTCGCCGCGACCCGACCCGTTGACGCACGATCAGCGACGTGCCCGCAGGCCGATCGGCGCGGCCAGGCTTCAGCGAAGCCGAGGCGATCGTCGCCTGGCCGGCGTCGGAGGGGGCGTCGCGGCGTTCACGGGAGCCGACCCGCGGCGGGTCCGACTCCTGTTCGCGCTCACCGTTCCGTTGTCGCTGGGCATCACGGTGGCGGGCTACCTGTTGTTGTGGCTCCTGCTTCCGCTCGAGCCGGCGTAGCGAGACGCCCGCTCGGATCCGGCGGGCGTCTCGGGTCGATCGTCGCGAGGGAGATCAGGCCAGGAGCCGGAGCGGCTCCTCGAGCAGATCGGCGACACGGGCCAGGAACGCCGCGCCGCGCTCGACCGGAACGTCGGCGACGAGCGAGATCGTGGCCTGCACCGAGCCGTCCGAGTCGTCGCTGAGCAGCCGTCCGAGCACCAGCTGGGGGGCGTCGCTGTCCAGGACCGCCTCGTCCACGCCGACGCCAGAGAGATCGACGACCCACAGGTCGACGTCGGCGCGCTCGTGGCGTTCCGGGGCTCGTGCCGCCCGCTCGACCGCACGACCCACCTCGGCCAGGCCGGCGTCGTCCGGAACGATCACGGACACCTGACCCCCGCCGTCCGGGAGAGCGATCCCGGGCCGCTCGACATCGAGGCGATCCGCCGCACGCAGGGCGGCGGCGTAGAGCACCGCGACGGTGGCGAGGTCTTCCATCCCGGACTCGAGCGCGACACTGCGACGGACCGAGAGCAGTCCGCCCACGTCCACGTGCCGACGGACCACCGTGCGCGTCCGTGCCAGCGGCCACGCTCGCACGTCTGCGACGCTGGGCATGGCGGCGGTGATCGCCGTGGCGGGAGCGGCGTCGATCTCGGGGCGCTCGTGCGCCGCCGCCAGGTCGACCTCGTCCAGGTCGACCTCGTCCACGTCGACCTCGTCCGCCTGGGCCTCGCTCGCGTCGACCTCGGGGACGTCGGCCTCGTCCAGATCGGCCTCGTCCACGTCGACCTCGTCCACGTCGACCGCGCCAACGTCGACCGCGTCGCGAGCCCCGTCTCCCGAGGCGGGGTCGTCGAGGGCGGGCTCGCCCAGATCGGGCTCGTCCAGATCGGGTTCGACGGCGTACGGCTCGCGTCCGGACACGGTGCTGGCCTCGGCGTCACCGAAGCTCAGCGCGTCGGCGTCGTCGCCCGGCGCCTCGCGCATCGGCTCCGGCGTCGGCTCGCGGTCC
>Ga0102943_1001409_pt1 | contig 15081 bp, 15 predicted proteins | sample SalPonC_black_MG_FD_78174 | JGI IMG/M metagenome (GOLD analysis project Ga0102943, IMG submission 78174) | Salt pond soil microbial communities from South San Francisco under conditions of wetland restoration - Salt Pond MetaG... | ecosystem: Environmental > Aquatic > Marine > Intertidal zone >...
CGGGCTTTACCGTGGAAGCCGGCGCCGAGTTCCTGGCGGAGATCGCCCAGCCGGCGGGACCGCCGACGGGGCTGCCGCGCGATTACGTCGGCGGGATTGAGTACTACAATGGGGTGATGGAGGCGATCTACCACGCCGAAGGGCGGGTGTCTTTTGACAACGGGCAATCGCTGTATGAGTACAACCTGACAGACCATTTGGGTAACCTTCGTCTCTCCTTCGCAGATCGAAACGGGGACGGAGACGTGGATATTACGAGCGACCCGGCGACGAATGAGATTCTTCAGGAGCACCACTATTATCCGTTCGGAATGGCGATGGAAGGGGATTGGGTGGATAATCCGGTGAAGGTGAATCGGTACCTTTATAACGGCAAGGAGTTAGAAAGTGAGTTTGGACTTAACCTATATGCCTACGGAGCGAGGTATTACGATCCTACCTTAGGGCGATTTACAGGAGTGGATCCGATTGCGGATCAATTCGCTTGGGTTTCTGAGTATAATTATGCAGAGAATGAGCCGGTGGCGCATATTGATTTGCATGGGTTGCAAAAAGTTAGGTTTGATAAGAATGCTCTCAATAATCGAACTTTTCAGTCAGCCGAAGCTCTCAATAGAGGAACGTCTGGAGGTCAAAGATTTAAAGAGGCTCTTGATAGTCAAAACAAAATAGATGTTGTATATGCAGTTATACCTCGCATTTATGATGGTGTCACTTCAGGACCATTCGGATCTTTTGAGGAATTTAAAGAAGCAAGAGCAAAAAGTCCTGCTTTGAAAACTGCTACGAATAGTAATTGGGAAGAATATGAGAATTATTTTGAAGATGGACGTGAAGTGATGGTGATTGCTGCGTATTGTGATGATGATTGTAGCAACGAATCCATACGCTCAACAGCTTTAAATATCAACCATGAAGAAGTTGCGCATGGAATTAATCGGTTGCTCGGAATTGAGAAATCACTTCCTCAGGAACATCTCGAATTCAATGGCGAAGCGAGTAATTTATCGCCAAATGATGAGGATATAAAAAATGATCCAAAATATAAAGACACTGAGGCAAAGAAGCAAATGGATGAAATTGACAAAATGATGGGAAATAATGAGTAAGAAATACAACTTGGTGTTATTTGTTATTCTTTTCTCCCTTGGATGCACTCATCTAGAAAAATTCAAGTGTGAGGTATTGGAAGAAAACAGTAAAACAATCAACAGGCTATTCCTCTCATTAGAGAACAATGATACACTTCCATGTTTATTCAAATTGCAATCTAGCTATTTTGAAACAGACTCTTCTTGGATCGCTAGCTTTATTGATGATAAGTGCTTGGTAAGCATGGATGGAGATGTATCGAGCGTTGAACTTTTTATAAGGTACGGTGATTCAATTGGTCAGGAAAGATTTTTAACCGTTAGACATTTAAACTGGTTTAAGGGGAAAGGAAATGAGTTTACTGTCGATCAGATTAAAGTAGAATTACTCAATAAGTTGGTTTTCGATGATCAAACCTACTTTGTGCTTAAGTTTTACGATGTTGTATTTACGGATTTTACTAATTCAGTTATGCTTGATGCCACTGTATTTTTTTCTGATAAAAGGGGATTTATCGGTTCTTATTTCTCTGATCCTAACTTTCCAAATCAAATAATTCAAAGAGAAGGTGATATTCTAGAAAGTGCAATTGACTATACAGGAATTAAATTTATGCGACTTAGATGAGATTAATGATAATGAGTTCCCCGCTTCATTGGGTAAAAGTTTAAGATGAAGAAGTCAAGCCCGCTACAGGTAAGAAAAAGGTTCCTCTTCTATCCTATGTCTCTGCAAATCCCGTATAATGCCTCATATCTTTCGGATGAAAAGCCAGGACGATATCAGACTTGGGAATACCTCTTTCAATCAGCGCATCGCCCACCATTTCTTCTGTGTTATTGATTTGCACCCACACCTTATCGTTCTTGATGTCAAAGTGAAATGGGCCGTAGTGAATGTGGCGATGATCATAAATAAATGGAAAGTAATTCAAGCCGCCTGTTTTAACAGTTCCATCAACTCCTGCCAGGCTTCCCGGAGTTCTGCCGCAATTTCTTCAGGCGGATTACCACTTAAGCCAAAGGCGATCATTCTTTCTGCCTGCCGGTAGTGCTCAAGTTCCAGATGAGGGAGATTCAGTAACAAGTTGGCGGCACTTCTAAAGAAAACAGAGCGGGTTGGCTCCTGATTGTACTCGTTGACTAATAGCATAGCGGCTGCCCGTTCGTATTCAAAAGCTGAAAGGTACTTGGTTTGGGCCAGTTCTGAATTCCCTTCCCGTTTGGCATAAAAGGCCTCATCGGCCAGTTTCATGGCCCTCCGGTGGAGTTCGTCTATCGTGTTATGCATGCTGTTCATCGCTTCTTGATTTTGACTAGAGGCCTACTGAATTCTACAATTACAACGTAAGCCGGCAGGTTCAAGTTATCACTTTTTTCCGTTTGTTTCATCTTCTCTCTCAGGCGTTGGTTGATCTGAGCTTTACTGCCTTCCAAAATTCCTGAAACCTCCAGGCGTGCTTTATTTTGTAAACCGAATCCGTCTTCTTTACCCAACCAATAATCAAAGCCAGTTCTCTTTTGAGACTGTTTCTCAACGCTCAATCCTGTCAGCTTTTCGACAACCAGCATGGCAATGCAGTAGGCCCCGCTCTCCACGGTATACTCCATATCCTTTCTGGAATTCTTCATTTGCTGGGTAACCGTCTCCCAGGCCAGCTGAAATTGTCCAGATAAATCGCCTTCGACCGTCAGTAGTACTTTTTGAGGATGCCTATGATAATCCAGGCATACTGCTGCTGCTTCTGAAAAGTCTGCACATTTGACGGGGGAAAGGCGACTCACCTTTCTGAGGTCATACACGTTAATCTTTTCCATCAGTATTGAAAATGCCTTTACTTTTGTAAGGTAAGGAAATTCGGGAGCGCTCAAAACATCCAATTAACAATATTTTTGCAAAAAGAACGGCGACGTTAGTCAACTGGTGTGGCGCGTTCGCGACCGCGAGCACCAAATCTACGGCTTCGAATACGACGCCTAAGACCGCCTGAAAAAGGCGGATTATGTAGACTACGCCGATTCCGGCAGCAAGACTGCCAGGAAATCGAGTTCGTCCACGATGCCGGCGGCGCCAAGTTGCGCAAGCTGGTCAAGGACGGCTCCATGGTGTTGTATGCTCAGGGCTATTTGGGCGGGCTTCGGCAGCCTGCTCATCTGTGGAGCCGTTCATCAGGTAGTCGGCGAGAACATTGAAAGTTAACGTCTCCGATTTTTTATTCTGCCTTCGAATAAAGCCATGTCGCACCGGGAGGCCTTCGCTGGTAAAATGGTTACGGCGGCCAAGGGAAAGGGCTACCTTGGGGGAGGATTATCTTTTTTACAGCTGTTGGTAAACCATCCCGTCGTTCCATATCCGGTTTGAAAGATTATTGTTATATTGTCGGCCTGCCCATCCGGAATAATACAAAAACGATCAACCTTTAACTCATTGGATAAACCTGGACTATGGCAGATGAAAAAGGCATGTACCGGATATTCAAGCTGATCCGCCTGCTGAATACACCACCTCCAAAATCGGCGAAACAACTTTGGGAGAGTTTGGGTAGTTCCAGCTCGCAATTCTACAGAGACAAGGACCTTCTGGAACATCTTGGCTACCCCCTGGAAACGGACGAGCATGACCGCTGGTTCATGCAATTTCAGTTCGAAAAGGGGAAAAAGGGCGTGCTGGAACCGGATGAATTATTCTTTTTACAGGAACACCTCCAACAAAGTGGCGCTTCTTCTCCCCTAGCTCAGAGCATCCTCCACAAATTTGACCGCAACCTTTCCATGATCCCCTTGGCGGACGCACTCCCCCAACTGCACAGCAGCCGTATTTTACAGCTGATACGCACCGGTATGGAAATGCAGCGCTGCCTCCTGCTCCGCGGCTATCATTCCCTGGCTAGCGAAACGCAGAGCGACCGCCGGATCGAGCCGCTGGAGATCACGCTCGACCACCGCTACCTCATCGCCTGGGACCTGGACAAAACCCGGCAAAGCCAGTTCAAGCTGGCCCGCATTCAGGATGTAGACATCCTGGATGACAAAATAACAGCGGGGCGCACCGCCTCACCGATGGATATCTTCGGCCTGACCGGCGAGGAGTGGCTGGAGGTGAAACTGAAACTGACCAACTTCGCCTACCACCTGCTGCTGGAGGAATTCCCCATGGCGCAACCGCACATCAAACGCCGCCGCGAAGGCGTGTTCTTCGAAGGGCAGGTGCGTAGTTGGAAGGGGATCGGCCGTTTCGTGCTGGGCCTGCCGGGAGAGATCGAGGTAGTGGCACCGGAAGGGTTCAGGGCGTATTTGCGGGAGAAACTCGATAAGTGGGATTTGTAGGCTTGATAAGTCTTGGCTTTGGACAGCCCGGGAAAGACTTGACCAAGTCTTTCCCGCCATATGGGAATGAATCCCTTTACTTTTGTACTGAAATCCCGGATATTGAGAATACGCTGTAAGTAACATGTTAGGAATGCAACAATGCTGCTGCCGGCTCGTAAAATTTACAGGCGCGCTAAAGAAAGCCTGTAGCAAAGGCTCATGTGACTAACCTGAACAATTGCAAAACATAAAACGCTCTTGCCTCCGCCAAGCTGAGTAACGGCGAAGTTTGATAAGTTTACCAAAAAGCAGCCAACGAAAAACTTGTCAGTCTTTCCACGCTTTCCCAGCGGGTGGGAATGGGGGTGGGTATATTTGTGGATGAAAATAAATTTAGCTTATGCTTGATACATTATTAAAAATTGGAAAGTGGCAGAGCGAAGGCCTATCCCGATGGGCACGGTTCATTGATGCGCCGAAAGTGTCAACAGTGGATGAAAAAGGGAATCCCATCAATAACTATGTTGTCGAGATTGTTTTCGACCTCGATGCTCAAACCATTTATGTAAATGAAGCGAGCCTTAAGGAATATGATGAAGATAAAACAGCGGAACAGCTTAAGGCCATAAAAGTACAAGGAGGACACAATAAGTCTATTTACGCTACTACAGAACCTAAGAAGATCAATCAGATATTCAAAACTTTTTTCGGTAAGCTGGAAAATGAAGAAGCTGACAGAGGAGAACTTGTGGAAGCCATTGAAAAAGATTATCCACAATTCATGGAAAGCCGCATGTACAAGCTACTTATGGAAATATTTGAACTACGCCCAAACTTCATCGAACTTGCGGTTAAGGAAGACAAGGAAAAAACCAAGCTCGACGCTAAATACCTCTTGGAGCCCCTTGAGCTTTCAAGAAGAGATAACGTTGCCTTGATTTACGTTAGCGTAAAAAGCAAAGATTTTAGTTTGCCTGAACCTCAACCATTTGCCCAGCTTGAAACATATGAGGAATTTTTAACCGCAAAGTTCTTAACACCATCCGATTCCAAGCCAGGCAAACAGGAGGCTAAAAAACTGTGCTATGCTTCAGGAGAACAACAGGAACAAGTTACAGAACTAAACCTATCTAAGCGCTACAGCCTAAATAAAATGTTTGTCACCAAGACAAAAAACTATGCCCGGATGTTTGACAAAAAAGCCTTTACCGATAACTACCAAGTGGGTCTTAAAGCTCAGGAATATCTTGACCTGGCCTCCTCCTATCTACTCGAGAACTTTAAAGTGAAAATTGCCGGAATAGATCATGTAATCCTTCCGGAGTTCCTTAATCAGGAATCGATTGATTATGATCTAGCTTTGGAAAAAATCGGAACATCCTCGGAATTTCTTTTTCAGTCGACTCCTCTCGAAAAATCAAATGAGTTAGTTGAATATATTGAGTTAGAATCGGAAACGGTTTTTTGGCTGAGTTTCCTGGCATTTGATTCTGACAGAAAATTTTTTAAAACAACCGGACAGATAAAGGATGTAAGCAGATTTTATTTTCAAAAGATCATTCAGGTTTTTCATGATGTCAACTGGGAAATGCGCTCCTTGAAAAGGATAGTTGACTGGGAAGCAGCCAACCAGAATTATGGCAACGTTACGGCATTTAACCTACAATCTGTTTATCAGCTGATTCCTGTCAGGAAAGACAAAGAGAAAAAAAATAAAGTGCTTGCCCTCTTCAAATCTATTCTTGAAAACCGGCAGATTTACTCCACACTGATCTTCGAATATTTCTGTGAGTTAATGCTATGCCACTTCTATGCCCGCTACGCCGCTTACAAAAACATCTATGACTATTCGTCCAATGGGAACCGAAAACGAGAAGATTACTTCATCTGGGCCTGCCGCGACAGCGTATTCAAATACCTTGCCTTTATCCAGGTTTTAAAACGACTAAAACTAATCGATATGGAAACAACAGAAACATCAATTGACGCCAAAGGATTTAACGAAAGAGTAGATCATTTTTTTAACAAAATGGAGGTCAACGAGGCACAGAAGGCCATGTTCCACCTGGGTCGTATGCTCAACGCCGTGACCCGCCTGCAAAAGGACAAAAAGAAGACAGCATTGGAAAAAGTGAATTTCAGCGGCATGGATCAGGACGATATCATTCGACTGCGCATCAGCCTTGTTGAGAAGGCGAAGCAATATGGCGAGGTGGGCAAAGTCATATTCCACGACGCCCGCTTCGGAGAATGCTTCGATTTTCAAAACTGGAGCATGCCTCCTCAACAAGCTGTATTCTTCCTGTTGACGGGCTATTCTTTCGGCCTGGTCAAGAGTGAAACAACCGAACCTGAAACTGAATAAATAACCTTAAAAAGATAAACAATCATGGAAAATACCATTGCTAACTCCTCCGATTTTTTATTTCTCTACGAGGCATCTCAGTGCAATCCTAACGGCGACCCCGACCAGGAAAACAAGCCCAGGATGGACTACGACACCAAGACCAATCTGGTGACCGATACCCGCGTCAAACGGTTTATTCGGGACTACCTTAAGGCTATCAATGAAGACGAGGTCATTTTTGTAGATATAGAGGGAGAACGGCAGGTAACAATGGATGCTAAGTTAGAAGCTGTTGTAAAGCGAACGTTGAGTGATAAAAGCCTGATAGAACGAATTTTTTCTGATAATGAAAAAGCTAAAAAGGGTTACCTAAAATTGCTTGAAGAATCCAAGGGCGAAGAAGCATTCTGGAAAAACCTGAAAGACAAAAAGCTGAAGGAAACGAATGTGGCACTTCTTCGCTATTTGGTCAAAGAACAATTCATCGACATCCGCCTTTTTGGCAGCGCCTTTGCCGTCGAAGGCTTCACTAAAGCCTACACCGGCCCGGTGCAACTCAACTGGGGCTACTCGCTCAATAAGGTAGAGCTTATGAACTCCGATTCCATCGTCACCATCATGAATGACGATAGCAGTACCTTTGGAAAAGATTACCGGGTGCACTACAGCTTACTCGCCTTTAACGGCACCATCAATAAATTTGCTGCCAAAACCACAGGGCTGACCGAAGCCGACCTCAAAATATTCAGGGACGCCATCTGGCAGGCTATTCCGGCAATGCCTACCCGCTCAAAGCTCAACCAATACCCCAAGCTCTATGTCGAATTGATCTACAATGAAGGGTATCCCAATGGCCAGTTTGGCGATTTGAGAAATTACGTCGAAGCCAGGCCTGAAAACGGGCTGGACGAAAAGAAAGTCCGAAAATTTAATGACCTGGAGCTAGATCTGAGTAAGCTCGAAACCCTCATTCAGAATCATAAAGGCAAAGAGATCAAAGATGTAATCATTCGTACCTCCACCGATCTTTCATTCTCAGTGTAAGCTGAGCCATTCAAAACTCAGTTTATGGAATTACTGACATTTGAAGTGCGGGGAAAAATGGCGCACTTCCGAAAATACTACGCAAACAACACCGCCTTTAGCTTCAGCATACCGCCCCGGACTACCCTGATGGGGATGGTAGCAGCAGCAATGGGCTGGGAAAAGGACAGTTACTATGAAAGGCTGTCAACGGAACACATCCGTTTCGGCTTAAGGGTGCTTGAACCTATTAAGAAAAGTTTTCATCGCGTCAATTTTCTGAGAGTGGAAACCGTTGGGAACCTGGCAAAGAGCATGTCATCTGACTTACGGGGGCACGGCGGGCGTATTCAAACCCCTTTCGAAGTAATTACGCCCGTTGAACTTACAAGAGGAGAGGTCGCCTATAAGGTATTCCTGGGCCCATCAAACACTGGCGATGATGTTTTCCAACAAATAAAGAGGCAGTTGCTCGATCACCCTCCGGTTTACAATATTTCTCTGGGAACAGCGAACTTCCAAGCATCCATAGGCAACATCCGCGCAATAGAAGAGCCTCATGTGAAAGAACACAACACCAACGACTTCGTGCTCATGCACAGCGCTGTTCCATCAAAGCTCGTGAAGGAACTGGCGTTCGAAAAAGAGAACCTGGACCGATACAATCTGGTGGAGGAAGAACTCCTCCCGGGTGAATTTATTGCCGATTACAACCGCGAGCTAAAGAGCATGAACAGGCTGTTATTTTCTCTTTCTGAAAAGCCCCTGAGGGTGCGATTGAACGGTAGTTACTGGATGGTAAGTCTTGACGGAAAAACCCTCAATGTTCAATTCATGGATGTATGAATTATTACTCGCATAGCAAAACGCTGCCAGACGGGACGGTAGTGGGAAGTAAACTGTTGTATGTACATACCCAGGGTGTGCTGGATAAGGCATTGCACCACTGGTATGAGGGCGTCGAGTTTGGATTTGACAAACAACTGGTAAAAGATTTGCTGGAAGACATCGTTAGATTGCATGACCTCGGAAAGTATACGCCTTATTTTCAGAATTATTTACTCCAACGCCCGCCCATCGACAACCTTTTAAAACAGCACGCAAGATTTGGTAGTTATGCCGCATACCACCGTTGGCTGGAGAGAGAAGAACCTAAATTTTCCATAGTAGCTCTTCTCCTCATTTTCAGGCATCATAGTTACCTCTTTCCACTGAGAGCGTTGATGCAAAAACTAGAAGATGCCAATAACCAGAAAATCTTTTCAGAACAGTTGAAAAGTGTTATTGATAAATTACCGATAATACAGGAAGACGCCAGGCTTAAAGGTTTAAAAGAAGTTTTACATTACCCCTCTTTGAAGACGGTAAGAAAATTAACCAGAGTTTGGGAAAAAAGAGAAGCCAATATCCGTGATTACTACTTCTGCAACTACCTTTTTTCCCTGCTCATTGAAGGAGACAAATTGGATGCTTCTGAAACACGCCCCTATCAAAAAATAACCATCGGCGCCGGGCATGTAGACCAGCGGTTTGGAAAACCATTATTGGATGACAAAACAGGCTTAACTGAACTCAGTCAGAATGAAGTCCGCAACTTTTGCCGGGCAGAGGTGGTGAGCCACTTGGAGAGGGAAGACATCCTCAATTATTACATCTTCACACTCACTGCGCCCACCGGCATCGGCAAAACGATGACCGCCCTGGATTTCGCACTAAAGCTCAAAGTGAAGATCAGAGCGCAAGAAGGCCATGAAGCGCAGATTATCTATGCCTTGCCATTCATCAATATCATTGAGCAGGCATTACAAGAATACGAAGAAACGCTGAGCGAAAGCGAAGCAAATATACTGGGGCATTACCAGTTTGCTGATGTGTTCGGAGATCAGGAAGACGGCGATGAAGAGCAATATCATCAAAAGCTGATGAAGTTGGATACCTGGCAAAGTGACGTCGTGATCACCTCATTCGTACAGTTCTTTGAGACGCTGATCTGCAACCGCAATAAACTGTTGAAAAAATTCAATCATTACGCCGGCAGTATCATCATTCTGGATGAAGTACAGACCCTCCGGCTGGACCAGATGCCTTTGATCGGAGCGGCCCTCTTTTTTTTAGCCAAATTCTTGCGCTCCAGGATTATCCTGATGACGGCTACCAAACCTAAGATCTTTGAATTGGCGGAAGCTGAAATACTCAGCGAAGAAGGGGAAAAAGTACATCCACTTGAATTGCTGACCTCACATGAATCTGTATTTGCACTTTTCAACCGAACCGCCATTCATCCCCTGCTGACTGCTCTGGAAGGAGAACCGGAAGAACGAATTAAAGCTTTTGTCAGTGATCTATTTGCCAGTTCATGGGACCCATCACAATCCTGTATCATTGTTTGCAATACAGTCAGATCCTCCATTACGCTTTTTGAAACAATAGAACAGCACTGTAAAGATAAAGGCCTGAGCAACCCGATATTTTATCTATCAACAAATATCGCACCCATTGAAAGATTGGGCAGGATCAAAGCCATAAAGACAGCCTTGGAAAACGCGGAAGCTCCGATCTTAGTTGCTACTCAGGTAGTAGAGGCAGGTGTTGACTTGGATTTTGATGCAGGCTTCCGTGACCTAGGACCTGTAGATTCTATGGTACAGGTGGCGGGAAGGATAAACCGGCACAATGATGAAAAAAGAAAAGGGGCGCCTCTACATATTATAGACTTTGGAGAATGCCAGAAGATATACGGCAAGCTAACCACTATACAAGCCAGAAGTGCCTTAGAAGGTAAGGAAATTATTCCTGAATCTGAGTACCTGGAACTGATCACTCGGTATTTTGATGGGATCTCTGGCCGGTCTTCCTTCAGCAAAGCGCGGAAATTCTTTAATTCTATGAAAACATTGAATTACGATGCCGAAAACCGGGAAGAATGCCCGGTTTCAGCATTCAGAATAATTGAACAATCTGGGGATTATCGTTCTGTTTTCATTGAATTGGATGAGAATAGCCGGAAGTTAAGACAATCCTACTTCAAAAAAATAGTTAGTGAAATTCCCAAAGAGGAATTTGATAAACGATACAAAAGAGCTTTCCAACAACACATTATATCTGTACCAAAACTCTATACCAATGGGTTGGAGGCAATAAATCAATTTGATGAGAATATTTTAGTTGTTCCTCTTGAATTGCTCAGTTCCTATTACGATCCTAATACTGGTTTCAAACGGGAAACGGATTCAAAAGGGGCTTTCATGTTTTAAATGATTCTCAAGACTTGACAAGCCTATTAAGCCAAACTAAAAACCAAAAACACCCATGCACCAAACCATAATCCGCTTCCCCGATCTCCAGCTCAACCGCCGCGACGGCCACAAGCTGCGCGGCTACTTCGCCGGGCAATTCGGCGAACAATCCGACCTGTGGCACAACCACCGGGAAGACGGCAAAGTCATCTACCGTTACCCGCTGATACAATACAAGGTCATCGACGGGCAGCCCATGGTGATCGGTATGGGAGAAGGCGCCCGTTTGCTCACCGAGCATTTCCTGGAAGTGCGCGAATTGCAACTGGACGAGCGCCAGTACACCATCCACTCCAAACAGATAGAGAGCAGGCAGGTGCCGGTCGGCGCCAACGGCCAACTCTATACCTACGAATTCCAGAGCCCCTGGTTCGCTCTCAACCAAAAGAACTACCGCCTCTACCAGGAGGCCGGTGAGGCGGGCCGGCAGGCCCTGCTTCAGAAGCTGTTGGCGGAGCACATCCTGGCCCTGTTCAAAGGCATCGGCCACTGGGAAGAGCAGCACGTGATGGCCGCCCCTCCCTTGCTGAGGCCACTGAGCGCCAAATTCAAAAACCGGAGTATGCTCATGTTTGCCGGCAGTTTTTCCGCCAATGTGCTGCTCCCCGAGTACGCCGGGCTGGGCAAGTCGGTGGCCAGAGGATACGGAACCGTTAAAAAAACGGGCTGATGCAAATACACCTCAACACCTACGGCACCTATCTTCATGTAAAGGACCAGCTTTTTGAGATACGCCAGAAAGTAGACGGGGAAGTCCAGAAACACCACCTGGCGGCCCATAAGGTCAAAAGCATCTGGGTGAGCGATGGCATCGCCTTATCCTCCGATGCGGTGAAGCTGGCCATGAAGCATAATGTGGATATTGTCTTTCTGGAATACGACGGCCAACCCTACGGCAGGGTCTGGCACAGCAAGCTGGGCAGCACCACCCTCATTCGGAAAAAACAGCTGGTGGCCAGTATGGGCCGGCCGGCACTGGCCTATACGCAGATGTGGCTGGGCGCCAAACTGGCCAATCAATGCACCTTGCTACAAGATTTGAAAAAACACCGGGCGCAACACCAGGAGTTTCTGGAAGACAAGATCAGCCGGATCGGTAAATTGCGTGATGCAATGATGGTACTGGGAGGAGAACACATCCGGGAAGTAGCTGACCAACTTCGCGGTCTTGAAGGGACTGCCGGCCGGCTCTATTTTGAAACCCTCAGTTATGTGCTGCCTCAGCATTATCAGTTTGCCGGCCGCAGTTTCCGCCCGGCAGTTGATACTTTCAATGCTTTTCTAAATTACGCCTACGGAATACTCTATAGCCGCGTGGAAAAGGCCCTGATCATCGCCGGCCTCGACCCCTACCTGGGCTTTCTGCACCGGGACGACTACAACCACAAAAGTATGGTGTACGATTTCATCGAGCCCTACCGCATTCTCGCCGAAGAGCCCGTCTTCCGCTTGTTCGCCGGGAAGAAAGTACGCCGGGATCACGTGGATGAGCTGGCCAACGGCTTTCGGCTCAACCAGGAAGGAAAAGTCCTTTTGATCGAACGACTGAACAAACACCTGGAAGAAGAAAAAATTCGCTATAAAGGCCGCAACCAGAGCCGCACCAATATCATTCAGTTTGACGCTCACCAGCTGGCCAACGAACTGATCGAAAACATTCAAACACCATGATCGCCTGGGTAATGTACGACATCGAAAATGACCGCGCCCGGAGCCGGGTCGCTAAATACTGCAAACAAGCCGGCCTTTACCGGGTACAATATTCCGTCTTCCTCGGCACCCTGGACGGCGACCAGAAAGACAGCCTGGAACTGCAGATCGAGGAAGAAATAAACCCGGAAAAAGACAAGGTGTACATATTCCCCATGAGCCAGGATGAACTGCGGGAAACCACCCTGCTTGGCCAGGCTTTCGATAAGAAGATGGTCACGGACAAAGTGAGGGCCCTGTTTTTTTAGCTGGTAGGCCTGACAAGCCTCGGCAACGGAAAACTTTGGGTTAAACTTGTCAAGTCTTTCAAAATATAAATAACAATGTTCTCCATCACCCCATCCCATATCATTCAGTACCTCTACTGCCCGCGCTTCACCTATTTTGAATACGTACTGCGGATTCCCCAGAACGAAGAGAAGTATTTTAAAGTAATGAAAGGCAGGGATCTACACCTGCAGAAGGCCAAACAGAATATGGGCTACCTGCGAAATCGCATCGGCGTAACCGACAAACGCCTCAACCAGTATCTCACCAACGGGCTGCTCAGAGGAGAAGTGGACGAAGTACTGTGGCTGAAAGACGGAACGGCCGCCCCCCTGGACTACAAGTTCGCCAAATACAAAGGCAAACTCTATGACACCTACAAAACCCAGTTGTACTGTTACGCCTGGCTGATCAGCGAAGTGTTCGACATCACCGTAAAGCGGGCCTTTCTCGTCTACACCCGGAGTAAAAACAAGCTGGTAGAAGTGCCCATAGAAGATGCTCATATTGAAAAGGTCCGCAGTGCCGCCACCGCCATCCGGGAAATTGTGGAAAAAAATAAACACCCAAAAGCTACCAGCTATAAGAAACGATGCTTAAATTGTACGTATCGAAATATCTGCATAAAATAATGCCTTTCCGGAGGCCAATTTATTTCAAGAACTTTAAAAACTGCCTGTAAGGGGCTCATAATCAACTACTTGAACTTTCGAAAAACCTGTAAAAACTTACCAAAAATGTTCTTTGACATGCTGATAAACAAAAAATTGAGCCGGAGTAAAATACTGATAAAAAACTCTCCTTCAGATAGTTATGAAACAAGACGGCTTCGAGAGCGTATCCATTGACAGATTGGATTGAAACTGTCGTTCTCGGAAGGCGGCGCCCACCGCGTAATTATCTTCGAGAGCGTATCCATTGACAGATTGGATTGAAACTTAGTAGTTCATTTTGTAGTTAGCGCCCCGGTTTATCTTCGAGAGCGTATCCATTGACAGATTGGATTGAAACAAAGCGATTGCGAAAATGGCCGGGATCACTCAAAAGGCTTCGAGAGCGTATCCATTGACAGATTGGATTGAAACTCGACTTCCTGAAAGCTCAAAACCTTGAAGTTTCCTCTTCGAGAGCGTATCCATTGACAGATTGGATTGAAACATCCAAATATGCCATGTCGTAGCTAGTTTAATTATTACTTCGAGAGCGTATCCATTGACAGATTGGATTGAAACTCAACTCCGACGCTATGCGGCGCCACATTGAAAACGACTTCGAGAGCGTATCCATTGACAGATTGGATTGAAACTCGTAGATGGGAATGACTTCGCCTTTCGAATCGGCGCTTCGAGAGCGTATCCATTGACAGATTGGATTGAAACCGCATCCCGATATTGAGCCGCAAAACGTCAAGGCGCTTCGAGAGCGTATCCATTGACAGATTGGATTGAAACTGTGGGTAGGCGAGATCCTGGCTGGAGTGACCAAATCTTCGAGAGCGTATCCATTGACAGATTGGATTGAAACACTCAATAATTCAACATCATGCAAATTCAAAACCAACTTCGAGAGCGTATCCATTGACAGATTGGATTGAAACTGCAAAAGCATGAATGCGAGATCCATCTGATCTACACTTCGAGAGCGTATCCATTGACAGATTGGATTGAAACTACCTTCAAATCTTTGAAGGTCAATCATTTACAGAATCTTCGAGAGCGTATCCATTGACAGATTGGATTGAAACCCGACGGTTTACCGGCCTCGATGCTGTAATGTCTTCTTCGAGAGCGTATCCATTGACAGATTGGATTGAAACAAAAAGTTGGCGTATTATTGTAATAATTGCAAAAAACTTCGAGAGCGTATCCATTGACAGATTGGATTGAAACTCGCACCCAATGCAATAGCACTCAATATACCACCACCTTCGAGAGCGTATCCATTGACAGATTGGATTGAAACACAAAGTGTGAGCGGAAACGCTCCCGGAAACTTGTCTTCGAGAGCGTATCCATTGACAGATTGGATTGAAACACAA
>Ga0102943_1001412_pt1 | contig 15065 bp, 12 predicted proteins | sample SalPonC_black_MG_FD_78174 | JGI IMG/M metagenome (GOLD analysis project Ga0102943, IMG submission 78174) | Salt pond soil microbial communities from South San Francisco under conditions of wetland restoration - Salt Pond MetaG... | ecosystem: Environmental > Aquatic > Marine > Intertidal zone >...
ACCGATACCTACATTGCCCGGGCCTTCGTCCGGCGCTTCACCCTGCGCGCCATGCTGGGGGCGCTCATCGGGACGGCGGCGGGCATGGCCGCGGTCGCGGTGCTGCCCGCGACCCAGGAGGCCGGCGGGTTCCTTACCGGCCTCGGCCTGCAGGGCGCGGAGTGGGCGGCGCCGCTCGTCCTGCCGGCGATCATCGGACTGCTGGCCTTCGTCGCGACGCGCGCGGCGGCGTTCCGGGCCCTGCGGGAACTGCGCTGATGGGACAGGCGGTTCAGTGGGTGCGGTCGCTGATCTTCAACATCTCCATGTACCTGGGGATGTTCGTCATCGCGATCGTGTTCCTGCCCTATGCGCTCGTCTCCCGCGAGGGCGCCTACGGGGCATGCCACGCGTTCTGCCGCTGGGTGATCTGGACCGCGCGCTGGATGGTCGGGCTCAAGGTCGATGTGCGGGGAGAGCCGCCGTCCGACCCGGTGATGATCGCCGCCAAACACCAGTCCTTCTTCGACATCCTCGTGATCTTCCACGCCGTCCCGCGCGGCAAGTTCATCATGAAGCGCGAACTGCTCTTCGCGCCGATCCTCGGTCAGTACGCGTGGCGGATCGGCTGCGTTCCGGTGAACCGCGGCAAGCGCGGGCAGGCGATCCAGAAAATGACCGCAGACGTGGCGAAAGGGCAGAGGGAGCCCGGACAGCTCATCATCTATCCGCAGGGCACCCGCGTGCCGCCCGGCCGCAAGATGCCCTACAAGATCGGGACAGCGGTTCTCTACAAGCAGCTCGGACAGGATTGCGTGCCGGTCGCGACGAACATCGGGGTATTCTGGCCGAAACGCGGAGTGACCCGCAAGCCGGGAACCGCGGTCGTGGAGTTTCTGCCGAGAATTCCCGTCGGACTTTCGAAGGAGGAGTTCATGGCGAGGCTCGAGAGCGCGGTGGAGACGCGGTCGGAGGCGCTGATGGCGGATGCGGGCTTCGAGGCGGAGGGTTGAACGATGCGCACAATCAGGGATATCTCCGCTCTCGAAGCCTTGTACGATGCGCCGGTTCCCGCGCCGCTGACGAAAGCCGCCACGAAGATCACGCCGCTCTACCGTCAGTGGATCGAGGCCGCGCGGTTCTGCGTCCTTCCGACAGTCGGACGCGACGGCACGGACGGCGCCCCGGCGCGGCCGGCGAGGTGTCCACCGCCGGCCAGTCCTCCGCGAGAGGGACGAGGCCTTCGATGCGGACGGCTACGACGCCAGCTATCCCGGTCACGCCATGAAAAGCATGTGGTAATGGTCGCGCCGCCTTTGCGGGCGCCTAGGCGGCAAGGCCTTTCGATCCCATGCCGAGGAACTTCTGACGCCGGTCCTTGACCAGCTGACCGGGCGAGCGTCCGTCGAGTTCCTTCAGCATCTCCCCGATCGCCTTGCCCACGGCCGCGATTGCCGCGTCCCGGTTGCGCTGCGCGCCTCCGGTGGGTTCGGGGATGATCCGGTCGATCACGCCCAGCGTCTTCAGATCCTGTGCCGTCAGCCTGAGCGCCTCCGCCGCCTCGCGCATCTTCTCGGCGTCCTTCCACAGGATCGAGGCGCAGCCTTCGGGCGAGATCACCGAGTAGACCGAGTGTTCCAGCATCGCGACACGGTTCGCCGTGGCGAAGGCCACGGCGCCGCCCGACCCACCCTCGCCGATCACGACGCTGACGAGGGGCACACCGATCTGGAGGCACTTCTCGGTCGAGCGGGCGATCGCCTCGGACTGGCCGCGCTCCTCGGCGCCCTTGCCGGGATAGGCGCCGGGCGTATCGACGAGAGTGACGACCGGCAGGCCGAACCGGCTGGCGAGATCCATGAGCCGGATCGCTTTCCGGTACCCTTCCGGGCGGGCCATGCCGAAATTGCGCTCGATCCGCGTCTTCGTGTCGTGGCCCTTCTCGTGCCCGATCACGATGACCGGCGTGTCGTCGAGCCGTGCGAGGCCGCCCATCACAGCATGATCGTCGGCGAAATTCCGGTCGCCGGCGAGCGGCGTGTACTCGCTGAAGAGATCTTCGATGTAGTCCTTGCAGTGGGGCCGGTCCGGATGGCGCGCGACCTGGCATTTCTGCCATGGCGTCAGACCCTTGTAGAGGTCGCGAAGCATGTCGCCGGCCTTCTTGTCGAGCGCGGCGGCCTCCTTCTCGACATCCATCTTCTCGTTGGAGCGGGCCATCGCCCGCAGTTCCTCGGCCTTGCCTTCGATCTCGGCGAGAGATTTCTCGAAGTCGAGATAGTTCTTCATCCGGCGGTCCTCATGCTCCGGTCCCGTATATGACGCCGGCTCGGACGGGATGCAACGGCATCGACTTTGGGGGCTTTTGGCATACTTGAAGCCCGGCAACCCGGACCGATCATGATCCTTTTCGCTTCCCCCTCTCGCGTTCTGAACGCGTCGGTTCTAGAAATATCGTCCCCGCCGCGGAAATTCCTCGGGCGCGGCTTCGGCGTCGTGCCGCGCGGCACGGTGCTCCGCTCGGGTTTCTGGCGGCTCGTCATCGAATTTCAGCTGCTCCGGTATCTTGTCACGCTGATCCCCTTCCTCGTCGCGATGGCGATCTGGCCGCATCTCGCGCTTCCCATCAGCCAGGCGCCGCTGCTGATGTTCCTGCTGATCTGGCTGGTCGAAGTCCGTGTTCTCGCGGTGCCCCGCGAGGCGCGGAAGAACCTCGTCGAAAAGACCGACGCAGAGCGGGCGATCGACACGTTCCGGATCAGGGGGGGCTCGATCCTGTCGCGCATTGCCGCCGTTCGGAACATGACGTCTGGGGAGTTGTTTCTCGCCGTGGAGCAGTCCGAACTGGCGCGGGTGCCGCCCCTGACGATCATCTCAGTTCAGGTGGCGGGGCGGGACGCCCATGTGCTCGATCTGACCGATCGCGAGGTGGACCTCATCGAGACCGAACTCTTCGACGGCCGGTTCGACGAGGCGCTTCTGCACCGGGTCAATCTCGCCGAGAACACGTTTCTCAGGAGCGTCGCCTTCGACGCCTCGACCGTCTCCGCGCATGCCCGGCTCGAGGCGCTGGCTACCGCGTCAGGCTGAGCCGTCGTCCGAAGGGTGGCGACGGCGCATCGTCGTCCGGCACCGCCCAGATTACCGGCGCCCTGGGTTTCTCCGGGTCCGGTGCGTCGAGGTCGGTCAGCACGACGATGACCGCGGGGTCGAGCAGGTCGGCTTCGCGCAGAACCTCCGCATAGTCGGTGCCTCCGCCCCGCGAGACCTCCAGCCCGGTGATCGCTCGCTCCCAATGGCCGGCCCGCATCGTCTGTCGCGCACGCACGCCGTCGTCGAAGACGAGGACATGCGTCTCGGCGCCGGTGCGTCTGGCGATACCAGCGACCTGCGCGGCAAAGAGCGAGAGTCGCGTGCCGTCGATCGAGCCGGAACTGTCGAGGCAGACGGCAATCCGCGGTGCGTGGCGATTGCGCGCGGTCGCGGGCTCGAACGGCGCGGATTGGCCCGCGGCGTCGAGCGCCAGCCAGCGGCCCGTGGGACGTTGCCAGCTTCGGCGGGGCAATTCGGTGACGGCCTTCGTCACGAGCGACCGGAGAACGACCTCCCAAGGGGTCCGGGCCTCCGGCAGGTCGGCGAGCCGGTGCCCGATCATGCCGATGCCGCGCCCTGCAAGTCGCCCTGTTTCCATCGCCCGGGCGATGCGCTGGCGCCAGTCGGCGGCCTCGTCGGAGTCCTCCGACGGGTCGCCTCCCTGCTCGAGATCCCGTTCGAAGCCCTGCCCGGCGGCATAGTCGTGCGCTCGTCTTGCTCCGGATGACCCGCCACCGCGCCCGGTATCCGACATCAGCCGGACGTAGAGCTTCTCGGCGTCCCACTCCGCAAGAGCCGCATCTTGCGCGGACGGCCGCGAGAGAGCGTCCGCCAGAAGCTCCGACAACAGGACGCAAGGCCTGGGCAGGATGTAGCCGGCGCGGAAGATCGCCTCGTTCAGCACGGCGTCCGATGCGATGTTGAACAGGGTCTCGTCGTGGTCCGCACCGTATCTCGATTTCATCGCGTTTGCGCGCGCGGCATGCCGGAACGCCACGTGGAGGATGTGATGCCCGCAGGTCCCGACCTGTTCATCGAGCGTCAGACCCTCGAAGGCCGGGCCGTAGGTGATGGTCGTGCCGCTGGACCACGCCGGCAGCGTCCTCGCATCGCCGTCCACGTGTTCGACCCAGAGCGACAGGGACGCGAAGGCCGGATCCGTCTCGGCGAGGCGCTGCAGGGCGCGTGTCGCACGGGCGCTGTGCAAGCCCATCAGGCGACGCCCGCCGCCTTCCGTTCCTCGGCGTACTCCCTGTAGGCCGGCGAGGCGAGGAAGGCGTCCTGAAGGCCAAGGCCGAGGCCCTTGCGGATCAGCATCTCGAAGCCATGCGTCGTCAGTTCCGCAAGCGGCATGCGTCGGAATTCCGCGTCCTCGCGCAGTTCGGCGAGCCGGCGGACATCCGCGAGCGTCTCGATCGCCTCCGCCGCGTTGTCCTCCGAGATCGCGCCGGCGAGGCCGTGGATGAGGGCGTGCAGGCCGTGCATCGACGTGGGATAGAGCGCCGCCCGCTCCTTCCGCGAGGCGCGCAGCATCTCGTCCACCTGGACCGTCGCGGCGATGTCGTCGGCGACGGTCGCGAAGTCGGCGGCGATGGCTTCGCCGACCGTGCCGGCAACCATGATGTCGCGGGTCCGGCGGTCCGGCACGACGTGCATGATCCGGCTCACGCGCTCCCAGGATCGCGGCGTGGCGGCGATCATCTGCCCCCTCTCGAGCGCCTCTTCGGTCGTCTCGAGGAGGTCCGGCCGGGTCCGGATGAACGCCGTCACGGCGGGATGCAGCGCGCGGGGCACGGCGAAGTTGTCGATCCAGTCCGACGCCGTGGCGCGCACGGTCAGGTGCACCAGCCGGTCGGACAGGGCGGTGCCCATCTCGTATGCGATCGCGCCGTCCTCGGCGGCGTTTCCGGCCGCGACCACGAAGACGGTGTCGGGCAGGGAATGGCGTCCGACGCGCCGCTCCTGCAGCAGGCCGTAGACCGTGGGCTGAAGATAGGGCGAGGCGGCGGTGAGTTCGTCAAGAAAGAGGACGGCGGGGCCGTCGTCCGGCAAGTCCTCCGGTCGGTACCAGACGGTTTTCTTCGTCTCGTGGTCGTAGTAGGGGAGGCCGCGCAGATCCTGGGGCTCGATCGTGGTGAGCCTGAGATCGAAGAGCCGCGCGCCGATCGTCTCCGCCATCTGCTGGACGACCTGAGTCTTGCCGACCCCAGGCCGGCCGTGGAGCATGTAACTCACCTTCAGCGCGCCCGAGTCCTGGGCGTCCCATGCGGCAAGGAGAACCTTCAGGCTCTCCCCCGCCGAAATGGTCATCGCGTTCACTGTCATGCGCGTTCGGGCCGATCCTTCCCCTGCCGAGTATCTGGGGCGGGACCAGCCCGAGTCGAGACAGGATCGAGACGGCTGCGGTCAAAACGATGCCGGCGCGGACACGCCGGCTTCTGCGGATTACTCCGCGGCGAGCTGCGATGGCGCTGTCTCAAAAAGCTCGCGATATTCCGGCTTCTGACGCGCGAGGTACATCTTCGCGGTGAGCATGCCGACCTTCGAGCCGCAGTCGAACCGCGTTCCGGAGAAGTGGAACCCGGCGAGTCCGAGCGTCCCGATTCCCTTCGCCATGGCGTCGGTCAACTGGATCTCGTTGCCGGCGCCCGGCTCCTGGGTTTCGAGAGCCTTGAAGATCGCGGGATCGAGCACGTAGCGACCGACCACCGCCGTGCGCGACGGCGCATCCTCCGGCTTGGGCTTCTCGACCATCCCGCGGGCCATCGAAAGTTTGCCGTCCCTCGCATCGATGTCGAGGATGCCGTAGGCGCTGGTCTGGTCGGCAGGCACATCCATGACCGCGACCAGATGGCCGGCCTTGGACGGGTTATAGGCTTCGATCATCTCCGCGAGGCAGCCTTTCGGTCCGAGAATCAGATCGTCCGGGAGAACCACCGCCACGGGACCGGGAAGAACCTCGTCCTTTGCGCAGAGCACCGCGTGGCCGAGGCCGAGCGGTTCGTCCTGCATCACGAACCGCACCTCGTGCTCGTCGTCATCGAGAGCGTTGCGTTCCAGCCCCTCGGCCAGCCTGTCCTTGCCGCGCTGACGCAGCGTCTCGCACAACTCCTCGTCTTCGAGGACGTACTTCTCGATCGCCGACTTCGACGGATGATTGACGAAGACCATCCGCTCCACCCCCGCGTCGCGCGCCTCGTCGATGGCGAACTGGATCAGTGGCGTGTCGAGGACCGGCAGCAGTTCCTTTGGCGTCGCCTTTGTGGCGGGCAGGAAGCGTGTTCCGAGACCTGCGACCGGAAATATTACCGTTCTGACCTTGTGAGCGGGCATGAAATTCTTGACCTCCGTTGCGATATGCACGTGAGCGGCAGAATGGGATTCTGCGGTGCGGCATCTTTTTGAATTCACCTTCAATGTAACAGCTTACCGAACTTTGTCAAAAACGGTGGCGCACATCGATGGTGTTCGTCAGGTGAACGGCAGGATGCGCACTCTGGTTCCCCGCGTCCTGAGATATTCATCAGATCTCCACCAAGGCATTGTTAAGTAATATGAAACGTCGAGGTTCCGCCGCTGTTGCCGTTGCGGTGTGATGTGCGCTTGTTCTGCGGGACCGCCCTGTCACCAGGCTCGCTCCAGTTCTGCTCAGGAATTGTGCATCAATGACCTCTGAGTGACTCGATCGCGGCGCGTCAGTCATAGCGGCGTTCTTTCTGCGCCTGCGAATTGGACAAACAGGTTGGAAGGTGCTTTATTGTCGAGACACATGACTTAAGTCCTCGGTCACGCGTCGAGCTTCCGATTGAAGCTTCGCATGGCCAAAGACGGCGCCGAGAGAACGTGACCGCGCCGCATCTTATCGCCCGGTCCTCGCGGATCGGGGCCGAACGAGGCAAAGAAAGGCGAGAGACATGAATATGAATGCGCCGGGGGCGCAAACGGTTCCCGCACGGGTGGAACCTTACCGGAAGATAGCCGTGATCGGCGCGGGCTCGTGGGGGACCGCACTTGCGTCGGTCGCCCGGACTGCGGGCCGATCCGTCACGCTCTGGGGGCGGGACGAAGCGGTTCTGTCTGCCGTGTCGCGTGGCCGGATGAATCCGCGCTATCTGCCAGACGTGGAACTGCCGGACGGGATTTCCACGACGACCAGTCTCGAAACCGCGGTCGAAGGCGCCGATGCGGTGTTGATCGTGACGCCCTCGCGCACGCTTCGTGATATCTGCCGCCGAATAGCCTCGCATCTGGGCCAGGACGTGCCCGTCGTCCTCTGCGCGAAGGGCATCGAGGCCGAGAGCGGCCTTCTGATGACACAGGTCGCGGAGGAGGAGTTGTCCGGTCAGCCGGTGGGTGCCCTTTCGGGGCCGACCTTCGCCCGGGAGACCGCGCTCAACCATCCGACCGCGGCGACCGTCGCGTTCCCGTTCCACTACGCGCACCGGCTCGCGCCGCAGGACAGCCCGGCGGCGCGTGTCGCGGTGTCGCTCAGCTCCGGGGCCTTCCGGCTCTACATCTCGGACGATCTGGTCGGTGTCGAGGTCGGCGGGGCGGTGAAGAACGTCATCGCCATCGCCTGCGGAATGATGACCGGCTCCGGGTTCGCGGAAAACACGCGCGCCGCCCTCATCACGCGTGGCATGGACGAGATGAAGGCGCTCGCCGAGGCGCTCGGCGGCCGCAGGGAGACGGTGACGGGGCTGTCCGGCGCGGGCGATCTCACGCTCACCTGCTCGAGCATGACCTCGCGGAACATGTCGCTCGGGGTGCAACTGGGGCAGGGGATCGCGCGCGGCGACTGCTTTTCCGGCGAACCCGTCGTGGTCGAAGGCGAGATCAACGCGATTTCCGTGATCGATCTTGCCCGCCGGGTCCGGGTAAGCATGCCGATCTGCGAAGCCGTCCACGACATCCTGCACGAAGCGGCAGACCTGCGCGAGACCTTCGCAGCGCTCTGGTCCCGTCCGATCGAGGGGGAGCCGAAGGGCTTGTCCCTTCTGTTCGATCACCCGATCGGCGTGGAGGCGGGAGTGCGCGCATGAACCAGATGGCCCCCCTTCCGACGCGCGCTCTCAACGATCGTGCCTTCGTTCTCGCGACAGACCTCGACGGCACCTTTCTTGGTGGTTCGGAGGTGGAGCGGCAAGCTCTCTATGGCTGGATCGAGGAGAACCGCCGTACCATCGGGCTGATCTTCGTGACCGGCCGCGATCCCGGTTTCATCGGTGAACTGACATCGGGAGACGTCCCCGCGCCGGACTATGTCGTCGGCGATGTCGGCACGACCATCGCGCATTTCCGCGAGGGAGTGGTCGAGCCCATCGCGGCGCTCGAGGCCGAGATCTCCACCGCGTGGAACGGGGCGGGCGCGCGCGTGCGCGAGGCGCTGGACGGCCATCCCGGGCTGACGCTTCAGCCGACCGCGTTCCGCTATCGCGTGAGCTACGACTACGACCCCGTCGCCTACGATCCCACCGCCGAGACGCGGATGCGCGAGATGGGCTTTGACGTGCTGATCTCGGATAACCGCTTCTTCGACGTTCTGCCGCGCGGCGTGAGCAAGGGGCCCTCCCTCCGTCGTCTCGTCAACTGGCTGAAGGTCGAGGAGCATCGCGTGCTCGCCGCGGGCGATACGCTCAATGACCTCTCGATGCTCGTCTCCGGGCTGCCTGCCGTGGCCGTCGGCAACTCCGAGGAGGCGCTCGTCGAGCGGATCGCAGCGCACGATCAGATCTATCGCGCCGTCGCTCATGGCGCCGGCGGCATCCTCGAGGCCGTCGAGGCCTTCAACCTGCATCCCACCCCGAAAGGAGCCTGACATGTCTTCGGATCTCGTCATCGTCTATCACCGCCAGCCCTACGAGGAGGTGGAGATCGACGGCAAGACGCACTTCCGCGAGAACAAGAGTCCGAACGGGATCGTGCCGACGCTCAAGAGTTTCTTCGGGCGCGCCGAGCATGGCGCGTGGATCGCGTGGAAGCTCGCCGAGGATCCGTCGAACCCGGACTTCGAGCGCGTGGTCGAGATCGAGGACAGCTATGGCGAGTATACGGTGTCGCGTCTGCCGATGACCGAGGAGGACGTGCAGAGCTTCTATCACGTCACGTCCAAGGAGGCGTTCTGGCCGATCCTCCATGGCTTCAAGGAGCGGTACAATTATGACCCGGTCGACTGGCCGACGTTCCGCCGCGTCAACTGGGCCTTCGCCGAGGCCGCCGCCGCCGAGGCGGCACCGGGCGCGGTGGTCTGGGTGCACGACTACAACCTCTGGCTCGTGCCCGGCTACCTCCGGAAGATGCGGCCCGACGTGCGCATCTCGTTCTTCCATCACACGCCGTTTCCCTCCGCGGACGTCTTCAACGCGCTGCCCTGGCGCAAGGAGATCGCCGAGAGCCTTCTCGCCTGCGATGTCGTCGGATTTCACATCCCGCGCTACGTGGCGAATTTCGTGTCGGTCGTCAGGTCGTTGACCGATGTGTCGGTCACGCGCCGGGAACAGGTGAACCCCGACTTCATCAACGAAGGCACGGCCCTGACCGAGCGGAGCATGCCGCTCGAGCTGGAGTTCCAGGGACAAACCGTGCGCGTGATCGCGTCTCCGGTAGGGGTGGACGTCGACTATATCGAAGACCGCGCGCAGAGCCAGGAGGCCGAGGCGCGCACGGCCGAGATCAGGGATTGGCTGGGCGACTCGCAACTGATCCTTTCCGTGGGCAGGACCGACTACACGAAGGGCGGGGTCCAGCAACTGGAAAGCTACGAGCGGTTGCTCGAGGAGAACGTCTGGCTGCGCGGGCAGGTGCGGCTGATGCACGTCTCGGTCAGCGCGAACCGGAACATGACGATCTACCAGAACATCCAGAACGAGATCGAGCAGGTCGCCGGCCGCATCAACGGACGCTTCGGAACGCTGGAATGGCAGCCGGTGTCGCTGATCTCACGCGCGATCCCGTTCGACGAACTCGTCGCCTATTACCGGGCGGCGGATGTCGCGTGGATCACGCCGCTCGTCGACGGCATGAATCTCGTCTGCAAGGAGTACGTGGCGGCGCGGACAGACGGGGACGGGGCGCTCGTGCTGTCGGAGTTCGCTGGCGCCGCGGTCGAGATGGGGTCTGCGATCATCGCCAATCCCTATTCGCACAAGTCGATGGACAGCGCGATCCTTCAGGCGATCTCTTTGGAGAAGGACGAGCGTGAGAAGCGGATGGCCGAATTGCGTCGGGGCGTGCGGAAATACGACATCGCCGCGTGGGGCCGCGATCAGCATGAGGCCTTCGCGGCCGCTGCTCGCAAAGAGGCTCTGGTCGATCCGGCTCAGGACGCGCGACCAGCCGCGTGACCGTCAGAGCGCCTTGGCGCGTTCTCTGAGGGCGAACTTCTGGATCTTTCCGGTCGAGGTCTTCGGGAGATCCTCGAAGACCACATGGCGCGGGCACTTGTAGTGTGCCATGCGCTCCCGGCAGAAGGCGACGATATCGTCCTGCGTCGCCGACGCGCCGGGGCGTAGTTCGACGAAGGCGCAGGGGGTTTCGCCCCATTTCTCATCGCTCTTTGCGACGACGGCCGCGGCGGCCACGGCCGGATGCCGGTAGAGCACGCCTTCGACCTCGATCGACGAGATGTTCTCGCCGCCCGAGATGATGATGTCCTTGGAGCGGTCGCGGATCTCGAGATACCCGTCGGAATGCATCACGGCGAGATCGCCAGTGTGAAACCAGCCGCCCTTGAAGCTCTTCTCGGTCGTGTGCGGGTTCTTCAGATAGCCTCTCATGGTGATGTTGCCGCGGAAGAATATCTCTCCCATGGTCTCGCCGTCCGGCGGCACCGGGGTCATAGTTTCCGGGTCGGCCACCATCACGGCTTCCTGCACCTCGTAGGTGACGCCCTGGCGCGCCTTCCTCGCGGCCTTCGCTTCGACGGAGAGATCGTCCCACTCGGGATGCCACGCTGAGACCATGCAGGGTCCATAGGTCTCGGTCAGACCGTAGACGTGCGTCACATCCACGCCCATGCCCTCCATGCCTTCGATGACCGCGGCCGGCGGCGCCGCGCCGGCCGTCATCATGCGGATCTTCTGGGGCCAGTCGGGGCGCTGGTCAGCCGGCGTGTTCACCAGCATCGACATGACGATGGGTGCGCCGCAGAGGTGGGTGACACCATGGCTGGCGAAAGCGTCGAAGATCGCCGGCGCCTCCACCCGGCGGAGGCAGACATGCGTCCCGGCGAGCGCCGTGACCGTCCAGGGAAAGCACCAGCCGTTGCAGTGGAACATCGGCAGCGTCCAGAGATAGACCGGGAACTGGCCCATGCTCCAGCTCACCGAGTTGCCGAGCGCATTCAGGTAGGCGCCACGGTGGTGGTAGACGACACCCTTCGGGTCACCGGTTGTGCCGGAGGTGTAGTTGAGCGCGATGGCCTGCCATTCGTCATCGGGCATCACGGCGGCGAAATCGGGGTCGCCCGTCCCGATGAACTCCTCGTAGGTCATCTGGCCGAGGCGCTTGCCGCCCGGACCTTCGGGATCCTCGATATCGATCACGAGCGGCCGGGTTCCGAGCATCGCGAGCGCATCCTCGATGACCGGCGCGAATTCGGTGTCGGTCAGCAGGACCTTGGCCTCGCCATGGCCGAGGATGAAGGCGATCGCAGCGGCGTCGAGGCGGGTGTTCAGCGCGTTGAGGATCGCGCCCGCCATCGGGATCCCGAAATGCGCCTCGACATGCTCGGGAATGTTCGGCGCCATCATCGCGACGGTGTCGTCGCGCCCGATCCCGTGCCTGGCCAGCGCCGAGGCAAGGCGGCGGCTGCGGGCGTAGGTCTCGGCCCAGGTTCTGTGGATGTCGCCATGAATGACAGCCACGCGGTCGGGATATACGGCGGCCGTGCGCCGGATGAGGGAGATCGGCGTCAGCGGCACATGATTTGCCGCGTTCATCCCGAGCCCGACTTCGTAGATACTCGTCATGGTGTTCCCCCTCTCGTCCTGCGCCGGCATTGATGAAACCCGATCTTCGCGGGTTTGTCATCCGTCGACGCGCGTCCGGGAAACGCTTTGGAACCGCTTGCCATTCCTCATCGGGACACCGACATGGGGCGGATCAAGCGGGGGAATGCCGTCATGAACTGGATCGAACGTTTTGCGGGACTGTCGAGCCTCGATCCGTCCGTGCGCGAAATGCTCGTCAACCGGAGCACCGTCATCAACGTCCCCAAGGATACGGTGATCTTCGGGCCGGGGAAGTCGCCGGAAAACCTGCTTCTCCTCCTGGAGGGGGCCGTACGTGTCCAGCAACTCGCCGAGAACGGGCGCGAGATCGTGCTTTACCGCGTCCATGCCGGGGAAAGCTGCGTCCTGACGACGGCCTGTCTTCTGGCCTACGAGGACTACTCGGCCGAGGGGATCGCCGAGACGGCCGTCTCGGCGGTGGCGATTCCGCGCCCGGTCTTCGACGACCTCATGGCGAATTCGCCCCAGTTCCGGGACTTCGTCTTCCGGGCCTACTCGAAACGGATCACCGACCTCTTCCTCGTCATCGAGGAAATCGCGTTCAAGCGCATGGACATCCGGCTTGCCCAGAAGCTTCTCGATCTTGCGGGGGAGAACGGAGTGGTTCACGCGACGCATCAGCAGATGGCGGCGGAACTGGGAACGGCACGCGAAGTGATCTCGCGCCAGCTTGCCGAGTTTCAGCGCCGAGAGTGGGTGGCGCAGTCGCGTGGCGAGATCCGGATGCTCGATCGCGGCGCGATAGAGGATCTTGCCCAAAAGGACTGAGCGGGCCCCGGACTGAAAAAATGCCGTTGTTCGAATGTTTCGGTGACATCGTCACTGAAGGCCGGGTCGCCGACTGATACACCGTCCTCCGAACAGCAAGACAAATGCCGGAGGATCCGAGATGACCTACCAAGCCAAGATCGACGTGAAGCCAGAGGTGAAAGCCTTCTTCGACGAGGCCACCTTCACGGCCTCCTTCGTCGTGAAAGACCCGAACTCGAACGCCTGCGCCATCGTCGATTCGGTGATGGACATCGACTACGCGGCCGGTCGGATCACGACCGACAGCGCGGACGAGATCATCAAGTACGTCGAGGACAATGACCTGAAGGTCGAGTGGATCATCGAAACCCACGTCCACGCCGACCACCTGTCCGCCGCGCCGTATCTCCAGGAGAAGCTGGGCGGAAACATCGGCATCGGCGAGAACATCACCATCGTGCAGGACACCTTCGGCAAGGTCTTCAACGAAGGCACCGAATTCCAGCGCGACGGCAGCCAGTTCGACAAGCTCTTCACCGAGGGCGACACATATACGGTCGGATCGATGCAGGCGTTCGTGATGCACACGCCCGGGCACACCCCCGCGTGCATGACGCATGTCATCGGGGACGCGGCTTTCGTGGGCGATACGCTCTTCATGCCGGACTTCGGCACGGCGCGCTGCGACTTCCCCGGCGGCTCGGCCGAGGACATGTACGCGAGCGTCCAGAAGATCCTCTCGCTCCCCGACGAGACCCGGATCTTCGTTGGCCACGACTACAAGGCGCCGGGGCGCGACGACTACGCATGGGAATCGACCGTGGGCGAGCAGAAGGAGAAGAACATCCACGTCGGCGGCGGCAAGACTAAGGACGATTTCGTGACGGCGCGGACGACCCGCGACGCGACGCTGGCCATGCCCCGGCTCATCATCCCGTCGCTGCAGGTGAACATGCGCGCGGGCGAGGTTCCGAAGGACAAGGACGGCAACGAGATGCTCAAGGTGCCGGTCAACAAGCTCTGAGCGCAATCTGCAACCAAGGAGACCTGTCATGGACCCCAAGGCCATCTCATCGACCCTGAGCGTCAGCCCGCAGGTCTGCGTGGACGACGTCCGGAAACTTGCCGACCGGGGCTTCCGGTCGATCGTCTGCAATCGCCCGGACGGGGAGGGTCCCGACCAGCCGAGTTTCGAGGAGATCGACGCGGCGGCCAGGGCGGCGGGTCTCGAGGCACGCTACCTGCCCATCGTGGCGGGCCGCGTGTCCGACGAGGATGCGGAGGCGTTCGGCAGGGCCATGGACGAACTCCCGAAGCCCGCCCTCGCCTATTGCCGCTCGGGAATGCGCTCGGCGACGCTCTGGTCGCTGAGCCAGGCGAAGACCAGGCCGGTCGCGGACATTCTCGCGGCGACGCAGTCGGCGGGATACGACATGGGCGGCGTCGTCCGGCGCATCGCCAATGGCGGCAAGACACCGACCGATACGGCAGACGCGAGCTATGACGTGGTCATCGTGGGTGCCGGCGCCGCGGGAATATCGGTCGCCTCGTCGCTCAGGTCCCGCAAGCCGCACGCCGAGATCGCCATCATCGACCCGGCCGACATCCACTACTACCAGCCCGGCTGGACCATGGTGGGCGGCGGTATCTTCGAAGCCTCCGACACCGCAAAGACGATGGGGTCGCTGATCCCGCGCGGTGTGCATTGGGTCAAGGCGGCCGTCGCGGCCTTCGAGCCGGAGAACGACGCGCTGATCCTCGATGGCTGCCGCGTCGTGAAATACAAGCGCCTGATCGTGGCGCCGGGCCTCAAGCTCGACTGGGACAAGGTCGAGGGGCTCGAGGACACGATCGGCAAGAACGGCGTGACCTCGAACTACCGCTACGACCTTGCGCCCTACACGTGGGACTTGGTGCGGACGATGAAGGAAGGCCGCGCGCTCTTCACGCAGCCGCCGATGCCGATCAAATGCGCCGGCGCGCCGCAGAAAGCCCTGTATCTCTCTGGAGACCACTGGCGCCGGACCGGTGTCCTGAAGGATATCGACATCCATTTTTACAACGCGGGCGGGGTGCTTTTCGGTGTCAAGGACTATGTCCCCGCGCTGGAGGAGTACATCGACCGGTACGATGCGGATCTCCATTTCTTCAACAACCTCGTCGCCATTGACGGGCCGGCGAAGACGGCATGGTTCGACGTGGCCAAGCCCGACACGCCGGTCGAGCGGGTCG
>Ga0102943_1001413_pt1 | contig 15045 bp, 15 predicted proteins | sample SalPonC_black_MG_FD_78174 | JGI IMG/M metagenome (GOLD analysis project Ga0102943, IMG submission 78174) | Salt pond soil microbial communities from South San Francisco under conditions of wetland restoration - Salt Pond MetaG... | ecosystem: Environmental > Aquatic > Marine > Intertidal zone >...
AGCACGACATGGACTTCATCGGCCGCCTCTGCGACCCGGTGATCGTGATGGCCGAGGGCAGGCTCCTCGCCCAGGGCTCGGCCGAGGCGGTGAAGGCCGACGAGCGCGTGATCGAGGCCTATCTCGGCTCCGGCCTCAAGACCCGCCCGGGCGTCCGGAGCGCGGACGCATGACCGTCCTGATCGGCGAGGGCATGACCGGCGGCTACGGCGGCGCCGACATCCTGCACGAGTGCACCGTGTCGGTGGAGGAAGGCGAGATCGCCGTGATCGTCGGGCCGAACGGGGCCGGCAAGTCCACCGCCATGAAGGCCGTGTTCGGGATGCTGCCGCTGCGCGAGGGTCGGGTGCTGCTGCGGGGCGAGGACATCACCGCGCTCTCGCCGCAGGACCGGGTCAAGGCCGGCATGGCCTTCGTGCCGCAGACCGGCAACGTCTTCACGTCGATGACGGTCGAGGAGAACCTCGAGATGGGCGCGTTCCTGCGCGACGACGAGGCCGGCATCCGCGAGACCATGGAGCAGGTCTTCGCGCTGTTCCCGATCCTGCGCGACAAGCGCCGGCAGGCGGCGGGGGAGCTTTCGGGCGGCCAGCGCCAGCAGGTCGCGGTGGGGCGGGCGCTGATGACCAAGCCGGACGTGCTGATGCTGGACGAGCCCACCGCCGGGGTCTCGCCGATCGTCATGGACGAGCTGTTCGACCGGATCATCGAGGTGGCGCGCACCGGCCTCGCCATCCTGATGGTCGAGCAGAACGCGCGCCAGGCGCTGTCGATCGCGGATCGCGGCTACGTGTTGGTGCAGGGCCGCAACGCCTACACCGACACCGGCGAGGCGCTGATGGCGGACCCGGAGGTCCGCCGGTCGTTCCTGGGAGGGTGAGATGACCGACGTGCTGAACGCGCTCGTCCTCTTCGCCAACTTCGTGCTCGTGCCGGGGCTCAGCTACGGCTCGCAGCTCGCGCTCGGCGCGCTCGGGGTGACGCTGATCTTCGGCGTGCTGCGCTTCGCCTATTTCGCCTTCGGCGACCTGATGGCCTTCGGCGCGATGGTCGCGATCCTCTGCACCTGGGGGCTGCAGGCGATGGGCGTCGGGCTCGGCCCGCTGCCGACGGCGCTGCTGGCGCTGCCGCCGGCCTTCCTCGTCGCCGCGCTGCTCTCCCTCGTCATCGACCGCTCGGTGTTCGCCTTCTACCGCCGCCAGCGCGTGAAGCCGGTGGTGATGGTCATGGCCTCGGTCGGCGTGATGTTCCTGCTCAACGGGATCGTGCGCCTGATCATCGGCCCCGACGACCAGCGCTTCGCGGACGGCGAGCGGTTCATCATCCGCGCCCGCGACTTCGAGGAGTGGGCGGGCCTCGAGGAGGGGCTCGGCCTGCGCACCACCTCGGTCCTCACCGTGGTCGTGGCGCTGATCGCGATGGTGCTGCTGTTCCGCTTCCTGCAGCGCACGCGCACCGGCAAGGCGATGCGCGCCTATTCGGACAACGAGGACCTCGCGCTCCTCTCCGGCGTCGATCCGGCGCAGGTGGTGCGGGTGACCTGGATCGTCGGCGCCTGCCTCGCGACGCTGGCGGGGGTGCTCTACGGGCTCGACAAGTCGTTCAAGCCCTTCACCTACTTCCAGCTCCTGCTGCCGATCTTCGCCGCGGCGATCCTCGGGGGCATCGGCCAGCCGCTGGGCGCCGTCGCCGGGGGCTACGTCGTCGCGTTCTCGGAGATGAGCGTGACCTACGCCTATCGGAAGGTGCTGATGTATCTCGGGCCGGAGGGCTGGGCGCCGAGCGGGCTCGTGCAGCTCCTCTCCACCGACTACAAGTTCGCGGTCAGCTTCGTGATCCTCGTCGTGGTGCTGCTGGTGCGCCCGACGGGCCTGTTCCGGGGGAAGGTGATATGAGCGCCGACGCCGCCGCGCCGCGGGCCGCGAACCCCGCCGCCCCGCCCGCCGCGGGGCAGGGGGCCGGCGTCTCCGCCTGGCGCGGACCGCTCCTCTTCGCCGTGATGGCCGCGATGCTGATCGCGGTCGGCGCGTTCCAGAGCTGGAACGTCGCCCTCTCGATCCTCTGCCTCTGCCTGATCTCGGCGGTCATGGCGCTCGGCGTCAACATGGCCTGGGGCTATGCGGGGCTCCTCAACATCGGGACCATGGGCTTCGCCGCGGTGGGCGGCGTCGCGGCGGTGCTCGCGGCCCAGCCCCCGGTGCCGGAGGCCTGGGCGGCGGGCGGGCCCGGCCTTCTCGGCGCGGCGCTGGCGCTCGCGGCGACGGTGGCGGCGGTGACGCTGATGCGCCGCCGCCTCGCGCGCGGGCCGGCGCGGGGCGTGCTGACCGCCGTCGTGGTGGTCGCCGGCTACGCCGCGACGCGCCGGTTCTTCGACCCCGCGGTCGACGCGATCGAGTCCGTCGACAGCGCCACCACCGGCTATCTCGGCGGGCTCGGCCTGCCGATCGCCTTCGGCTGGCTGCTCGGCGGCGTGATGGCGGCGGGCGCCGCCTGGCTGATCGGGCGCGTCGCGCTCGGCCTGCGCTCGGACTACTTCGCCATCGCCACGCTCGGCATCTCCGAGATCGTGCTCGCCATCGTGAAGAACGAGGACTGGCTCGCGCGCGGCGTCAAGAACGTCACCGGCCTGCCGCGCCCCGCGATCGTCCCCTACGAGGTGCAGCTGCAGGAGAGCGCGGACTTCGTCGCGCGCGCCGAGGCCCTCGGCATCGATCCCGCCGAGGCCAGCGGCATCGCGGTCAAGCTGCTCTACGCGCTCCTCTTCGCCATAGTCCTCGGCATCCTCTTATGGCTGGCGGAACGCGCGCTCGCCTCGCCGTGGGGACGCATGATGCGCGCGATCCGCGACAACGAGGCGGCGGCCGAGGCGATGGGCAAGGACGTCACCCGCCGCCACCGCCAGACCTTCGTGCTCGGCTGCGCGGTGGTCGGCATCGCCGGCGCCATGCTGGTGACCTATGACGGCCAGCTCACGCCGACGTCCTACAACCCGCTGCGCTTCACCTTCCTGATCTGGGTGATGGTGATCGTCGGCGGGTCCGGCAACAACTGGGGTTCGGTGCTCGGCGGCTTCCTGATCTGGTTCGTCTGGATCCAGGCCGAGCCCGCGGGCCTCTGGCTGATGAGCGTGCTCTCCGCGCCGCTGCCGGAGGGCTCCTGGCTCGCCGGTCACCTGCGCGACGGGGCGCCCCACATGCGCATGGTGTTCATGGGCGCGATCCTGCTGATCGTGATGCGCTTCGCCCCGCGCGGGCTGATCCCCGAGCGGCCGCGCTGACGCCCGCCGCCACGGCGCCGGGACGGCCGAGGCTCAGGCCGCCTTCGCCGCGTCCCGCGCATGCACCAGTTCGACCTCGCCTCGCAGCGCCGCCATCAGCGTCGAGAGGAGCTTGACCGAGCCTTCGTCCTTCAGCCGGCCGTCGGCGTCGAAGGCCTCGGCCGAGCGGGCGATCGTGACCTCCGGCGCCTGCAGGATGCGGGGGTTGAAGGCCGTCAGGCAGTGACGCAGCGAGAACTGCGAGCGTTCGCCCCCGGCGCGCCCGGCGGCGGCGGACATGATGGCCACCGGCTTGCCGTCGAAGGCCATGGGCTTGTCGCGGCTGACCCAGTCCAGCGCGTTCTTCAGCACGCCCGGAAGGTTCTTGTTGTATTCGGGCGTCGAGATCACGATGCCGTCGGCCGCGCGGATCTCGGCGATCAGGGTCGCGACGCTCTGCGGCAGTCCCTCGGCCGCCTCCAGGTCTCCGTCGTAGAGCGGCAGGCGCAGGTCGGCCCAGACGGCCTCGGTCGGGGCGTAGAGGCGCAGCGCCTCGGCCGCGAGCCTGGTGTTGGTGCTTGCCCGGCGCAGGGCGCCGGAGATCGCGAGAATTCGGTGCGTCATCGAAGGTCTCCCTTTCGTCGGGGTCGTCGCGGCGTCGGCTTGGGCAGGTAAGCCGCGAAGCGCGCGCGCCAAGCCTGCGGCGCGCCCCGTCCGACATCCGCGACCCGCCGCCTTCAGCGGGCGTCCTCGTCACTCTCGCCGCGGTCGTCGCCGTCCTCGCCCCCGGTCCGGGTCATCCATTCCGCCACGAGTTCGTGCTGGACCGCGGCGGCCTCGGCCTTGCGGTAGAAGCCGAGCAGCTCGCGCAAGGGGTCCGACGCGCGCTGAAAGGCCGAGACGAAGGCGACGATCACCCCGACCGTGGTCTCCCCGCGCGCGACGAGCCAGCCGCCGAAGACCAGCGTCGCCAGCGGACCCGCCTGGTTCAGCACGTTCAGCACCGCCTTCATCGCGCTCTTCACCGCGGTCAGCGCCATGCGGTTGACGTAGACCCGCGGCAGCAGCCGGCGCACGCGGCGCAGCGCCGACGGATCGTCGCCGGTCCGCTCGCCCATGTCGCGCAGCAGGCGCACCCGCGTCTCGGTCAGCGCGTTGATGCGGCGCTGGAAGAACGGCGCCGCCAGCGCCTGCGGCGCCAGCAGCGCCAGCGCCACCAGCGCGATGAGCGGCTCGACCCAGAGCATGTAGGCGAGGACGCCGAGCAGCGTCGCCGCCGCCGCGGCGGCGTTGGAGGGTCCTTCGCCCACGAAGCCGGCGAGCTTGTCGATGTCGTTGCCGAGCACGACCGCCCCCTCGCCGCGGCCCTTGGTGGGGCCCGAATGGCCGACCCCGTCGCGGGCGCCCGCGCCCTTCACCCGCACGCCGAGGGCGTGGGCGCGGGTGTACATCGCCGCGCTTTCCGCGACGCGGGCCTGGGCCATCCGGAGCAGCCATTTCGTCGCCTGGTGCACCAGCACCACGCCGGCGTAGAGCAGGCCCAGCCGCATCAGGAGCTCGACGTTTCCCGGCGTCACCGCGTCGTCGATGATGCGCCGCTGCAGCTCCACGGGCACGAGATCGATGGCCGCCGTCAGCACGGCCAGCGCGCAGAGGCCCGCCTGGCGCCAGCCGCTCATGCGTCTGACGTAGCCCCAGATGCCGGAGGCGGGACTGTCGTCGCCGCTGCGCGCGATTCGGCGCGGGCGCAGCGCGTGCAGGAGCCCGCCGAGGCCCCGGCGCGTGGCGCTCAGAACGAATCCTTCCGCCGCCGCACCTCGGCGAAGACCGAGGCGTCGTCGGCCCCGGCAAGGCCGACCGCCTCCTTCACCGAAGGCTTCCTCGCGCGGAGGAACGGGTTGGTCTCCAGCTCCTCGGCCAGGGTGACCGGCACGATCGGCTCGCCCCTGCCGTCGAGATCGGCGATCCGCGCGACCCGCTCGTTTAGCGCGGCGTTGTCCGGCTCGATCGAAAGCGCGAAGCGACCGTTGGCGGCGCCGTAATTGTGGCCCGAGTAGATCTCGGTGTCGTTCGGCAGTTCCATGAGCTTCGAGAGGCTCTCCCACATCTGGTGGTGCGTGCCCTCGAACACCCGCCCGCAGCCGAGCGCCATCAGGCTGTCCGCGGTGAAGGCCTTGCCCGCGCCGGGGAAGTGGAAGGCGACGTGCCCGATCGTGTGCCCGGAGACGTCGATCACCGTCGCCCGCTCCTCGCCGACGGCGATCTCGTCGCCCTCGTTCACGGCGAGGTCGAGCTTCGGCAGCCGCCCGGCGTCCTCGGCATGGCCGACGACCTTGGCGCCGTAGGCCTCGCGCAGGTCCTCCACCCCCTCGACGTGGTCGCCGTGATGATGGGTCAGCAGGATCAGGTCGAGCCGTCCGCCCGCCGCCTCGATCGCGGCCTTCAGCGGCGCGGTCTCGGGCGCGTCGACGACGGCCCAGACGTCGGCCTCGGGCTCGTGCAGCAGGTATCCGTAGTTGTCGTCCCGGCAGGGCACGACGGTCACCTCGAGGGTCATTGGAATGGCCTCCGGCGTTGCGCTAGAGTGTTTCCGGGCGACGGACCCGGCGCTTCGGGGGAGGAGCCTAGCCTCGTCCGGAACCGGGCGAAAGGCGCCGACGCCCGTCCGAGGCTCCGCAGCGCGCGGGGCCGGGGCGTCCAGGACGACGCGGCGAGGCGGCCGCGGGAGGACCGATGCATCTGGACGTCGTGGATCTGCGCCGGTTCTACTACCGCACCGCCCTCGGCCGGGCGGCGCAGCGCGCGCTTCAGGGCGCGGTCCGCGGGATGTGGCCCGACGTCTCCGGCATGACCGTGGTCGGCTTCGGCTTCGCCGCGCCGCTGCTGCGCCCCTTCCTCGGCGAGGCGCGGCGCGTGATCTGCCTGATGCCGGCGCAGCAGGGCGTCTGCCGCTGGCCGGCGGAGGGGCCGAACGTCTCCGCGCTGGTCGAGGAGACGCACTGGCCGTTGCCGGTGGGCTTCGCGGACCGGCTGATCGTGGCGCACGGGCTCGAGAACTCCGAGCGTCCGCCGGCGCTCCTCGAGGAGATGCACCGGGTGCTCGCCCCCGAGGGGCGCTCGATCACGGTGGCGCCGAACCGCTCCGGTCTCTGGGCGCGGTCCGACGTCACGCCCTTCGGCCACGGCCGCCCGTATTCGGGACGACAGCTCGAGAGCGTGCTGCAGGCGCACGACTTCCAGCCCGAGCGCACGGTCGGCGCCCTCTGGGGCCCGCCGAGCCATCGGCGCTTCTGGCTGAAGACCGCGGGAGGCTGGGAGCGGCTCGGGCGCAGGCTCGACGCCCAGCGCCTCGCCGGCGCCGTGCTGGTGGAGGCGACGCGGCGGGTCTACGCCATGCCCCGGCCCGGCGCGAAGGAGCGCGCCCTTTCGCCGATCGAGGTGCTGGAGGGGCTGACCGGCCGGCCGAAGCCGCGCCCGACGCCGGGCCGCGCCCTCGGCGGCGGGTTCCGCGATCAGAGCCGATGGGGCCAGGGCGCTCCGGGCCAGCCCGGCCGCGGCCAGCCATAGGGCCAGCCGCCGGGGCCGTAGGGACCGTAGAGCCACGCCTCGGCGCGCCGGAGCCGCAGCCCTTCGCGGAAGCCGAGATCGTTGGCGGCCTCCAGTTCCGGGCGCAGCGCCGCGGGGCAGACCGGGTTCATGCGCCGCCCCTCGACGCCGAGGCGGAAGGCGACGGTCGGCGTGCAGTAGGCCTCGAGGCCCTCCTGCCGGCCCGCCTCCCAGGCTTCGGAGTCCGGCGCGACGCCGACCTCGGCGCAGTTCGCGCGATGCTCGGCCAGCCGGTCGCGGCCGCGGCCCTCGGCCCCGTCGGCGAGGCCGACCGCGCGCCAGTCGGCATGGGGGCATTCGCGCGGCGGCACCGCCGTCGTCGTGCAGGCGCCGAGCGCGAGCGCCGCCGCGAGGAGGGCCGGGCCCCTCACGGAAACAGCACCCCGATGCCGAGCGAGACGCCCGAGCTGACGCCCCGGTCGCCGATGCCGACGCCGATTCCGACGTCGGGGCGCAGCACCGGCCCGGCCGCCTCGGCGCTTCCGCGCCCGGCGCGAGCGGCGGCGTAGGCGGCCGCGAAGTCCGGCTCCAGCGCCGGCGGACAGGCGAGGGCCGGCCGCTCCCCGGCCAGCGCCAGCGCCTCGGCGTTCTCGGGCGTGCAGTAGCGGGCGCGCCCCTCGTCATGGCCGGAGAGATAGGCGTCCTCGGCCGCTTCGCGCGCGGCGGGTCCGGCGAGGGCGGGGCAGGCGGCGATCTCCGTCAGCCCCCCGGAGGGTCCGCGGCCGGCCAGCGCGTCGGCGAGCCCGGCGGCGCGCCGGTCCGCCGCGGCGCAGGCGTCGGGCCGGGCCGCCTCCGGACCCGGGGCGCAGGCGGCGGCGAGCAGCGCCAGTCCGGCGGCGAGAATGCGATTCGCGTATGCCATGTCCTCATCCTAGCGTGAGACGGCGCCCGAGGCGCGGCGCCCCGCGGCCGCGCCCGCCGCTTGCGCGTCCCGGCGCGCGCCGTCATGGTCCGCTCGTCCATGCCGAAGAGAGGCGCGCCCCTGATGCCCGACACCGCAGAGCCCGACATCGTCCTCGTCTCCGGGCCCGACGCCGCCGGCGTCGCCGAGATCGCGCTGAACCGCCCCGAGCGGATGAACGCGATCACCGCCGACCTGATCCGCGCCCTCGCCGCCGCCCTCGACGGGCTGCGCGGGGATCCGGCGCTCCGTTGCATCGTGCTGCGCGGCGAGGGGCGCAGCTTCTGCGCCGGGCTCGACAAGGACAATTTCGGCAAGATGGCCGAGACCGGCGCGGGCTCGCTCGGCACGTCCATCATGGACCGCACGCACGGCCCGGCGAACCTGATGCAGTGGGGCGGCCTGATGTGGCGCGAGGCGCCGGTGCCGGTGATCTGCGCGATCCAGGGCCACTGTCTCGGCGGCGGGCTGCAGATCGCGCTCGGGGCCGACATCCGGATCGCCGCGCCGGGCGCGTCGCTCTCGATCATGGAGATGAAGTGGGGTCTCGTCCCCGACATGTCCGGCATGGTCACGCTGCCGCATCTGGTGCGCGGCGACGTGCTTCGCCGCCTCGTCTACACGGCCGAGACGCTGGACGGCGCCGCCGCCGAGGCCGCCGGGCTGGTCACCGAGGTCGCGGAGGAGCCGCTCGCGCGCGCCCGTGCGCTGGCCGCGACGATCGCCTCGAAATCCCCCTCGGCCGTGCGCCACGCCAAGGCGCTGCTGAACGAGGCCGAGACCGAGAGCGTCCTCGACGTCCTCCTCGCCGAGAGCCGCCGCCAGTCCGAGCTGATCGGTTCGCCCGACCAGATCGAGACGGTCACGGCCGCCCTCGAGAAGCGCGCCCCGCGCTACGGATGAGCGCCGCCCCCGTCCCCGGCCGCGCCGAGATCGCGGCGGCGGCCCGCCGCATCGCCGGGCGCCTGCGCCGCACGCCGGTGATCGAGGCCGACACCCCCGTCGGCCCGGTCCTCCTGAAGCTCGAGACCCTGCAGCACACCGGCGCCTTCAAGGCCCGCGGCGCGATGGCCGCGCTGACCGGGGCCGAGGTCCCGCCCGCCGGCGTCGTCGCGGCCTCCGGCGGCAATCACGGCGCCGCGGTCGCCTTCGCCGCGCGCGCCCTCGGCCTGCCCGCGACCGTGTTCGTGCCGGAGATCGCCTCGCCCTCCAAGATCGCCCATATCCGCGCCGCGGGGGCGGAGATCGTCATCGGCGGCGCCCGCTACGCCGACGCGGCCGAGGCCGCCGCCCGCCACCGCGAGGCGACCGGCGCGCTCGACGTCCCCGCCTTCGACGGCTTTCTCACCGTCGCCGGGCAGGGCACCCTCGCCATGGAGTTCGAGGCGCAGGCGGCCCCCTTCGGCGGCCTCGACGCGGTGCTGGTGGCGGTCGGCGGCGGCGGCCTCATCGCCGGAACCCAAGGCTGGCTCTCCGGCGCCGCGAAGGTGGTCGGCGTCGAGACCGAGGGATGCGCGGCCCTCCACGCCGCCCTCGCCGCGGGCGCCCCGACCGACGTCGAGGTCTCCGGCCTCGCCGCCGACAGCCTCGGCGCCCGCCGCCTCGGCGCGCTCCCCTTCGCCATGATCGCCGGCAAGGTGGAGAGCGTCCTCGTCACCGACGACGACGTGCGCGAGGCCCAGCGCCGGCTCTGGCGCGAGCTGCGCGTCGCGGCCGAACCCGGTGGCGCCGCGGCCTTCGCCGCCCTCCTCTCCGGCGCCTGGACGCCCCCCGCCGGCGCCCGCGTCGGCGTGGTCCTCTGCGGCGCCAATCTCGACCCCGCCGACCTCTCGGACTGACCGGTCCGCAGGATCCCCGCCCCGCCGGCGTCCCCCTGCCCGGGGACGCCGCGAGCTTGCGCCGCGCCGCTGGCGCCCCTCTCCGGACGCTCGACGGGAAACTCCAAGAGCTTCTCCCCGGCAAACCCGACACCGCCCGCTCCGAGCGCAACGCCCGGAGTCGCGAAATGGGGCCGGGCGCAGGCTGGAGGGCGGGCCGGCGCCGCCGCAGGCGGCGCTCGGGGCGTCCGGAAGCCCGCCCGCTCAGCGCCCCCCGGATATGTCGACGGTCGACCCCACCACGTAGCTCGCCGCGTCCGAGAGCAGGAACACGATCACCTCCGCCGTCTCCTCCGCCGTCCCCGGCCGGCCGAGCGGCGTGGCGTTGCCCAGCCGCTCGACCCGCTCCGGCTGCCCGGTGTCGCCGTGGATGTCGGTGACGATGATCCCAGGCCGCACGCCGTTCACCCGCACCCCGCCGGGCGCAAGCTCCTGCCCCAGTCCCCAGGTCAGCGTGTCCATCGCCCCCTTCGTCGCCGCGTAGTCCGTCAGACCGTTCGCGCCGCCGAGCCGCGCCGCCGCCGAGGAGAGGTTGACGATCGCGCCCCCCTTGCCGCCGCGATCCGTCGGCATCCGCCGCGCCGCCTCCCGCGCCGCCAGCAGCGCGCCGGTCACGTTGAGGTCCACCAGCCGCTTCACGTCCTCCGCCGGCCGGTCGGCCAGCTTCGCCGCACGCCCGATCACCCCGGCGTTGTTGACGAAGCCGTCCACGGGTCCGAACGCCGCCTCCGCCGCATCCCAGAGCGCCCCGATCGCCCCCGGCTCGGCCATGTCCCCCTGCACCGCCGTCGCGCGGCCGCCCGCGGCCTGCACCGCCGCCACGGTCGCCTCCGCCGACGCCTTGTCCGAGCGGTAGTTGATCGTCACCGCCCAGCCCCGCGCGCCGCAGAGCCGCGCGACCGCCGCGCCGATGCCGCGCGAGCCGCCCGTGATCAGGATGTGTCTCGACATGCCGTCCTCCCTGGTCGCCGCGAGGGAGCCTCCGGCGTCGGCGGCCGGGAGGCAAGCCCCCGGCCGCGCCGCGTCACTCGAAGCGCGGCGGCTTCGGGAAGCCGCGCGGCGCCATCGCCCCCGCGCCCGCCCGCCTGCCGAGATAGGGCGCGAGCGCCTCGCCCGAGACGGTGCGCCGCCGCCCGCCGCCCTCGCTCCAGCGGATCCCCTCCTCCAGCACGATGGTGGCGGCGTCCGCCAGCCGCCCGCCGCTGGCGAAGGGGTCCTTGTACTTCTGCAGCCTGACGCCCTTGCCGCGCGCCATCTCCGGCAGCTCCTCCAGCGGGAACACCAGCAGCTTTCGGTTGGCGCCGACCACGGCGACGTGGTCGCCCTCCACCCTCCGGCAGACCGCGGCCTTCGCCGGCGGCTTCACGTTCAGCACCTGCTTGCCGGCGCGCGTCTGCGCCAGCATCTCGTCCTCCGGCGCCACGAAGCCGTCGCCGGCGTCCGAGGCCACCAGACGCTTCGCGCCCGGCTCGTGCGGGAACAGCGCCACGATCTCGTCGTCGTTGGCGAGATCCACCATCAGGCGCACCGGCTCGCCCATGCCGCGCCCGCCCGGCAGACGGTCCGCCGGCAGCGTGAACACCCGGCCCGAGGAGCTCAGCAGCAGCAGCTTCGAAGTGGTCTCGGCGTGGAACACGAAGCCGGGCCCGTCGCCGTCCTTCCACTTCAGCTCGGCGTCGAGCGGCTGGCGCCCCTTCAGCACCCGGATCCAGCCCATGCGCGAGCAGGCGATGGTGCAGGGCTCGCGCTCCACCATCGCGTCGAGCGGATCGACGTCGAGCGCCGGCGCCTCCGCGAAGGCGGTCCGGCGCGCGCCCCGGGGCCAGGGCTGATGATCCAGCTTCAGCGCGTTCAGATCCTGGAGCGAGACCAGCCCGCGCAGCGTCTTCGGAGGTCCGAACCGGTCCCGGATCTCCCGCATCTCGGCGGCGATGCGGTCCCACTGCGCGCCCTCGTCGGCGAGCAGCGCCTCGAGCCCGCCGCGCTCCTCGGCGAGCCGGTCGCGCTCGGCCCGGATCTCCAGCTCCTCGAGCCGGCGGAGGGCGCGGAGGCGCATGTTGAGGATCGCCTCCGCCTGCGCGTCGGTCAGATACACGCCTTCGGGCCCGCGGAACTCGAAGGCGGCGAGCTCCTCGCGCGGGGCGGCGCCGCGGCTCCAGTCCTCGGCCATCAGCGCGGCCTTGGCGTCGTCCTCCTCGCGGATGATCGCGATCACCCGGTCGAGGTTCAGATAGGCGACGACGTAGCCGCCCAGCACCTCGAGGCGCCGCGCGATCTTCTCGAGCCGGTGGCGCGAGCGCCGCCGCAGCACCTCGCGCCGGTGGTCGAGGAAGGCGCGCAGCACCTCGATCAGCCCGCAGACCTTCGGCACCTTGCCGTCGATCAGGACGTTCATGTTCAGCGGAAAGCGCGTCTCGAGGTCCGTCGCCTTGAACAGCGCCTCCATCAGCACCGCCGGCTCGACGTTGCGGCTGCGCGGCTCCAGCACGATGCGCACGTCCTCGGCGCTCTCGTCGCGGACGTCGGCGAGGGCGGGGATCCGTCGGGCGTTGATCAGCTCCGCCATGCGCTCGATCAGCTTGGACTTCTGCACCTGGTAGGGGATCTCGTCGACGACCACCTGCCACTGGCCGCGGCCGAGCTCCTCCACCGCCCAGCGCGCCCTGAGCCGGAAGCCGCCGCGCCCCGTGGCGTAGGCCTCGCGGATCGCCTCGGCGGGCTCCACCAGCACGCCGCCCGTCGGGAAGTCCGGCCCGGGCATCCGCTCCAGCAGCGTCTCGAGCCGCGCTTCGGGATGCCTGATCAGGTGCAGCGCCGCCGTCGCCACCTCGCCGGCGTTGTGCGGCGGGATCGAGGTCGCCATGCCGACGGCGATGCCGCTCGAGCCGTTGGCGAGCAGGTTGGGGAAGGCGCCGGGCAGCACCGTCGGCTCCCGTTCCTCCCCGTCGTAGGTCTCGCGGAAGTCGACGGCGTCCTCGTCGAGCCCGTCGAGCATGGCGACGGCGACGTCGGTCAGCCGCGCCTCGGTGTAGCGCATGGCCGCGGCGCCGTCGCCGTCGACGTTGCCGAAATTGCCCTGGCCGTCGACCAGCGGGAAGCGCACCGCGAAGTCCTGCGCCAGACGCACCAGCGCGTCGTAGACCGCCTGGTCGCCGTGCGGGTGGTACTTGCCGATCACGTCGCCGACCACGCGGGCCGACTTCTTCGGGCCCTGGTCCGGGTTCAGCCTGAGCTGGCGCATCGCCCAGAGAAGCCGGCGATGCACCGGCTTCAGCCCGTCGCGCGCGTCGGGCAGGGCGCGGTGCATGATCGTCGACAGGGCGTATTGCAGGTAGCGCTCGCCCAGCGCACGGGTGAGCGTCTCGGCGGTGATCGCCCCGCCGGGGCCCTCGATCTCGTCGTCGTCGGTCGCGTCGGCCATGCGCGTCGGGTTAGCCGAGGCCGCGCCCGCGGTCCAGCGCGAAGGCGCCTCCCGAACCCGGCCGCGCCTCCGGCGTTCCTACGCGAAGCGAGAGGAGCCGCCGATGCCCGGGATACGCCGCCTGACCGCCGAGGACGACGCCGCCGCCGAGGCGCTGCTGCGCCGCGCCTTCGCCGACTACGTCCGCCGCCTCGGGCGCGCGCCGCGCGACGACCTCGACCGCGCCGCCGAGGCGCGCGCGAAAGGCGGTCTCGCGATGGGGGTGGAGGAGGACGGCCGTCTGCTCGCCGTCGCGACGCTGCATCCGCAGGAGGAGGAGGCGGGCGTCTGGCTCCTCTCGCATCTCGGCGTCGATCCGGACCGGCAGGGCGAGGCCCTCGGCGACCGCCTGCTCGACGCCGCCGAGGCCGGTCTCGCGGCCGAGGGAGCCGAGCGGCTGCAGCTCGTCACCGCCGCCTTCCGCGACGACCTCGTGGGCTTCTACGCCCGCCGCGGCTTCGAGATCGTCCGCCGCGGGCCGCCCGAGCGGAGCGAGGACCCGCACGAACGGGTCCGCATGGAGAAGCGCCTCGCCTGAGCGCCCCTCAGGGCGCGAGAAAGGGCAGGGCGGCGATCCGGGCGTCGATCTCGGCCAGCATGGCGTGGTAGCGCGGATCCTCGACGTCGCCGAAGCGCGCGGCGAATTCGCTCGCCGGCATGAAGCTGGGCAGCCCGTCGATCGCGGGCGCTATCGCGGCCTCCTCCTCGATCCGCGCCGCGAGGCTCCGCGCCTCGCCGAGGGAGGCCGTGCGCAGCCGCTCCGCGAAGGCGATGCCGGCCCGGTCCAGCGCCACGTCGTCGAAACTGAAGCCGGAGCCGCGCTCGCGTCCGGCGTCCACCAGCTCCTTCATCTCGCCCAGCCCCCAGCTCACCGAACTGCCGCCCGTCGCGGCGAAGGCGGCCGACAGCATGAAATGCTTGCGCAGGTCCGCGCGGCCCCGAAGCGTCGTGCCCCCGCAGGCGGATCGTCCGCTCGCGCCGATGTCGCCGGCTACGGTCCCGACCACGCTCGCGTCGCCGCAATGGGCCGCCGCGGCCAGCACCGCCGCCCGCAGATCCTGCCGCAGCGCGCGCCCGCTCTCGTGCCCCGCCTCGGCCACCCGCTGCACCGCGAAGCGCAGCCACGGCGCGACCGAGCCGCGCGAGGGCAGCTCGCCCCGCGCCGCCGCGTCGGCCATCGCGCGGTAGTGTTCCGCCGCGCGCTCGCCCGCCTCGAGCCCCAGCAGCCCGCGCGCCCCGTCGACGAGCCGCGAGAACAGCGACGCCTCGCCGAGGCCGCCGCCGTCGATCCGCGCGGTCACCTCGCCGGGCGCGAGGCGGACCGCCTGCACCGCGTCCATCAGCAGCGTGCCGAGATCCGCCGTCGTCAGCGCGTCCAGCGTCCAGCGCGTCGCGGCCACCGCCTGCGCCGGCGGCAGCGCGACCCGCCCGACGCGCACCACCTGCACCGCCAGCGGACCCTCCGAGGGGCCCACCGCCAGCGCGAAGTTCGCCCAGAGTCCGCCGACCGGCATCGGCGCGCTCATCGCCATCACCAGCCGCTCCCGGTCGATGCGCGTCTCGCCCCGGAGGCCGGGCCAGAGCCGCGCGCCCGTCGCCATCAGGCCGTCCAGCTCCGCCGCGGTGGCGCTCACCGTCTGGACGCCTTCGGTCCCGCGCGAGGCTTCGCGCAGGCGTTTCGCGAAGGCGTGCGATTCCGCCGCCTGAGACGGGCTCAGCGCCGCCTGCGGGCCGACCAGCGGATTGCGCTGCACCGCCGCGCCGAGGAGCAGCAGCGGCAGGGCGACCACGGCGATCAGCGCGAGGATCAGCCCCCAGCGCAGCAGCCGTCCGAACAGCCTCGTCACGAAACGCATACGCCTCACTCCCCCGGTCGCCGGCTCGGCGCACCTCACACGGGCGGGCGGTCGGGATCAAGCGGCAGGCTCCGGCCGCGCGGCCCGAC
>Ga0102943_1001423_pt1 | contig 15002 bp, 12 predicted proteins | sample SalPonC_black_MG_FD_78174 | JGI IMG/M metagenome (GOLD analysis project Ga0102943, IMG submission 78174) | Salt pond soil microbial communities from South San Francisco under conditions of wetland restoration - Salt Pond MetaG... | ecosystem: Environmental > Aquatic > Marine > Intertidal zone >...
ATCAAAGGATATTGCTCAAATAGGGCTACTTATAGGCGACAAGCAATTCGGTGAATTTTCGGTTGATATGGACTGGATAAAGTTTTATAACTAAATTAATATCATCAAAATACCGATATGCCATAAAGTTATACATGACAACATGCTAGCGAAACCAGATCTGCTTTCGAAGAGCCGAAAAGATTTCATTGTTTGATAAAAGAAACGCAGAAAAATCTTTTGCCCAGAGCTGATAACTGATCTCAGAAGGATGAACTCCATCGCTAAAAAGATCTGCTTGGGTAAATTTCTCCTTCCATTTTTTTATTTCTATCACTTCCTGATTAAAGTATACTTTTGATTTGGATGAAACCAGATCATTTAATGTTTTACCTAATAATTCTATTAAATTGCCTAAAGTAATTTTTAATGGAAACGAAAAAGCGGGAAAATCTTTTATTGGTGGCATATTTAAAAATGCAATGGGCGAATTCCCAAATTTTCTTCTTAAAGCAACAAGAAGATTATTAATATGCATTCTCCACTTTTTAGGGCTTCGTAATGCAAACGTGTCATTTCCTCCTAAACCTATGATAATAAGATCAAAATGGGTCTCAACAATTTCAGGTAAAATTTCTTTTGTTATTTGTTTTGCTGTAAATCCTCTTTTAGCATATACTTTCCAATGAATATTAATAGTTAATTTTTCGGATAATTCTTGTGCTAATGTTCCTGGAAATCCATTTTGATGTTGCTTTATTCCAACACCAGCCATAGTACTCTCACCCAAAATTAAAATACTTAAATTCCTTTTAAATTGATCTCCTGAAGTGCCGGTGTTTCCCTCTGCTTCGGGAAGCCTTTTAAGTTTTCGTTGTATTAATTTACCCTGGATATATAGAAGTGGTAAAAGCGGTATAGTTATAATTATTATAAGAAAATAGCGGAACATGGTTTTAAATTAAAGAATTATATTTTTCTGCATTATAAATAAACCTCTTTGGGCGGTCTTTCGTTACAAGATTTAGAGGTTGTAGCAAGTAATCTGCTAACTTCACGGTTGATTCCCGTCTTCTTTTTCAGGTTCAATTTCCTTTATGTTTTGAATAAGATCAAGTCCCGCATAATACTTGCCTTGCGCATATACTACGGGATCAAAAAGATCCATATTTACCCTGCCTTCTTCATCTAACAGCCTTTCATTAATTTTTGCATCCACAACCTGACCTATAAATTGCCGGTGTGAGCCCAGATCGTGGTATTCGGTTAATTTACACTCGAGCACGATGGGAAATTCCTTAACATATGGAGCATTTACAAATTCTGCCTTTACCGGGGTGAGGCCCGTCTCTTCAAATTTATTCATGTCTCTGCCGGAATAGGTTCCTGCAAATTTTACATAAGGGATCAGTGAAGCATCAGGGACATTTACCGTAAAAGCCTTGCTTTCCATGATATTATGGTAGGAGTAAGTGGCCGGCCTCAGAGAAACGGAGACTTTAAAAGGCCTTGAATTGGCTACCCCAAACCAGGCAGCTGTCATGATGTTGGGTATTCCCGCTTTGTCGTAACTTCCAATCACCATGGCCGGCTCGGGAAACACAAGGTTTCGTTCACCCAGGGAGCGTTTGGTATGGTCTGTTTTGCCTGTATCAATGAGTTCCGATTGATTAAATAAAGCTTTGATGCTATCGGCCGGAGTTTGTGAATCACGACCCATGATTACCAAAACTAAGATGATAAGGGCCAGAATAATATTTAACACTTTTGATTTTTGCATGTGATTGCTGTTTTTTATTACTATTTGTTATGAACTTTATCTATTAAACATCCCGTGGGGCAAAAGGCACACCAGGGTTTGCTAAAAAAGAGTGCCATGATGGCTATAACCGCAACAAAAACAAACAATGCTGTTCCTGCCACTTTATACATAAATACCATAAAAGGTTCCAGATAGCTAAGCTCAACGGCAAATCCTAAAACCAGGCTTGCGAGGATTAATATTAGGTAGATCTCTCTTAAAGATATGGGGCTTTTCTTTAAGCTGATACGACGTTTTTTAGCGGGCGACACCTTATTGATCAGTTCCTGAAGTGCTCCCATAGGGCACAGGTAGTTACAATAAAATCCGGGCTTTTTGAGTAGTGGCATAGCCAAAGCCATAATTAACAGCAATATCGATTGCCAGTTTGCTTCCCATGGAATTCCTTTTGATAACCATCCATAAAGTAATTTAACAGAAAGTACCTTCCCGGTATAGATGCCTATAACCAAAAGGACGGCAAAGAGGTATATCCGGCGGTACTTTTTTATGGATTTACCATAAGCCATCACCAGGGAAAATAGCACGACCACAAGAAACAGCAGGTCTTTAGCAATTCCTGCAAAGTCGTGCTTTAAACGGCTGTGTTCTTCATTCAAATAGCGGGCTGCACCCTGTCTCATGCCCCGAATAATCGCTTTACTCGATTCGGTAGCTCCGGAAACCGCATCTACTTTCATCCCGGATATCTCGTTAATTTTCACACCTTCCCAACGAGCCAATAGCTGATCCTCTTTTATGTAGTTCATAAATTCGGCTGTTTCATTGTTGGGTAAGAGCTCAATTTGTGTTATAGTATCTCCCTGCAGTCCGATAAACAGCGGAACCCTTCCGCCATATCCATGATTCCCGGTAACCAGAATTCCCCTGCCGATTGTATCTTTCCCCGATAATACCAGAAAAATATTTTCGTTTGCTTCTTCCCAGCGACTGGCCTCAGGAAAAACTTTTTTTATGGTTTGTCCCTCAAGTCTGACGGGGTCTCCTTTTTTGCCGAAATGAAAATCCCAGCCACTGCTTATTCCTATCACTAAGGTAAGAATAATAAATAAAAGATAATGGTATAAACCGGCCTTCTTTTGATGTTCCTTTTTCCCCATATTTTGTAATCTATTGAAACCAGGCAAACACTTGTTTAGGAGGATGCCTTTTGGCTTTCTTTTCCTTTTAGCGTTAAACGAAATCACTAATACCCTGTGCTTTCGGCCTGCAGGATACCTTCAAGTATATCCAACAGGAATTGGCAATAATACTTGTTTTCATGGATTTATACAATAAATTATCAGGTAAAAACCACTATTTTATCATCAAAAGTATCGAATGTTAAGCCGACTTTGAATTTTATTTTAAGTCAGCAAAACAACAAATAAACTTCATGCTCATCTGCTTTCGCTCTGCCTATAAAGGCTATTTGTATTAGTCGTTGTGGAGTTCGGAGTCATTTTCTTAGTAAAATACACCGGACTTAAAGAAAGCCCTAAATACCGCCAAGAAAACTAATTACCAGTGTTTTATGACTGTATAATGAGCTCTGTAGTTTATGTTTTTTGTCCTCTTGCTTTCATCTCCATTGGTAATATGCAGCTATATACAAATCTGTTTATCGGCGTATCAACTCCATATTTCTCAGCTAATTTTACAACCGTTCCGTTTTGATAATCTATTTCTGATGGTTTGCCTTCTAAAACGTCCCGTCTTAATGAAGAAGTCGAATTTTTCGGCAATTTATCAATGAATGATACAGTTTTAGCTACATAATCATTTTCGATATTTATCCCCATTTTTTGTGACAGTAAAAAAACCTCGTCAAATAACCCTATCATCATTTTACGGGTTTCTTTTATTTCTCTAATTTCTCCGTATGTTGTTTTAGAAATTGCCATTAATCCACTTACACAAATCGCAATAAATTTTTTCCATAAATCGGCCTCAATGTCTTGTGATATTTTACAATCAATCCCTGCATTTTGAAATGCATTCTGAATCTTTTTTAATCTTGGTGTATTTGATTTATCCATTTCTCCGAATACAATCGAAGGTTTTACCCCAAAATGATTTATAACTCCGGGGCGTTCTATTTTACTTATAATCCGGCATAATCCACCCAAAATGTTCTTATTATCTATTTTCTCAGCGATTTCTTCATAGGCCATTACCCCATTTTGAAGTGGTAAAACAACACTCTCTTTGTGCAAAATACTCTTAATATACTCTCCTATTTCTTTTACCTGCCATGCTTTAACACCAAGAATAATCAAATCAGGTCTTTTTATATCCGTTATTTTATCCGTTACATTTACATGCTGGACTTTAAAATCTCCATTTATGCTTTTAATCTCCAGTCCGTTTGTCTGTATTGCTTTAAGATGTTCTCCTCTAGCAATAAAAGTCGTATCATATCCACTTTTGGCAAGACAGGCTCCAAAAAATCCGCCTACACCACCACTTCCGATTATTCCAATTTTCATATTTAAAATAGTTTATTATTTTCGAAATCGCTATAGCACCCAATGATTCCGCCTTAGAAATAGCCTGGGGTTTTGGCCTGTTTCTCCCGTTAATTCGGGCCGCTTTGCTAAGTTGTTCAACACGGAATTCAGATTTGGTGCTACGCACCCTGAATGCAGTACAGGCAGGCATCTGAATCCTTAGTTGTTATAGGCTTTTTTTATTTTAGTGTTCCAATAATTTATCAAAACGTTCAATTATTTTTTTTGTATTACTGGGTCTGGGAGCATTTGGATCGACAATTCTTCCTTTTTTATCAATAAGCATATAATGAGGAATTCCTTTAATATTAAATTTATTACTTAATACACTATATTGTTTGTATGTTAGCAAGTAATGCTCCCCAGGAATCTGCTTCTCTGCAATAGTTCCTTTCCATGATTTTTCAGAACATCTATTTGCCAAAAAAAGGAATATAATATCCTTATTAAAATATTTATTATAGATTTTCTTTGAAAAAGGCATTTCTAACATACACGGACCACACCAAGGAGCCCAAAAATCAATATAAACAACTTTACCTTGATACTTTGATAATACAGTATCTATAAAAGGCTTAATTATTTCTGCCTCGACCTTTCCAAATTTAGTTTCACTAATAAATTCAGGGTTATCTTGAATCGATTTTAGCTTTTTGTACTTTTCCATAATTCTCATTCTAAACAATTTTTGAATAAGATCAGGATTGTACAGTGCTTTAAAATCATCTAATTCTTTCCTATATATTAAATTTGCGAAAAATTTAGCAATAAGCACATCCTGGGTAAAACCATTGGTATTTCTTAATATATTATTTATACGGACTTTATTTGCTTCAATGTGATAATTATTATTATATAGTTCCCTCATTTTATATATAGTATCAGCAGGCATTAATTCATATTCAACATACATTGAATAGTAATGCAAAAATTCACTATGGCTACTGGAAATGATTTTGTTTTTACTAATATCATAATTATTTAAAAAACTATAATAACTATCAGGTAAATGATAAGAGTTATCTCTAATATTATGATACCTCATATATTGGAATCGATATTGAATCAATTCATTCAACGTTTTATAGGTAATATAATCAATAGACCACTTTTTAAATAATTTGCTTGTTGGGTGGGTTTTATTGAAAGTATCTAAAACAGCCAAATATTCTTTTTCCTTTTGGAAAAGATACTCTTTATATTTTTCAGGTGTACTTTCAAGAATTAATTTTTTATGTTCATCCCAGTTCTGACGTTTCCAAATTTCATTAACAAATAATGGGACATGCGTATTAGTAATTGCATTTCCCCCAGTCACTTGTATGTAGTCACTAATATTTCGTTCAGTTTTAAAATCTTCAGCATCACCATTTATCTCGATATATAAACTGTCTCCAGGAGAACAAAATAAAGTAATCCATCTTGTATTCCAAACCATAAAGTCTTGTGGATAAGAACATGGGACTTCAATTTTAAAATTACCATTATTATCAATTCTTGCTTCATATTTTTCATCAATGAATAGCAAATCTTCAAAATCAAAATGTATTTTAAAGTATTCGGGATGATTTTCATAATTCAAAACTTTTCCGGCAAGAATTACTTTATCGTTTTTCAAATTGCTATTGTTACAGGAAAAAAAAATAGTTGACAGGATAATAGGAATAAAGAATAATTTTTTCATAATCTGGTTTTAAGAGTTAAAAATAAGAGTTTATAATATAACTCTCATTTTGTATAATTATTTCTTTTAAAATTGTAAATATTTTCACCCTTTTTTAGCACGATAGAGAAAAGAAATCACTGGTAAAAGGTCCGCAAGCATGATGCTATACCGGATTGCCCCCTGTTTCACTGTTCCCCGTAACCGAAAGTTAAAGATAACAAAAATCTGCCTGACAGGCAGGTTGTCAGAATACCACTGCAACCCGCATTTTTTCTGAAGCCGTGTTACCACCCGTTTTACTTTAATCGTAATGATATCTGCATTTGGCAATTAGAATTTCATCTTCTTTTGCTTGATAAATTAATCGGTGTTCTCTATCAATTCTTTTGGACCAGAAACCTTTATATTTATACTTTAGAGGTTCAGGTTTCCCGATACCATCAAAAGGAGTTCGTGCAATGTCTTTTAAGAGTTTATTTATCCTTTTAACCATTTTCTTATCAGTCTTATGCCAGTATAAATAATCTTCCCAGGATTCATCTACAAATATATACTTCATTATTCAGTGATTTCTTTTTCAAAAGATGAACCATTCTTTAATTTCTCAATTGCAGAGTCCAGTCGTTTCTCATTAGTTTTTGAGGATAATTCATGCTGTGTTGCACATAAAGAATTATATTCATCTAAAGACATTATCACCACTCCATTATCTTTTCCACGATTAATTATCAAGGTCTCAAAGTCTTCAGTAACTCTGTCCAAATACCTTTTGATATTTTTTCTAAAACTAGAAATTGATGTTGAAAGCATATTTTTCAATTTAGTGCACGTTAATGTACAAATATAAGTACATGGTTTTTAGAAATCAAATTTGCACAGACCTATTTCTTCTGTGAAAATGGGTGGTAACGGCAGTCTGTCTAAAAACTGTTTTTATTTTTCATTAGTAACTCAAATATAGTCAATTTTCGTTTAATTTAAGGCCGTTCTAACCGGAGTAAAAAAAATAATAAATTGTTTTCCAAAAATTTTTATGCCTTTATTTGGGCTTAAAATCATCCTAATTCCTCGAACTTAATTTTTTCTTTTTTGCAAAGTCGCATAATTGTGTCCTTTCCTGTAATTAAAGCAACAGGTAACCCCCCGGGTGGTTGTAACCATTGTCCACTTAGCATCAGGTTTTTTAGTCCTTTGATTTTCCCTGTATGTGCCAGAGATTTCCCCGACAAAGTTGGCCAGAATCCCATAAATGCACCCCGGTAAGCATTGCAATAACGTTGATAGGTTTGTGGACTGGCAACATCAAGTAATTTAAGTTTGCCTTTCATATAGGGAAAACGCATTTCCATTGCCTTCATTACCTCCTCGCCAACACGATTTTTTTCCTGCTTATATTGTTCTTTGTCTTTTATAAGTTGCTCCCATGCAGTCAATTCAGGCTCAAACTGGTTGATAGCAAATGTGACAACAGAATGTCCTTCAGGGGCAAATTCATTTTCATAGGCATAGTGAGTCATTTGCAAATGTTCAATTGGCTTATCATTCTGTTTAATATTAATTGAATGAACAGGGAAGCGCAATGTACGTGGTATATCGTCCATCGTGCCTTCGTAGCCAATTCCTACATAGATGTTTGATGCCAGGGGATAGTCCGTTGGACTATTGAATCTTTTCTGGAATTTCGGGTCATTATATTCTCCTTTGAGTAGTCTTTCATACAGGACATTTGCATCACAAGCTGCAATAAAATAATCACCTGCAAAAGACTGACCATTCCTACAATTAACTTTACTGACCTGCTTTCCCTCAATGGTCACATCCGTAACCTCACACGATGTTTCAAGCTGGCCTCCTAAAGAAACATATTTGTCCATCATTCGCATTGCCATGGCTTTAGAACCGCCATAAGGTATAGATGATTGGTCTCCGGTAAATGTACCAAGTGGAAAAAGAATTGAGATTGCACTAAAATCTCCTTCAGGCATAAATGAATTAATAGCACCTCTTAGCGCAGGATGTTTAAATTTAGCGGCAAGTTCCTGAACGCTCAGCTTACTGTATTTCTGCATGATGGGACCAATGTCTTTCATTGAAGCCATAAATTGGATTTTTTCAAAAACATTCATCAAATCCATAGGCTTTCCGGCAGGCATTTGAAACGATTGCAATTTTCTTATGACACCGCAAAACTCATCAATTGAATTCCTGTCTTCGGGCGATATTTCAAGCCAACTTGATTTAAGGCGTTCCAGATTGCGATAGAAGTTTACAGTTATATCCTGATATTCAAAAGCAAGGAAGCTTTCAGGATGATAAATTTCAACGCCATCTAAAGCCCCAACAGAATCCCAGAGTCGACGTATGGGTGTTCCTTCCTTTGTGCCCACTAACCAATGTATACAGCCGTCAATATGATAATTTTCCCTGTCCCAGCCCGTACATTCGCCACCCATTGTATGATGTTTTTCAAGAATTATGCTTTCAAAACCATTTTTCTGAGCAAATATTCCCGCAGTCAATCCGGAAATACCTCCTCCAATTATTACTATTCTTTTCATCTAATTTACCTTTAATTAACTTTGAATGAGCTTCTAAACTTTCCCATAACGCTTGCTACAGGTAGTTACTGATTTTATTTGTCATTATTTTTTCCTTACTTAATTTGTTGTCGTAAATAAAAAGTACAAACAAAACAACAACCAGTGAAATAAATCCTGCTAAACCAGTCATTCCAACAGTCAGGTCGTTACCACCATCAATGACCATTATGGCTATTCCTGCTGTGGCATTTAGTGTTCCGTGCATGATTGCTGCAGCTATTACAGACTTTGCCTTAACCGTAAAGTAAAGGAAAAGCGGAGTAAGCAATATACACCAAACAGTCATCATCAATACTCCAATTTCCGGATGTTGAGGATAGTTATGTCCCATTAAAATAAGTGGCGAATGCCAGATTCCCCATATAACCCCAATACTAATTGATGCCTTCAAAAAATTCATTTCTTTAAATGATTTCAGTAAAAATCCACGCCAACCTAATTCTTCCCCAAAACCGGCAATGGCATTAATTGTAGCTCCAGCAACTAATCCTTGTAATAAAGCCAGCCATATAGGATGAATGGGCATCGTTTCCGATGCGTTTTTCATTTGCTCCAATTGTTCAGGTGTCAACATATCTTCAAATCTATTCACCATTCCTGTCATTTCAGGGCTATAAGTAACATCTGGCAACAACAAACTTATGCCAAGTGTCGCAAAACTCATAATTGGGGTTATTAACCACGCAATGAAAAACCACTTATTGATTTTAAATGAAATAAAAAGATTGGGCTTTAATTTTTCTTTATAAATCACTTTTTCAACTAAGATAGCACAAATCATAGGGATAAACATATAAGTAACTGCCAAAATAGTTGCACTAACTTTGTTGTCATACTGCCCACCAAAAAAATTATATAGGCCTACCAATGAAAAACTGATTACAAATGTCAGTAGCAAAAATAATGTTGTTCTGTTAATTTTGTTCATCGTTATTTGTTCTTGCAATTACCTGTAACCATGTTATAGGCTATGTTTTAATATTCAAAAAAATCTGAGTATGCTACATTATTATCAAAATATTGTTTTGGAGTAAATCCTGTCTGCAATTTGAATTCATTTATAAAATGAGCCTGGTCATAGTATCCAACCTCATATGCAATATCTGTAATGTTCAATTTATCATTTCGACTTTTCAAATATAATGAATATTGGAGTCTGATGGTCTTTAAATATTGCTTTGGAGTAATCCCAATTAATTCGGAAAACTTTCTTTCAAATTGCTTTCGACTCAGACAGGTTTCAGAAGCAAGATTTTCTATTGTGATTTTTCCTCGTGTTTGACTTATAATGTTTATTGCATGATTAATCCTTGAAAAGTTAAATCGATTAAGCTCTTCATCCAACACAAGACAAAAGAATCTTTCAATTATCTCAACTCTTTTTTCAAAAAATTGTTCCTCAGTTAATTGAGTTAGTATGTTTTGTTCAAACTTCCTGTTTAAATACTTTAAAGGAACACTTTGATTATAAACTTCATTTAACGGGAAGTTAAAAAAGGACATTAAACCTTGAGGGTGAAATACTATTGAAAAAACAGATATTTCTTTTTCAATTTGTAAATCATAGAATTCCTTTTGGTGTCCGTTTAAAATAAAATTGTCCTCAAAGTCTTTTTTATTGCCAATTATCTGCGGTCTTCTGCCAATGTACAATGACAATTCAGGTAAGCCACTTGGTATAATTCTTTGAATATGCTTTTCGCCATTGAGCAAAACATTCTCAATACACCAATATTGTTTAATATAGGGTTGTAAAATCTTTGAAGGTTTTAATGTTTTTATTGACATTCCCTGTTTAGTTCAAAGAAAAGAGTTGCATAATACAACTCTTTTCCGATAATTTTATTTTCCGTAAATACCTATTTTATTCCCTTCTGAATCAGTGCAAATTGCAAAATAATCTCGTCCTTCTGCTTCTATTTTTGTTTTTGACTTCAAAATATTTCCGCCTTTAGAATCAATCCTTTGCACTGTTGAATCAATGTTGTCAGGAGCTAAAAAACTGACCAACACGCCGTCTTTAGATGGTTGAAAATTCGGAGCATAACTAATTGCTCCCTCATCATTTGGAAAACACGCCATTTTTTCTTGTCCGAAATCTACTTTTGTAAGATTAAGATTAAATACTGAGTTATAAAACTCAACTGCCCGGTCAATATCGACCGCGGGTATCTCTACCCATTTAATTAATTTCTGCATTTTACGTTTTTTAAATTATACATTAAAAATATCTCTGCAAAAATACTTTGTCGTATATCTCAAAAATTGGAAAAAAACGACATTTTTGGATACGCAGTTTTCTTAACCTTGCCCAACGACAGTCTGTCTAAAAACTGTTTTTATTTTTTATTAGTAACTCAAATATAGTCAATTTTCGTTTAATTTAAGGCCGTTCTAACCGGAGTAAAAAAAATAATAAATTGTTTCCCAAAATTTTCAACATAAAGGTTAATACTTCATTTTAAAATAGTGAAGTATAAAAGGTTTTTAATCCCACACTAAAATCATATCATTCCGCATAGTACCGGTTTACTCACTTCGTTCGTGATATCGTACCGCTTAGTTCGTCAACACGGAATTCAGATTTGGTGCTGCGCACCCTGTCTGCCAACAGGCAGGCATCCGAATCCTTAGTTGTTAGGCATAGCAGTTCAATCATATAATTAAAATAATCAACTGATTTTAAGTAATATCTTAAGAGTTTTTAATATTTTAGTTATTAATAATTATTTTCTCTGTTCTAAGTACATCCCTATATTTTATGACAAGAAAGTAAACTCCATTATTTAATTGGTTTAAATTTAGGATATCTTGAGTATCGTTCTCGTATGCTTTACTGACCACTATAGATCCAATTGAAGAAATCAATTGAATATTTACAATATCATCAATACCTGATAAACCAAGCATTAGTTCTCCTTCTGAAGGATTTGGATATATTTTTATTTTAAGTTTAAATGGCAATTCATTTACTAAAGTTGCTTCATTTATAGTTATTAAGATTGTGTCAGAGTTAGCACAATCATTATAATCTGTAACAATTACTGTAAACTCATGCATTCCTAAACCATAACTATCATCCACTAATATTATTTGGCTATTTTCTCCGGTATTCCATAAGTAGTCTGCAAAACCTCCTCCTGCATCTAAGGTTATCGAACTATTAATAGTTGTATCATTACCAAGAAAGATATATGGTAACTGGTTTACTGTTAAATTCGTGATAATTAAACTATCACAACCATAAACTGTTTTTAAACTATCGAAATAAGTTCCGGATTCGTTAATCCAATGATCAGCAATAAACAAGCTGTCACCACTGCAAATTGATACATTTTCTGAATTTGAAAATATTGAATTAATATGAATAGAGAGAGTATCTGACCATTCACCATCCTCACAGCTGTTTAACGCTTTAACACAAAGGGATGCAGTTCCAGAATAATTCTTATTCCAATTAACTGTACAAGAAGTATCCATAGTTGAAAGTATTCCCGCATCAACAGGTTCTATTGCCCATTTATAGGATACAGCCTGATTATCTTTTGAGGTCCTGTAAATATTTTCTCTATCGTTTTGGCAAAGATTAGATTCCCCAACAGGTTTTTCAGCTTTTTCTGGAATACTGGTACAGATCCAATATGGATCATTAATATCTTCTCCATCAGTTGTTCCAAGCTGAAGATCTAAATGATTTGGGGACAAATCCCTGGCAATTTGTCCCTGGCCATCATCCAGAGGCCAGTAAGCAATCAGGCCGCTCTCATTACCATTTAAGTTACTACGTATCAAACCTTGTATCTCTTCATTGGTTAAAGCTTTATTCCATACACTTAATTGCGCAATTTTACCATTAAATCCAACATTGTAAAGATCTCCAAATTCATTTATGTTATTTCCAACAGTAATTGGAAGTGTTTCAAGTGCAGGTGCTCCTGGACTAGACGCTCTACCAACCTCCTCTCCATTTATATATTGAATCATGTTTTCATTGGACAGGACTACTGCAACATGAACCCAAGTACCAAGGCCGTTGAATGGAGAAAAGACTTCTCCCACCTCACCGGGCTGACCCGTAGTTTGGGTAAATCTCAAGCCAGTACCATTATTGTCAATTTCAATGTTATAATGAACTCCCGGATCATAAGTAGGTTTAAAAGCTCCTATTAAAGATGCATTTTCTGCTATATCCTGATATAGCCAGGTAGCAATAGTGAAGGTATTATCTAGATTTAATAGCACATTTTGAGGGGCAATTGCAACATTTTCTGTTCCGAACAATAAAAGATTTTGCTGTGTTGGAAGTATTATTTCTGTTTTAAAATAACCAACATTGGACCAATTACCTGATATCGTATCGGATTTGGCTCTTACCCGCCAGTAGTATGATTTTAAATACTCAAGACTATCAGACACCGTATAACTCGTATCGCTAGTACTTGTATTTACAATTATATCTGAAAACAGGTCGTCATCGGCAATCTGGATGTCATAAGAACCAACCTGTATTATTCCATACCAGTTTAATTTAGGATTTACAGAGACTATTTCACCAGAAATAGGATAATTTAACTGTGGAACTTTTGTTGTTATAAAAGATCTTATTTCAGACCAATCACTTGTTCCTGTAACATTAGTTGAATTTACTCTCCAATAATATGTTTGATAAACCGTAAGATCTTTTATTAAGATTGTGTCAAGTTGATAATCAGTAGTATCAAAAACTATAGTTGAGAAATCAAGATTACTTGAGATCTGAATCCGACAACCGGTTTCTAAGCTATCTTGCCAGGATAATACAGCCTCTTCAGATACAATTGCATTGTTAACAGGAGATACTAAATCAGGAGGTAATGGACTTGGAACAGGGAAACTGTCCAGTACACTATAGGGCATTTTATTTTTAATCACATAAAATTCCGTACCAGTTGTAATAAATATATCCTGATCACCATCATTATCTAAATCATCCGGATATGTCATCTGATACCAGTCAAAACTTAAAGGCACAATATGAGAAACATCTACAAAATTAACATTTTCCCTATTTAAATATAGCTTAAATCCATTATCCATTGATGAAATTATAAAATCCATCATTCCATCATTATTAAAATCAGTAATAAAGGGAAAATCAAAATTTTCAAGTTCGGGAAGCATATAGTCTGCATGTCTGAATGTTCCATTCCTGTTATTCAGATAAAGTTTCAGTCTTGGACTACCTCCTTCAACCCATTCTGTTTGTCTTGATCTGACTTCAAGAATATCATCCCAACCATCATTATTTATATCTTCAATTGGGACGCTGGGTTGTCCTTCTGATTCAAAATACAATGGATCGTGAATTGGGAAAATCATGCTATCCTGATAAGTAAAATTTCCTGTTCCGTCATTAAACAATATTACATCTCTAAAATGCGAAATTTCAGTCAGTTCTACACCTGAAAAGATAGAAGGTGCAGAACCTGAAAAAATATCTAAATCATTATCATGATCAATATCGAAAAAAGAAGGTGTCCCAAAACCATTTCTCGTTATTGTAACTATTCTTGGCAAGCGAGTAGTGTCATAACTAAAATAGCCGTTCCCATCATTAATATAAATTCCAGCATAGCCTTCCTCATACATAACCATTTCACCATTAACTGAGTCTCCACTAAGAAAATGTTGATTACAATAAACATCTATATCTCCATCATTATCAATGTCTGCGTGGTCACCAGAATAAGTCCATGCAACAATATCAGGTAGTCTTTGATTAGATTCATCTATAAGTTTCCCATCTGTTGTTTGAATAAACAGGTAATTTGGTGCTCCTCCCCAAGGATAATCATCTAGCCCCATGTCCAAAATGAATAAATCATTCCTTCCATCATTATTAAAATCATCTACTAAATAATTGGTTCCAGGCCTTATCAGTTTTATAGAATCTACTCCAAAAACTTCTTGTGTTGCATTTGAAAAAGATCCATTTCCATCATTTTTTAAGGCTTGCAAACAACTTCCCAAATCAACACCTGTTGATCCAACAAAATCTAAGTCATTGTCTGAATCAAAATCAATTAAAATTCCTTGGCCAATAGTAAAACTTTCTTGTTGACTAATTTTAAAAAATGTTGTGTCTTGTGAATTTACGATTAATGTAGATTGCATAAATAAGAGACATGGTAACCATAGAATTCTTTTCATAATATATATTATTTATTTCACATTAATTTTCTGTTATGCCCAACCGCAGTATGTCTAAAAACTGTTTTTATTTTTTATTAGTAACTCAAATATAGTCAATTTTCGTTTAATTTAAGGCCGTTCTAACCGGAGTAAAAAAACTAATAAATTGTTTTCCAAAAATTTTTATGCCTTTATTTGGGCTTAAAATCATGGTAAATCGACTTAAAAAAGTTAAAATACGAGAAATCACTTCTTGTAAATACTTCATTATATTA
>Ga0102943_1001431_pt1 | contig 14960 bp, 11 predicted proteins | sample SalPonC_black_MG_FD_78174 | JGI IMG/M metagenome (GOLD analysis project Ga0102943, IMG submission 78174) | Salt pond soil microbial communities from South San Francisco under conditions of wetland restoration - Salt Pond MetaG... | ecosystem: Environmental > Aquatic > Marine > Intertidal zone >...
CCGCATGTTTTCCGTCCAGGGTTCGGCCCCGAAGATACCCGCGGTAAAGGACAGGTCCTTGAAATCCACCCCCATCTCATCAGCCACCTCTGCCAGGTGGAGAATATAGGAGGGGGTACCGCATAAAATGGTGGGCTTGAAATCCTTCATAATGGTAATCTGGCGTTTGGTGTTTCCGCCGGACACCGGGATGACCGATGCCCCCAACCGTTCCGCCCCGTAATGGGCCCCCAGGCCGCCTGTAAAAAGCCCGTATCCAAAGGCATTGTGGATGATATCCCCGGAACCGGCCCCGGCAGCGGACAGGCTCCTGGCCATGAGATCGGCCCAGGTATCCACATCCCGCCGGGTGTATCCCACCACAGTGGGTTTGCCGGTGGTGCCTGATGAGGCGTGGATTCTCACCACCTGTTCCATGGGGACGGCAAACATCCCATAGGGGTAATTGTCCCGCAGATCCTGTTTTGTGGTAAAGGGAAGACGCTCCAGGTCGTCCAGGGTCTGGATATTTTTGGGGGTGATGCCAGCCGCATCAAAGCGGTTTTTGTAAAACGGTACGGTTGCATACACGCGGTCAATGGTGGTCTGGAGCCGCTGCAGCTGGATGGCCTCAAGGCCTTCCCTGGGCATGGTTTCAAAATCAATATCAAAAATGGGCATGAATCTTTCCTTTTAAAAATACAGGCTGCTTGCCCGGGCCGGGTTCCGGCCGGGTCAGTTGAGCCCTTCTGTGAACACGGGTTTGCGTTTTTCCAGAAAGGCGGAGGTGCCTTCTTTGGCATCAGCACTGGCCATGGTCAGGCCGAATGCATCATTTTCAATCCGGCATCCGGTCTCCAAGTCTGCATTGGTCCCGTTGTGAATGACCTCCTTGGCTGCCCGCAGTGCCACACGGCCTTTGGCGGCGATGGTGCCGGCGGTCTTCATGACCGCATCCATGAGATCTTCAGGGGCACATACCTGGTTGACCATTCCAAATTCAAATGCCTGCTGTGCAGTGATGTTTTTACCGGTGAACACCATTTCCCTTGCCCGGTTGCTGCCCACAAGGCGGGCCAGACGCTGGGTGCCGCCAAAACCCGGTATCAGGCCCAGATTGATTTCCGGCAGTCCGAAAACCGCTTTTTCAGAGGCATAGATGAAATCACAGGCCAGGGCCGCTTCAGAACCGCCGCCAAGCGCGTATCCATTCACTGCGGCAATGGCGGGGATGGGCAGATCTTCAATTTTTGAAAACACCTTCTGGCCTTTTCTGGAAAAAAATTTTCCCTGAAGAGGGGTCATTCTGGTCAGTTCCACAATATCCGCACCTGCCACAAATGCTTTGTCCCCGGCACCCGTGAGCACCAGGACCCGCATTTCAGGATCGGCCTGCACCTGGTCCAGGGCCTGGTCAAGGTCGTCAAACATGGCATTGTTCAGGGCATTCAATGCCTTGGGCCGGTTGAACTGTATCAAAGCAATGTTGTTTTCCTTTGTCAGGATAATGTTTTCAAAAGACATGGCTTTCTCCTTGTATTCGTTTGGTTATTTTTTATATCACAATTGCCGCGGGTTTGTTGCATCAACATATTTTTGTACACCATCTGCAATGGTGTTGCAGATATCTTCCTGGTAGGAAGGGGTCAGCAGCCGCTTACACTCCAGTTTGTTGGAAATAAACGAGGTTTCAATGAGTATGGACGGCATGCGGGCACCCAGCAGCACATAAAACGGGGCCTGTTTGACACCCAGATCCTTGATGCCGGTATATTTTTTTGTCATGCCCTGGATTATGGCCTGGTGCACATCATTGGCCAGGCGGGTGGATTCACCGATCTTGGCATGCTTCATCAAGTCACTTAAAATGAATTCCAGGTCGGAAATATTCTTTCTGGAGGTGGCGTTTTCCCTGGCAGCCACGGCAATGGCCTGTTCATCCGTGGCCAGGTTCAAAAGATAGGTTTCGATACCGGCCAGTTTTTTGTTGCGGGCCGCATTGGTGTGCAGAGAAATGAACAGATCGGCCCGCTGGGTGTTGGCAATGGCGGTTCTCTCCTCCAGAGAGAGTTTGGTATCGGTGCTCCTTGTGAGTATCACGGTACATTTGAGGCGGTCCCGCAGTTTGACAGCCAGGGTTTTGGCCATTTGCAGCACAATATCTTTTTCCCACACCCCTTTGATATACCCCGGGGCACCGGGATCCGAGCCCCCATGACCCGGGTCGATGACGATTTTCTGCACCCCCAGGGCCAGTTGCCGGGCGATGTCCGAGGATTTCAGGTTGTCTGTGGACATGGGACTGGATGTGCGCTCATCATCTGTTTTGGCGGCTGCCTGTTGCGCCGCCAGATGGTCGCCGGTGCCGTTCCCGGTGCCCCAGACATCAATGACGATGCGGAACGGGTCTTTCAGGGAAAAAATTTTATAATTTTCAAAGGATTTGATGTCCACCACCACCCGGACAGTGTGGGGAAGATACTGGCCTGCCCTTGCCTGTTTGAGCAGGTCATCATTGATCGGGGTGTGTTCTGCCACCCCTTTGCCCAGCCGTGCCTGGGGAATATCCACGTACAGCCGTTGAAACGGTATGTTCAGATCAGGGTCTTTTTTGAGCAGGTGGTGGGAATAGGTCCGGTCCCGGGTGGCGTTTATGACAACTCTGGTGTATTCCGGGTTGGACCAGAACCGCAGGTCGGTGATATGGGCATCTGTGCCGGAGATGTTCCGGTCAGGGGGGTGGTCTCCTTCAGGGGTGTCTGCAGCAGCATATACATCAGTTTCCTGCAGGTGTGATTCACGGGAGGAGGTCTGCCGGTCAAAATCCGCATCCTGATCATCCTGGTCAGTGGTTTTGATATCTGCATCTGCAATGCCCAGGGTTTCTTTTTTTGTTTCCGCTTTTTTGGAACGGATGTGTTTGGGATGTTTCCGGGGATCCGGACTTTCAGAAAGGGTGGTGAGCTGGGTTTTGGCCCGGGCATTATAGGCGGATTCCGGGTATTTGTTTCTGATTCTCACCAGCAGATCAACGGCCCGGGTTTTGTAAATATTGTCTTTGGAAAGGGCAAACAGCTGCAGATACAGTTCAGCTGCTTTGTACATGCCGGCCGGTGCCCAGGCACTTTCCGGATCAGTCTTATAGATGGCTTCATACCGGTGGATACAACCCAGCCATTCCGATACTTTCTGCCGTTTTACAGGGGAATGGCGCAGGGTTTTGAAACAGGCATCCGCAGCCAGATATTTCTGTTTGGGAACCTGGGCCCTGCCGGTTTCAATGAAATTTGTCCAGAAAAACAACAGGCAGATCCCTGCTGCCGCAATCCCGATGGACCGGCAGGAAATGCTGTATGGCCGGCAGAAAAACATGGGTCAGACACCTGCCTTTTTTTTCATGTCATGGAGAAAATTCAGGGCTTCCAAAGGGGTCATATTGGAGATATTTGCCTGTTTGAGCATCTGAGACAGGTCCTTCTCACCGGTGTCGAACAGTTCCATCTGTCCGGGGGCATGCCCTTTTTTTCTGCGCTTTCTGGATCGCGGTTTTTCCGGAACAATTTCCGGTACCTGGCCGCTGCCCTGTTTTTCAATGGCTGCCAGTACCTGTTTGGCGCCGCTGATAATCTGGTGAGGGACACCTGCCAGGCGGGCCACCTGGATACCGTAGCTTTTGTTGGTTCCCCCCGGGACCAGCTGCCGCAGGAATACAATATTGTCGTTGAACTCCTTGACCGCAATGTGGAAATTGCGTATCCGGGGTTTGGTGTCTTCCAGGCGGATCAGTTCATGGTAATGGGTGGCAAACAGGGTTTTCACCCCTTTGCCGAAAAGATCATGCAGAAAAAGGGCCACGGCCCAGGCAATGCTCATGCCGTCATAGGTGGAGGTGCCTCTGCCGATTTCATCCAGGATCACCAGGGAATCGGGTGTGGCATTGTTCACGATGTTGGCGGTTTCTTCCATTTCCACCATAAATGTGGACTGGCCCGAACTTAAGTTGTCCAGTGCCCCCACCCGGGTAAAAATCCGGTCCACCAGGCACAAAGAGGCTTTTTTGGCCGGCACAAAAGAGCCCATCTGTGCCATGAGCACCGTGAGGGCCACCTGCCGGAGCACCGTGGATTTGCCGGCCATGTTGGGGCCGGTTATCAACAGAATCTGGTTGCGGTCATTGTCCATCTCAATGGAGTTGGGCACATACCGTTCGCCGATGATCAGTTTTTCCACCACAGGATGGCGGCCGTCTGTGATGGCAATGCCGCCCCGGTCATTGATATCGGGCCGGGTATATCCGTTTTCCGATGCGGCCCTGGCAAGGCCCTGGAGGACATCCACCGTTGCGATGAAATCCGCCATCTTGAGGATGGCCACGGCATTGTCCACCACCTGGTTCCGTACGGTACAGAAGATATCGTATTCCAGGGCACTGCGCTTGTCCTGGGCGTTTAAAATGGTGGATTCCACCTGTTTCATCTCATCGGTGATAAACCGTTCCGCATTCACCAGGGTCTGCTTGCGGATATAATTGTCCGGCACCTGCCGGGCCTGGGTTTTTGATACCTCAATAAAATAGCCGAACACCTTGTTGTACTTGATTTTCAAAGAAGACAACCCGGTTTTCTCTTTTTCCTCTGCCTGGGCTTTGGCAATCCAGGATTTTCCATCCCGGGAAATGGAGACCAGTTCATCCAGTTCCTTGCTGTACCCGTCATTGATCAGGCCCCCTTCATTGAGAATATGGGGGGCATCTTCCCTGATGGCTGTTGCGATAAGATCTGCCAGGCTGTCCAGCCGGTCCAGGATGAGCGTAAGGTCATCTATCCGGCTGGCGTTGAGCAGGGGATGGTCCAGGCGGGTGAGATGAGAGAACAGTTCCGGCAGCCTGGCCAGTGAATTTTTGAGTGCCAGCAGGTCCCGGGCATTTCCCTGGCCCATGGAGATCTTGCTGCCCAGCCGTTCCAGATCATATACGGATTTGAGAACCGCTGCCAGGTTCCGGTGAATATGGGGGGCTTTAGTCAACTGTTCCACCGCCCCTGATCGCTGTTCTATCTCATGCCGGTCCACCAGGGGGTGCCGGATCCAGTCTTTTATCAGCCGGCTGCCCATGGCGGTGACGGTCTTGTCCAGGACCGCGACCAAAGACCCTTTTTTGTCCTGGGTCTGGAGGTTGGCCAGCAGTTCCAGGTTCCGGCATGACCGGTCATCCAGTTTTAAAAAATGTGCCAGGTCATAGGGACATATCTGAAAAATATGGGTGGTGTCCTGCATCTGGGTATCCTGGACATAGGCCATGACCGCACCCGCAGCACAGATGGCTGCCGGCATATGGCCGATGCCGAACCCGTTGAGGCTGACAGTATCAAATTTTTTTGTCAGCCGTTCCCTGGCATCGGCTTCCTGGAAGGCGGAAGCGGGCAGAAAGGTAATCTGGCGCCCGTCAAATGCCTGGCGCAGGGTTTTGTATGCCGGGTCTTTTTCAAAGTGGGCCGGCAGCAGGATTTCTCTGGGATCCTGTTTTACCGCCTCGTCAATGAGGGGCCCCGGTATATAGGCCCCCTGCTTTTTTATTTCACAGACGGTGAAGGTGCCGGTGGAGATGTCCAGGCAGGCCAGGGCGGCACGGTCCTTGACCATGGTTACGGACAACAGAAAGTTGTTGGCGGTTTTGTCCAGCAAAGATTCATTGAGAATCATGCCCGGGGTGATGACCCGGACCACTTCTCTTTTTACCAGTCCTTTGGCAGCGGATGCGTCTTCCACCTGATCACAGATGGCCACCTTGCATCCGTTTTCAATCAGTTTTGCAATATAGACGTCTGCTGCCCGGTAAGGTACCCCGCACATGGGAACCGGGGCCGCATCGTTTTTGTTTCTGGATGTCAGGGCAATTTCAAGGATGGCTGCAGCTTTTTCTGCATCCTGAAGGAACATTTCATAAAAATCCCCCATCCGGTAAAACAGGATGGCATCCTTATACTGCTCCTTGATGGCCAGATACTGGGCCATCATGGGGGTTTGTCTGGTGTCACTCATGGATGGGCAATGTAAAGTGTCTATTCCTTGGGCAAAGGTTTGTCATGGTCCCGGGTGGCAGCGCCGTCTTGTCCCGAAAGGTTTTTTTCTTCTGTATCCGGTACCTGGGAATCCCCGGATGCAGTGGCGTTGTTTTCGGGTGTGTCTGCATCGGATGAACCGGGGGCTGCCGGGGATGTTTCCACAAATGCATCAGATGGGCTGTCCGCCCGGGGGTGTTCTTCAGCACTTTTTTCAGAGAGCCCTTTTTTAATATACGGATCATGGGTGAACACATCCAGCCGGGCCTGCAGATCCCTGTTTCTGGTGGTCAGTTCCGTGATTTTTGCTTTTCTTTTTTTGATTTCCCGGCCCAGTCCATATGCAGTTACCAGGCCTTTGAGGCCGGTAATCAACAGGCCCAGACCAAAGCAGATGCCCCAGAAAGCCCAGTTGGGCAGGGGAGGGGCGGTCCAGTGCCACTGGTTGAATTTCAAATCCAGTGCCAGGGACCTGGTGGTGGTAAAATAATCAATATTCTGGTAAATCAAAAGCCCGAGCAGTCCAAGTATGATCAGCAGAAACAAAAATTTGATGGTCTTCATTCTTCTTCTCCAAGTGCTTTTCCAAGGGTAAATATTCACGTTTGGGTGATCATAGAGCAATTTTGGTTTTTTTTCAAATTTTCTTTTGCCATCTGGATATTTGCCATTCAGCTTCTTACATCATAATGTCTATGCAAAAACCGGGTTGATCACATGGACTTTTTCACGCTGGGGGAAAAGGGACCAGTTCAATGCCGCAAAAGGGATATGGGACTCCACCTCCAGGCAGGACACATGGAGGTGGGACAAAAGCGGTGATCCTGTGGTCCGGGTGTCAAAGGTGCGGGCAATGATCCGGCCGGCCGTAACCCGGGTACCCGGTGTGATGCCGTCACAGGGCGCCAAATGGGAAAATACCTCCAGCACCCGGGTGGATCCGCCGGTTGTGTGGTCCGGTACCACCACCAGGCTGTGCCCCAGAAAATCTTCACACAGATTTACCACGGTTCCCGGGGACCATGCAGGAACAAGTGCACCCGGGGCCAGCTGCTGGATGGTTTTGTCAGGGGTTCTGAAAAAACAGATATCAATGCCTTCATGGGCGGCAGGGCGTGTCTGCCAGTCACCCCACCATTTGCGGCTGCTGTCCGGCAGCATGCCCGGATAAAACACCCATTCGATATCGTCTCCAAGGTGGTTGGCCGATGCAATGGATGAAAGATATTGTGTGAACCGTGTCATCACACTGCTTTGAGGATGATCTTATGCCCCATAAGATTGATATCTTCTATGATACCAGATACCTGCTGCTGTTCACCAAGCAGTCCTTTCAGGACAAACCGGTTTTCCCCGGCCGGGGTGATGGCAGCCACGTTTTCCATGATCAGTTTTTCCGTACCGTTTTCTTTCAGATATACATTGGATTCACACATATTGGTCTCCATAGGGTTGTTACAGTACCGGCCACATGACTTGATACTCGTGATAATAATATAAGAGATGCTCGGTTTGGGTTCATATGACCTGAACTATAAGTTGTTTTAATGATTGTCACATGCCGCACATCCCGGGCATCCGCTCCTGTCTTTTATCCCTCACCCCTCACTCCTCATCCCTCATATACCATTGCTGCTTACACCACTGCAAGTGGTTTACACACCCGTGCAGTAACTGATGCAATCCTGTTAAAAGAAAAGCGGGTCAGGGTTGTGTTTTGGGATTTTTTTGCGCCGGCCGTACAGCAGATCATCCATGAAAAGGGCAATCTGCTGGTTGACGCTGTTTCGGCTGATATAGAACCGTACCAGGCGGTGCGCAAGGGAATCGGGTTTGGTGTAGGGGCACACCGATATGCACATACCGCAGTCCGATCCAATGGTTTTCCAGTAGGAAAAACATTTTTCCTGGTCTATGGACCAGTGAAAAAAACCGCGGGATTTCGGCTCTTCACCAAAGGTGATGGACCCGGACGGACAGTTGCGGGCGCATTTTTTACAGATGCGGCAGAAATGCATCATGGAAGGATCTGGTTTTGGGCCGGAATCAGGCAAAGCCAGGGTGGTGGTTACCACAGCCAGGCGCACACAGGGCCCCCGGGTTTTGTGCATGAAAATGCCCATTCGGCCCAGTTCCCCAAGCCCTGACTCCACTGCCGGGGGCACGCACAGTACTTCGTAGTTGCCGTCATTGTGAGCCCGGGCTTCGTACCCGAACTGCCGCAGGTATCCGGCTACAATATTGGAAATCTTGGCAGCTTCCACATATTTTCTGGCAGATTCCTGGATTACAGCTGCTGTGGGGCTGTTTTTGAGCATGCGGGTTTCCATGGGCACCACAATGACAATGGCGGTGGTATGTGTCTGGTCAATGGGCTCTCCCCAGTTTGCTGCATGTCGGCCTTTGTGGCTGTAGAAATGGTGGGGGGACAGCTGTACAAATCCGGTATCGCATCCGCCGTAAAATCTTACCAGATCACGGATTGTGCGGGTGATCTGCCGGGAATCCACATCCCCGGGGGGGGCGGCAGGTTCTTCGCAGGATGCGGGAATAGTTGCGTGCAGGTATGCAAAGGCAGCTTCATAACAGGGGGTGGTATAAAAATCGTAATACACCTGGCCCGGGTCGCCGAAATCCGGTTTGTTATGGATCTGACGGTCACAAGATTGGTTTTCCGGCCGCATGCGGTAGTATCTGTCAGCCAGGTCCGGATGATTTTTCAAATTGTTTCTGGCAAACATGTGGTCCCGTTCATCAAACAAGACAGCCCCTGACACATTTCTTGTCCGGGGTGTTTCCGGGAAAAACCGGAACAATGAAAGAATGCAGAACACAACAGCTCCTGTGAAAATCACCAGGTGCAGTACCGGGGAATCATGGGTTGCTGCAAATGCCCACAAAAGCCCCCATGCCAGAATAGACCCAAGGCAGATGGACCCTGCCCGGAATTCGTGTTCTTGAAAGGATGAGACAGCCAGCAGTATGAAAAAAAGACCGATTCCCGCAAACACCGCCTGCACCCCCCAAAAACCGACACCAGCCACAGCAACCTCCCGCTTTTTCTGCTTTACCCTGTTTCCACTCTGTTTCTGCCGTTTTTCTTTGCCCGGTAAAGGGCTTTGTCTGCCCGGGCAATGAGATCATTTTCCAAATACAGTGACCCGAAGCTGTATATTACAGTGTATAGGAAATGATGTGAAATAGCAAAGTCAGTACCGTCAGAGGCTGAGATATTACACAGATCCGTACGCTGTTTGTCCTGCAATGACAACCATTTTCAGGGGCGTTATGCCGGAAAGATAGCACAGGTCTGCCGGGGATGTCACATCCCATATCACGAAATCCGCATCTTTTCCCGGCTCCAGGCTGCCTTTGCTGCCTGCCATTCCCAGGGCCTCTGCCGCGTGGATGGTGGCCCCGGCCAGTGCCTCTTCACAGGTCAGTCCGAACAGGAGGCAGGCCATGTTCAGCACCGGGATCATGCTGTGCACCGGGCTGGATCCGGGATTCAGGTCTGTTGACACGGCCATGGAAATGCCCAGATTCCGGAAAATATCCACCGGCGGTACCCGTGTTTCCTTCAGATAATAGAATGCGCCCGGCAGCAGCACCGCCACTGTCCCATGGTCCGCCATTTTCCGGGCACCCGCCACAGACAGGTATTCCAAATGGTCACAGGACAGGGCACCCAGTTGTGCAGCCAGGGCCGTGCCGCCTGAATCGGACAGCTGTTCTGCGTGCAGCTTGATGGCAAATCCCAAATCAAGGGCTTTTTCAAACACCTGCCGGGTCTGATGCCGGGAAAAAGCGATGGTTTCACAGAACACATCCACGGCCGTGGCAATACCCTGGTCCTTTACCAAGGGCAGCATGACCTCAACGACATTTTTGATGTACGCATCTGCCTGGCCAAAAAATTCCGGAGGAAGTGAATGGGCCCCTAAAAAAGTGGCAATGACATGCTGGGGACAGGCCTTATCCAGCCGACCGGCCGCGGCCAGCATTTTCAGTTCCGATGCCAGATCCAGGCCGTATCCGGACTTGATCTCCACTGTGGTGATGCCCTGGGTCAGCAAATGGGCCATGCGCCCGGAGCCCAGTTCAAACAGGGTGTCTTCGTCAGCGGCCCGGGTGGCTTTGACCGTGGAAAGGATGCCGCCCCCGGCTTTTGCAATGTCTGCATAGGATGCCCCTGCCAGGCGCATCTCAAACTCCTTTGCCCGGGAACCGGCCCAGATCAGGTGGGTATGACAGTCCACAAATCCGGGCAGCATCCATTGGTTATGGCAGTCTGTCACTTTTATGGTGCCAGTGATTTCAGGCAGGGCCTCCATGGCCCCGATCCAGGCAATCTTTTTTCCGGATACGGCAAGGGCTGCATTTTCCATAATGCCGTAATCCCCTTTGGCCATGGTGGCCAGGCGACAGTGGGTGAACACCTGGTCGACATTTTTGAAAAATGGATTGCTGCTGTCAGGGACAGTGGTCATGGATATTTCCTTACATATTGATCATGGGCAGTTTCACGCCTTTGTCGTTGGCCACATCGATGGCGGTCTTGTACCCGGCATCGGCATGGCGGATGATGCCGGTGCCCGGATCATTGCGCAGCACGGTTGTGACCCGGTTTTCCGCCTCTTCTGTACCGTCGGCCACCGTGACCTGGCCTGCATGCAGGGCATAGCCGATACCTACGCCTCCTCCGTCATGGAAAGACACCCAGGTGGCGCCGGAAGCCACATTGGTCATGCAGTTGAGCAATGCCCAGTCTGCAACGGCATCAGACCCATCCTTCATGGCTTCGGTTTCCCGGAACGGCGAAGCAACCGATCCGCAGTCCAGATGGTCTCGCCCGATGACAATGGGTGCCTGTACCTTTCCGGTTCGCACCAGGTCATTGAACAGCTTTCCCGCCTTTTCCCGTTCTCCGTATCCCAGCCAGCAGATCCGGGTGGGCAGGCCCATGTGTGCCACTTTTTTCCCTGCCATTTTCAGCCAGTTGATCATTTTGGTTTTTTGAGGGAACAGCTGCATGAGGGCTTCATCCGTCACACTGATGTCTTCCGGGTCACCGGACAGGGCGGCCCACCGGAACGGGCCTTCGCCTCTGCAGAACAGTTCCCGGATATAGGCCGGCACAAACCCGGGATAGTCCATGGCATTGTCCACCCCTTTTTTCATGGCCTGGGCCCGCAGGTTGTTGCCGTAGTCAAAGGCAATGGCCCCTTTGTCCTTCATGGCCAGGATGGCGCGCACATGATCGGCCATGGTGTTCAGCGCCATCTCCTTGTAGGTGTCAGGATCGGATCTGCGCAGTTTCAGGGCATCATCAAAGGAGATCCCTTTGGGAAAATACCCGTTGAGCTCATCATGGGCACTGGTCTGGTCGGTGATCACATCCGGGATAAACCCTTTGTCCATCATGGCCGGCAGCATATCCCCCACGTTGGCACACAACCCGATGGACAGGGGACGGCGTTGATCCGCTGCCTGCCGTGCCATGGCAATGGCCTCATCCAGATTGCCGGCCTCAGCATCCAAATAGCGTTTTTCCAGCCGTTTGGCAATGCGGGAAGGATCGATTTCAATGCACACGGCCACGCCATTGGCCATGGTCACGGACAGGGGCTGTGCCCCGCCCATGCCCCCAAGGCCGGCAGTGACCACGATTTTGCCGGTGAGATCAGCACCATAATGTTGCTGGCCTAAGGCGGCAAAGGTTTCATAGGTACCCTGTAAAATGCCCTGGGTGCCGATATAGATCCAGGACCCGGCAGTCATCTGGCCGTACATGATCAGCCCTTTCTTGTCCAGTTCATGGAAATAGTCCCAGTTGGCCCAGTGGGGCACGATGTTGGCGTTGGCAATGAGCACCCTGGGGGCGGAGGTGTGGGTTTTGAGCACGCCCACTGGTTTGCCGGACTGCACCAGCAGGGTTTCATCATTTTCCAGGTCCAGCAGGGTGCTGACAATGGCATCAAAGCAGTCCCAGTTTCGGGCTGCCTTGCCCAGGCCCCCGTAAACAATGAGTTCATCCGGGTTCTCTCCGTTGTCCGGATCCAGGTTGTTGCACAGCATGCGCAGGGCTGCCTCCTGGTACCAGCCTTTGCAGTGGAGCTGATTGCCCCTGGGGGCCCTCACCGGCCGGGGTTTGCCGCAGCCGATTTTCAAATCTTGTAACAGTTTTTCCCTGGGATGCATCTTTTCCCTCCTGAAGGTGTTGACTTTTGTGTATGGATTGGCTACTACTTGTCTATACAAGTATAGATAGGATGTCAAGGGGTTTTTGAGGTATGAGGTATGAGGTATGAGGGATGAGGGATGAGGGATGGAAACTTCAGTAAAGCCCCGGGCTTTGTATGAACAGATCAAACAGCAGATCCTGCAGGAGATTGATGCGGGCCGCCTGAAACCCGATGACCGAATCCCATCGGAAACACAGCTGGCAAAAGCATTCAAAGCATCGCGCATGACCGCCAACCGGGCCTTGAAGGAGTTGGCCGAAGAGGGCCGCATCATCCGGATCCAGGGGGTTGGCACCTTTGTGGCCCGGCCCAAGCCGGATGCAGCCCTGCTGGAGATAAAAAGCATTGCCAGAGAAATCGCCGAATGGGGCGGAATTCACTCCTGTGAGGTCCTGGTGCTGACAAAAGAAATTCTTTCTTTGAATATCGGGGCAAAAATGGGGCTGGCCCCGGGCAGGGAGGTGTTTCATTCCATCCTGCTCCATAAGGATTCAGGTGCAGTGATCCAGTATTCAGAGCGGTATGTCAATCCTGTTGTGGCCCCGCACTATCTGGAACAGGATTATACACAGATTACCCCCAGTGATTACCTGCTTACGGTTGCCCCGGTCCAGGAAGCGGAACATGTGATCGAGGCGGTGCGCTGCCCTTCCCATGTGCAGAAATATTTGAAAATGGCTCCGGAAGAGCCCTGTCTGTGCCTGACCCGGCGTACCTGGTCCTTTGATCAGGTGGCCACCTTCAGTACCATGATCTCACCGGGATCACGGTATACACTCAAAGGAAAATTCAACAGAGGATAAACCAGTGAAAAAGACCATTAGCCTTAACGGAGAGCACTTCCAGTTGGAGGAGCTGGTGGATGTTGCCAGAAACGGCACCAGTATTGCCGTTGCCGAGGCATCCAAAGCAAAGATCAACAAGTCCCGCGCCCTGGTGGACAAATGGGTGAAAGAGGGGGTACGCATTTACGGGGTAACCACTGGTTTCGGCGCCCTCTCCGATGTTACCATTTCTCTGGAAAATACCCGGCGGCTCCAGAAAAAAATTTTGGTTTCCCATGCCGCCGGCATGGGGCGAAAGATGGAGGCGGATGTGGTTCGGGCCATGATGGCCCTGCGGGTCAATGATTTCTGCCGGGGCAATTCCGGGCTGCGCCTGCAGACCATCCAGATGCTGGTGGACATGCTCAACAGCGGCATTGTGCCCATGGTGCCGGAAAAAGGGTCGGTGGGGGCCAGCGGGGACCTGGTGCCCATGGCCCACCTTTCCCTGGTGATGATCGGTGAAGGAGAAGCCTTTGTGGACGGCATTCGCATGTCCGGTGCAAAGGCTCTCTCATCCCGGTCCCTGGACCCCCTGGAGCTGGCGGCCGGAGAGGGTCTGGCCCTGATCAACGGCACCCAGTTCATGATCGCCTTGGGGTGCCTGGCCCTGCATGATGCCCTGAACCTGTGCAAGCATGCGGATATTGCCGCATCCATGAGCCTGGAAACCCTCATGGGCACCAGAGCCGCTTTTGATCCCAGAATCCACCGGGCGCGGCCCCACCAGGGCCAGATCATGGCGGCCCGGAATATGCTCAAGATCACCGAGAATTCGGGAATCATCTCTTCCCACCACGACTGCTCAAGGATTCAGGATGCCTATACCCTGCGGTGTTCTCCCCAGGTCCACGGCGCCTCCTGGGATGCCTTTGCCTATGTGGACAAGGTGATCCGGGTGGAGATGAACGCCTCCACTGAAAACCCGTTGATTTTTCCCGAATCGGAAGAGTTTCTGTCCGGCGGCAATTTCCACGGCCAGCCCCTGGCCCTGGCCTGTGACTTTCTGGGCATTGCCATATCTGAGCTGGCCAATATCTCCGAGCGGCGCATCGAACGTCTGGTGAACCCCTATCTGTCCGGTCTGCCGGCATTTCTGGTGGAGGACGGCGGGCTCAATTCCGGGTATATGATCGCCCAGTATGCGGCCGCTGCCCTGGTGTCTGAAAACAAGGTGCTGGCCCATCCCGCATCCGTGGATTCCATCCCTACCTCTGCCAACAAAGAGGACCATGTATCCATGGGGGCGGCGGCTGCCAGAAAATGCCGGGATATCGTGGAAAACGCAGAAGATGTCATTGCCATCGAACTGCTGTGCGGGGCCCAGGCCATTGACCTGTTCACCAATATCAAGGCCGGGGACGGCACCCTGGCGGCCTATAACACCATCCGCCAGCAGGTGGATTACATGAAAGAGGACCGGCTGCTTTCCACGGACATTGCAACGGTTAAACAGATGCTCAAAGACGGGGCCATTGTCCGGGCTGTGGAAGCGGCAGTGGGAAAACTGTACTAAAGCGGCACCAGCTTCAGGCTGCCCCACAGCCCGATCTGCGGGCCCACAATGATCACCAGGCCCAGGATACCGGGGATCTGCCTGCCTTTTTCCAGGGTGCCGGGGATATCATCAACAGTGATGACCTGATTGGCCAGGCCGGTGGCTGTTGCATCCGCCAGCATGCAGGACCGGGCCATGACCATGACCGCATCTGCTTTGCCAAAGCTTGTGGAATGCCCGAATGTGCCAGATGAGGTGCACACCCCGAAGGCGGTCTCCTGTTTGGGCATCTGTATGCCCGTGGTCATGCTCAAAGGGGATTTGCCGGCAAAAATGGTGAGCACGGTGTCGGTGC
>Ga0102943_1001432_pt1 | contig 14956 bp, 15 predicted proteins | sample SalPonC_black_MG_FD_78174 | JGI IMG/M metagenome (GOLD analysis project Ga0102943, IMG submission 78174) | Salt pond soil microbial communities from South San Francisco under conditions of wetland restoration - Salt Pond MetaG... | ecosystem: Environmental > Aquatic > Marine > Intertidal zone >...
ACGGCATTATGGCAGCCTGTCATATGAAATAAGATAAGGAATATCCATGACGACGAATCATACCCCTTTACTGCGCGTCCAGGACGTGGTCAAGCATTTTGATATTTCCGGCGGATTTCTGGACCAGCTGCGTTTCAAAGGCGGCATGCACCTGGAAAAAACCACTGTCAAGGCTGTGAACAACGTCTCTTTGTTTGTCAACAAAGGAGAAACCCTGAGCGTGGTGGGGGAAAGCGGGTGCGGAAAATCCACTCTGGCACGGGTCATTCTGGGACTTTACCGACCCAATGCAGGTAAAATTTTTTATGACGGCCAGCGCATTGACACCCTCTCCCATGAGCAGTGGCTTCCTTATCGCAGAAAAATGCAGATGATTTTCCAGGACCCCTATGCGTCATTGAATCCCAGGAAAACCGTCCGCCAGACCCTGGAAGAACCATTGCGGTTCCACAACCCGAAAATGACTTCCCGGGAAGCCGGGGACAAGGTGGACTATGTCATGGAACAGGTGGGGGTGGACCCGGCCTGGATCGCCCGACACCCCCATGAATTCTCCGGAGGGCAGCGCCAGCGTATCTCCATTGCCAGGGGACTGATACTGGATCCTGACTTTATCGTGGCAGACGAGCCCGTATCTGCCCTGGATGTTTCCATCCAGGCCCAGATTCTGAACCTGCTCATGGACCTGCGGGAAAAACATGACCTGACCTATCTGTTCATCACCCATGACCTGTCTGTGGTGCACCACATCAGCTCCCGGGTGGCAGTGCTGTATCTGGGTACCCTGTGTGAACTGGCCTCGGCCAATGATCTTTTCAACCACCCCCGGCATCCCTATACCCGGGCCCTTTTGTCTGCCATCCCAAAGGTGGGGGAAAAAAAGGCCAAGCACATCAAACTCAAGGGCGAAGTGCCCACACCGGTAAAACTGCCGTCAGGGTGCGTGTTTCACAACCGGTGTGTCTATGCCAGAGAACGCTGCAAAAAAGAATTCCCCCGGCTGATTGAATTGGCTAACAGTACCTTTGTGTCCTGCCACGGTGTTGAAGAAGGATGGCCCATGGATTGATGTGATCTTTCCGGAGATGATTCCTGCCTACATAAAACATATCCGGCCCGTTTTTTGCATATTTTTTCTCCGGGAGACAAAATTATGTCTGAAAAAAAACAGGATCTGTATCAGCTGGCTTTTGAAACCACGCCGGATGCCATAAATTTAAACCGTCTTGATGACGGGTTGTATCTGAATATCAATGAGGGGTTTACCAGACTCACAGGATATACCCGAAAAGAGGTGATCGGCAAAACCTCCCTTGAGCTGGGGATATGGAAAAATCCCGAAGACAGACAATATCTGGTAAATATACTCCAAAAGAAGGGATCTGCTGAAAATCTTGAAATTGATTTTGTCAGCAGAAACGGGCAGGTTATAACCGGTCTCATGTCCGCCCGGATAATGCAGATCAATAATGAAAAAATCATTTTGTCCATAACAAAGGACATCACCCGCCGCAAACTGCTTGAAAAAGCCCTCAGGGAAAAAGAAACCCACTACCGGCAATTGTTCAATTCCAACCGGGATGCCATTTTATTGACAGACACCGACAGAAACATCATTGATTGCAACCAGTCTTTCACACAGATATTCGGTTACCTGCTCGATGAAATCAAGGGGAAAAAAACAAGGCATCTGTATGATGACAAAAAACAATACCGGCAGATGGGAGAAAAACTGAAAAAAAATATGGACCAGCCCGATTTCTCTTACACCATACATTATAAAAAAAAATCAGGAAAAGTGTTTCCCGGAGAAACCAATGCATTTTTTTTACGGGATGATAAAAAAAATATCCTTGGTTTTATCGGCATCATCAAAGATATCAGCGACCGGCAAAAGATTCAAAAAGAGCTGCAAAAGGCAGGGTATGAACTTGAAAAAAAAGCATCTGAACTCCAGGAACTCAATGCTGCCCTGAATGTATTGCTCCAGAAAAGAGAACAGGATATGCAAAAACTGGAAGAAAATATTTCTTCCAATTATGAACTGGTTATCCGTCCCATTCTCCTGCAGCTGAAAAACAGTCTTTCCAGAGCAGATCAGCACAATGTGTTTGACGTACTTGAAAAAAATATTCAGGAAATGGTCCTGCCGTTTTCAAAAAAATTATCTGACCCCATGGGCTGCCTGACGCCCAGAGAAATCCAGATATCCGCATTTATCAAACAGGGGTTTTCCAATAAAGAAATCGCCCATATTTTTAACTGTGCCGTGAGGACCATAGATACGCACCGGGAGAATATAAGAGAAAAATTAGGCCTTAAGCGCACCAGGATCAATTTAAAATCCTATCTGGTGAATTTATGAAAACTACGTATTTTCACTCCGTAATAACAGATGAATTTTTCGGGTTTTTGCCTATTGCATTCTGGACCTTGTTTTATTATATCTTCACCGGTATAATAAAAATATTGATAAGGTATGACCAAAAACTTTTTTGGGAATTATAAAAATGCCTGAAGCTGCAAAAAAGGCTGCAAAAGTGCTTATCATAGATGATGAAACAGCAATTTTGAAAATGCTGGCGTTGGCATTATCCAGAAAAGGATTTGGTGTTGATACGGCTGACAGCGGTGAGAAAGGCGTAAAAATGCTGCAGTCCAATGATTATGGTCTGGTGATAACCGATATGGTGATGGGCAAAATGTCCGGAGAAGAGGTGCTGCAGGAAATCAGGCAGCTCAAAGGGAACACTGTGCCGGTCATTGCCATGTCAGGCACCCCCTGGCTGATGAACGGACACCTGTTTGATGCGGTTCTTCCCAAGCCCTATTCCTTAAAAGTGCTTTTTGACCTGGTACAAAATTATTTATCCCCCATTTCTGAAAAAAACGCCCTTTCCTGATATATCCTCTGATTCAGTATTGTTGTGACATGCGGTGGAAAAAAACCGGTGTGGCACGCAAAACAGCACAGAAATGCCTTTTGGGGAATTGTATACAATAATACCACTGTTTGTGGCGAAAAAAAACATATACGGGATAATACCGCGCCGGTTACCGCATGGCCAGCCATATGCCCAAAAGCATGACAAGCATACCGGATAGCCGGGATGGGCTGATCTGCCTGATCTCCGCCCCGAACAGGCCGAACTGGTCAATCACAGCTGCTGTCATGAACTGGGCAGCCACCAGAATAGTGAATGCCGGCACCAGGCCCAGGCGGGGAACACTGTAACCGATGGCAGCGATGAGCACCAGGCCTATGGGGCCTGCAAGAAGGGTGTACCAGGGAACCAGGGTTAAGCCTGATAAATTTCCGCCCCGTAAAAGGATCATGATAATGCCGATCATAAATCCGCCGCCGCCATAAGTGACAAAGACGCTTTCAAGGGTCCCCACGTTTTTGTCAATGCTTCCCATCAGCTGTCCCTGCAGGGCTACGGCAACGCCGCCGATGGCTGCTATAATTACCAGATATATGAAATTCACCTTCCTGCTCCTTTATTGAAAAAACCGGCCTGTGCTCTGTTTTGTGGTGCCAATGCCTGATTTTATGGATTTTTTATTCCCCAGTTACTACTAAAAAAGATGCCCAAAATCAAGCGGTTCAGGTTTCTCTTTTAATCTGGCGTGGCTTCGGTTATTTTACATCACATCATCTTCAGCCAATACAAGGAGACGACAATGAGAGTGTTATTCATTCTGGTGGCGGCAGCCCTGATTTTTCTGGTGGGATTGTATTTTTTTTCACGCAGATTGTTGTATTTTCCTGTGCCTGTTACACCGGAGAGGCTGGCATATATAAAAACCAGTATACCGGGGGTGGCGGAAATCCAGATCCCGGTGGAAAACAAAGTGGTGCTTCATGGCTGGTTTTTAAAAAAGGATCTGGCCCGCCTGCCCACCATATTTTATTTCGGGGGCAATGCAGAAGAGGTGTCGCTGAATCTGGAGGAGTATGCAGCAAAATTGTCTGCCAATGTGGTTTTGATGAATTACAGGGGATACGGCCTGAGTACAGGATCACCTGCTGAAAACCATCTCAAGTCAGATGCCCTGGCCATCTATGACCATATGGCTGACCAGCTTGGACTTGATCCAAAAAAATGTGTGGCCTGGGGCCGGAGCATAGGCTCCTCCATGGCTGCCTGCCTGGCCCTGAAGCGGGATCTGGGCAGGCTGATTCTCACCTGTCCTTTTGACAGCATCCAGAATGTGGCCGCTGCCTATTATCCTGCATGGCTGGTAAATCTGGTGCTGCAGGACCGGCACCGCACCATTGATTTTTCCGCTGATATTCAGTCTTCCACTCTGGTGCTGGCATCTATGGAAGACGGGGTTATTCCCAGCCACAATACCCAAAACCTGTTTGACAGCCTGACCTGTCCTAAAAAAATGGTCTATATTCCCGGGGCAGGCCACAATACCATATCCATGTTTGATGCCTATTATGAGAATATAAACCGGTTTTTAAACAAAGATCCCGGGCCTGTGAAGTTATTGGAACAGCCGGGATCAGTAAAAAGTTTTTGACATCCGGGTGGATTATTATATAATTCAGATATCAGTGTTGAATCTCATTCTGGTCTGTTTTATTGTCTGCCATTCATCTCGTGCGCCACGGCCTGCTTTTTTTAATTCTTTTTCAAGGAGGGTACCATGAGCGACAGTGTCTACAAAATCATCGATCTTGTTGGGTCCAGCACCACATCCTGGGAAGATGCAGCCAACCAAGCCATTGCAAAAGCATCCGGTTCTCTGCGTGATCTGAGAATCGCAGAGGTCAAAAAGCTGGATGTGAAAATTGAAGAGGGCAAGCCTGCCCGGTTTCGCACCAATCTCAGGTTGTCCTTTAAATACCAGGATTAATCAGGTCTAAAAATCACAGTTCAGGTCCGGAAGCCGGTCACTGTTATGCAAATATGACAGGGACCGGTTTCCGGCGACCCCGTTCATACCATGGTCATATGTTTTTGAACAGGGCCGGGTGGTATGAACCGTATCTGCACAGGCAGTCATGATAAGCCCTGCCGCATGCGCCTCTGTTTGTGTACTCTAACAGCCCGGGAGAATGACCTGCCGGCATGGAGAGACGTCTGTAAAAGCAGGCAAAAAAAAGATTGCAAGCCGCTTTAAAGAAGCGCTATATCTTCTTGATGATACATTTTTTAACCATGGGCCTGGTGCTGGGCCTGTCAGCCGGGCTTGCACCGGGACCCCTGCTGACCCTGGTGGTGGCTGAGACCTTAAAACAGAACGTGGGTGCCGGCATCCGGGTGGCCCTGGCTCCTTTGATCAGTGATCTGCCCATTATTCTGGTGTCGGTGGGTATTTTGTCCACCATGTCGGATTTTAAAGCGGTGCTGGGGGCAATCTCCCTGGTGGGCGGAGGGGTGGTGTTGCGCATGGGGTGCAAGGGGCTGCAGACCAGAGCACTGGTTATCAATGCGGATGTTTCAACAAATAACGCCCTGGCAAAGGGCGTTCTGGTGAATGTATTGAGCCCCCATCCGTATCTGTTCTGGATATCTGTGGGGGCTCCGGTGGTTCATCGGGCCATGGCTGTGAATGTGGCGGCAGCTGCCGGGTTTGTTGCCGGATTCTATCTGCTGCTGGTGGGATCCAAAGTGGGCCTGGCCCTTTTGGTGGGCCGGTCCAGGGCAGTTATCAAAGGCCGGGCCTATGTGTATACCATGCGGGGGTTGGGCCTGGCCCTGTGTATTCTGGCCCTGGTTCTGATAAAAGACGGACTGACACTTTTAAATATCTTATAGATATTTTTTTTTATAAAAACGGGTGCCTCACAGGTCAAAATCCCGGGAGGTCACCGTATGTTCCATGCGCTGGATCCGCTGGTCAATATTTTCAAATTTGCGTTTGATGCGCTGAAGAGCGGATTCTCTGGAGGTGGTATAGGACTGATAGAACTCCTGGTCATTTTCATCGTGGAAAGGGACCACAGGTGCAGGTTTTAAAATCAGTCCGGCCGCAATATACAGCACCCCCACCGGCCAGAATCCGGTGAACAGAAAAATCAGAAAAGTGATCATCCGTACCCAGAAAACGCTCAAATTAAAATGTTCAGCCACCCCCCGGCATACCCCCATGAGTATGCCTCTTCTGGATCGGTATATGCGGTGGTCTCCGGCAAGGTCATTGAGCTGGTCTTTGAATCTGGCGTAATGGTTTCTGCACCGGGCATATCCGAATTTTTGTCTGCGCTTGTAATGGTTTCTCATGTTTTACCAATCCTTTTTTCGGCGTTCTATCAAGATGGTTTCCAAAGCTTCCACCCGCTCTTCCATTTTTGACAATCCATGGTAAATATCCTGGATCATCCGGGTTTCTTCATCCTGGGCCTTGCGGTCTTTTTTGCTGATGCCGCCGGTTTTGGCGGCCCGGATGATACCTATGACAATGAGTCCGACAGTAGCCAGAAACAAAATGAATCCGCCCATGGCGATTCCGATGATTGTCGCACCATGCATTATAAACGTCCTCCCCCTGATGTGGATAATTTACACTGTATGAGTATCATTTTTCTGCACTGTTTGGGAGGATTTTAAATCATGCAGCTGGCGTTCAATATCATCATCTGCACTGAGTTCTTCAAATGCTTCTTCCAGACTGGTTTTTCTGCCGTAATTTACCAGGTCAGCTTCCGCTTCCATCCGTTCGATGTGGGATTCCATTTCCTCAAACTTCTGCATAACTTCTGCGGAGTCCACCCGCCGGATTTCCTGGTGGGCCTTTTTTTTGCGCTGGGCCCGGATGTGCCGCTGGACCAGCATGCGCTGTTTTTCCCTGGCGGATTTGAGCTTGTTTTCCAGTTCCTGGATATCATCTTTGTATTGTTCCACAATGGCACCCAGCTCATCCAGCTCCTGTTCCACGGTCTCGCACCTTTGGGCAAACCGTCTTTTTTCCAGCAAAGCCTGGCGGGCCAGGTCATCTCGGCCCCTGGACACGGCCAGGCCGGCTTTGTGTTCCCAGAAGGCTTCTTTGTCCCGGGTGTCCTCCAGAAGCCGGGTCACTTTTTTCCGGCTGGCAATGGTGCCGGCGCAGGAGGATTTGAGCTCCACCAGGGTGTCTTCCATTTCCCGGATCATCAGTTTGATAAGTTTTTCCGGGTCTTCGGCCCGGTCCAGCATAGCGTTGATATTGGCAGATACAATGTCTCTGAATCGTGTAAAAATGCCCATGGTTCTTCTCCTTGTTGGTGGGACCAGGTCCCTGTGGGTGCAATTGTCAGATGTTAAATATGTTACACAGCAGGAAGCGTGCCATTGTTGCGAGGAAATCAGATCATGAATAGTTTCCACCGTTTACGGAGAGTGCAGATACCAACCAGGATTGACACAAAAACAATACCGTGGTAATTTATACCATTAAGTGGTAAAATTAACATTTTTAATGGATTATCAACCTTATTTTTATTTAAAGGGTGCGCAAAAAGCATGGTTTATTCAGATTCTGATACATCCATGGGCCACCATGTGTCCATGGATGGGGCGGTGGGCCAGTCCGAGGCATTTATTACCTTCCAGGAGCAGATTTCCCGGGTGGCTCCCATTGACCGTCCCGTGATGATTTTAGGGGAGCGGGGAACCGGCAAGGAACTGGCAGCCGCAAGGATTCATTTTTTATCCAGACGGTGGCAAAAACCGCTGGTTACCCTTAATTGTTCCGCCTTAACCCCCACCCTTATCGGATCGGAACTGTTCGGGTATGAAAAAGGGGCCTTTACCGGTGCCGGCACCCGCCACACCGGCCGGTTTGAGCAGGCGTCAGACGGCTCCTTGTTTCTGGATGAAATCGGTACCATTCCCATGGAGGTCCAGGAAAAAATTTTACGGGTAGTGGAGTACGGGGTATTTGAAAGGGTGGGATCTTCCCGTCCGATCCGGGTGGATGTGCGGATTGTTGCCGCCACCAACGCAGACCTGACAGCCATGGTTCAGGCAGGAACTTTTAAGCGGGATCTTCTGGACCGCCTTTCCTTTGAAGTGATTTATGTGCCGCCTCTGCGGTATAGAAAAGAAGATATTCTGCTCCTGGCCAACCACTTTGCCTCCCGCATGGCTTTTGAACTGGGAAGGGAAAAAGTGCCGGAACTGACCGACCGTGCGCAAAAAAAACTGTCAGCCTATCCCTGGCCCGGCAATATCCGGGAGTTGAAAAATGTTGTTGAACGGGCGGTATACAAAAGCCGCACTTTCCGCATACAGGATATAGTCTTTGATCCCTTTGAAAACCCCTATGCCGACAATGCCGAAACCAGGGAAGAAAAACATGTTTCCCCGCCGCTGCCCCAGGATCTGGACGCTTTGGCGCCTGTATCTGGCCGGGCGCCATCTGCAGTAACACTGGAGAACGTATCTTCAGAAAAGACCGGTCAGAAACAATGGACACAGGATCTGCTGACAATGCCCTTAAAAGAGGCGGTCCAGGCTCTGGAAAGACACCGGGTGAAACAGGCCCTGGTGCAAAAAAAATTTCATCACAAAAAAGCAGCAGCCCTGCTGGGACTGTCCTATGACCAGTTCCGGGGAATCAAAAAACGCCTGGGAATCTGATCATAAAACCGCACCATCCTGTTTGCCCACCACCAGGGGGTAATTGAGTTTATGCCCGGGGTGCATGGCGGTGAAATCTGTTTTCGGGTTGTATTTTTTCAAAAGCCAGAACGGAATTTCCAGCTGTTTGAGGCATAAAGACCAGATGGTATCACCGGATTTGATTTCATAGGTTTCCACCTCTGAAACCACAAAAGAGGCAAAAAAATCTTCTTCAATTTCCCTGTGAAATTCAAATCGCTGCTCTTCAAACCTGTCCGGATCCGAGGCAGCCAGCGGAATTTTTATGGTCTGGTTGATGGCGATGGGTGTGCCGAATGAGAGGCGGTTCAGGGTCCGGATCCGGCTGGTGGGGATTTTGAGCCAGTCAGCATAGTGACCCAGAGTTTCCTCTGCTTCCACCTGAATAATACCTAAACGGGCATTGTCGGCACCTGCCACTATTTTTTGTATTTTCAGGTTGCTGGTGTCAACCAGCGGATTGAGTCTGTCAGGCGAAGGTGCGGGCAGGGCTGCCATATCCCCGGCATGTTTTTTTTGTATTTCAGGTGTTTTTGCTGCCACAGTCACAGGCTGCTGAGGGGGTTTTGCCGGTTCGGGTAAAGGATCAGGAGATTTTACCCGGGCAGGTTTGGCCACTTTTCTGACAATGGTTCTGGGTCTGGTCCTGCCGCTGTCAGGGACCAGGTGTTTTTTGGTGTCAGCCTGGTCTGCCAGGATGGTGCCGGACATGGCATTGGACTGGTCTTTCACCGGGATGCGCAGATTCTGTCCGATGAAAATCACGGCCTGCCGGTTAAGGTTGTTTGCCAGGATCAAGGCATTGAGAGAAACATTGTGTATCCGCGCAATGGCACCGGCAGTATCTCCTTTGGCCACCACATGGAACCGGCTGGGTTTTTGTTTTTCCTGGTAAAGGCTTACAGCCGTCTGTCTGGCATCATGGAGCGGAATATGGGCGGGCAGGCGGATCTCAAAATCCCTGGGGATATATTTTAGGTCCTTGAACACCGGGGTGCGCAGTGATGGATTCAGGGTGTGAAATTCCTGCATATCCAGGTTCAGTGCCCGGGTGAATGACCGGGCGTTCAGAAAACCTTTGGTTGTAAACCGGGTATAATTAACAGGTTCGGCAAAAGGCAGATCTCCAAAATACTGCTGATAATTTCTGGCCACCTGTCTGGCAGCCAGAAATTCCGGATAAAAGTTTCTGGAGGCAAACTTGAAGGATCGGCTCTGGTAGCGTAAAAATATGTTTTCATAGGTACCCCTGGCTTTTTTGGCCCGTTTCATGCCGGCCAGACCATGGTTGTAGGCGGTGATGGCCATTGCCCAGTCCTTGAGTTCGGCATGGTTTCTTTTGAGCAGGCGGGCGGCAGCATCTGCGGAAATATAGGGATCTCTGCGCTGGTCCACCACATATCCGATTTCCATGAACTGTTTTCCGGTTCCCCGGGTAAACTGCCAGATGCCTGCTGCACCGAATTTGGAATAGGCATTGAAATCAAAGGAAGATTCCACACAGGGCAGGTACACAAGATCCACAGGCAGGCCATGGGATAAAAAGATACGCTTGAATTCATCAATTACCGCACCGGACCGGATTAAACCCGCCCGGAACTGGTCTTTTATGCCGGTCTGACACCGGAGGCGGAAGGCAGCCTGTTTGTAATCTGCCCGGACTGCATCAGGACCCATCAGGCCGGCCACCTGTTTTTCCAGCGGACTGGCAGGAGATCTGCCCCCGGCCAGGGCCAGTAAAACGGTTTTGTATTTTTTATAGGCAGCCTTTCGGGCCTGTTTGTTTTTCCGGGCAGCCGTTGCGGTGCGATCCGGATTCAGGTCAATGACCGTGTATATGCGGTTAAGATGACGGGAATCGTGAATTACCCCATGGGACCGGCCATATTCGGTAAAAATTTTTATCCAGAAGTCCACATTGGGGGCAATGGCATCACAGACAGGAAAGTCTTCGGGTGCAATCCGGGCAGGTTGTGATGTGGTTCCCAGGACAGGCATTGCAGCAGCGAGCCACAATATAAGGGAAAGAACAATGATTTTGGGGTGGTGTTTTTTTACCGTGTCAGGCATGCAGCTACCCCCGGTTGATTATGTTTCTGTGGGCCATGAGCCGGATGGCGTTGATACGGATGAACCCTTCGGCATCTTCCTGGTTGTATCCGCCGGCAATGTCCATGGAGGACAGGTCCTGGTCGTAGAGAGATGACGTACTGGTTCTGGCAACAGGATAGGCAACCCCCTTGTAGAGTTTGAGGGTGACCTCCCCGTCGATGACCTCCTGGCTTTTGTCCATGGCTGCCATGAGAAATTCCATTTCCGGACTGAACCAGAACCCGTTGTAAATCAGTTCGGCAAATTTGGCCCCCAGCATATCCCGCAGCCGCATCACCTCCCGGTCCATGGCGATCCCTTCGATGTCCTTGTGTGCCTCGTGGAGGATGGTGCCCCCCGGGGTTTCATATACCCCCCGGGATTTGATGCCCACAAACCGGTTTTCCACCATGTCCAGGCGGCCGATCCCGTTTTCTCTTCCCAGCTGGTTCAGATATTCAAACAATTCCAGGGCATCGGTTTTCCGGGTGTTGTCTTCCAGGTTGACCACCTGAACCGGGATGCCGTCCTTGAACCGGATTTTGATGCGGGTGGGAACATCCGGGGCTTTTTCAGGGGACACGGTGTGGGAGTATATGCTTTCTTCGCATTCATGGGCCGGATCTTCCAGGATGCCGGCTTCATGGGAGATGTGCAGCAGGTTGTCATCTTCGCTGTAGGGTTTGGATGCGGTCTGTTTGGTGGGGATGCCGTGTTTGTCTGCATAGGCCAGAAGATCGCTTCTGCCTTTGAATGCCGACAGGAATGCCGTATTTTTCCAGGGGGCGATGATTTTGATCTTCGGGTTGAGGGCATAATAGGACAGCTCAAACCGTACCTGGTCATTTCCCTTGCCGGTAGCCCCGTGGGAAACATAGCCTGCGTCCACGTTCCGGGCGATTTCAATCTGTTTTTTTGCAATCAACGGCCGGGCAATGGCTGTTCCCAGAAGGTACCGGCCTTCATACAGGGTATTGGCCTTGAACACCGGAAAAATATAATCGGTGACAAATTCCTTGCGCATATCTTCAATAAAGACATCAGAAGCACCAATTTTCAGCGCTTTTTTTCTGGCTTCTGCAAAATCTTCTTTCTGGCCGATATCAGCCATATATGCAAACACTTCATATCCTTGTTCCAGCAGCCATTTGAGGATGACCGATGTATCCAGTCCGCCTGAGTAGGCCAGGACCACTTTTTGTTTTGCCATTTCAACTCCTTGGTATTATAGATTTACGGGCCAATTTAGACGGAAATCCATGCAATAGTCAAGTGCTTATGTCCGGACCTGGATGCAACGGCTGTACCGTCAGGTGAAAATGGTGAGCAGAGCCCCGGATACCGCCATGCAGATGGCCACAGCCTTGTTGGCGGTAATTTTTTCCTTGAGAAAGACAGCAGCAAGAATAAAAATAAAAATGGTGGACATCTGGTTGAGGATGGCTGCCTGGGAGGCAGTGGTATATTTCATGCCGGCCACCCAGAGAAGCAGAGCAATATAGTTGCCGCAGATGGATGCGGGCAGGGCAATGAGCCAGGATCTGGACCACTTGAGTTCGGCAAGATAGCGTTTTTTCTGCGGGTGGCAGGCCACCATGATCAGGAGAGTTACAATACCGGCGCTCACCCGCACCAGGGTGGCCCAGAACACATCGGTATATTCCAGAATCTCCTTGATGATGACAATCCCTAAAGAGAGAAAAATCATGGCCAGTACACCGGCAATGATGCCGGCAAGGTTGTCCGCAGGCGGCACCACCTCTTCCAGGGCCATATTTTTTTTCTGCAAAGATCCCACCAGAACGGCGGACAATACCATTAGACCGCCGATGATACCCCCGATGCCCAGGCTTTCATCCAACAGCAGAAAAGAAAAAAACAGCACACAGGGCAGGTACAGGCATTCCACAATGGCCACAAGTCCTGCTCCCAGACGGTTCAGGGCCATGAAAAAGAACAAATCTGCCAGGGTAATGCCCAAAAATCCCGACAAGGACAGGATCAGCCAGCTGTTTAGCGGCTGGTTTGGAAAAAATGGAATCTGCAGTGCCAGCATGGTGATGGTTACCAGAACCATGGCCACTAGGCTTTTGTATATGTTCAGGGAAATCGGGGAGAACACTTCTCCGCTTTTTTTAAACAAAATAACGGCAGCAGCCCAGAAAAAGGCGGAACCTAAGGCAAAAACCGATCCCATCACGGGTTACTTTTCCCGGTTCTGCAGATGCAAAGTACCCTTCAGATGGGGCAGGCCTTTGTCTGCATCCCGAAGTTCAAACCCCACCTGCCCGGGGGCGGCAGCAATGTTTTCATATCCCAGGGTCAGGGTTGCGGGCATGAAAATGGGCAGCTTGAAGGCGGCATCCACTGCAAAAGGATGGGAAACGGTCATGGTTTTTTCCAGGGCAGCCAGTGTCCTGGCCAGGCTCCACATGCCGTGGGCAATGGCCTGTTTGAAACCGATGAGCCGGGCAGTGGCATTGAACAGATGGTGGGGATTGTAATCTCCGGATACCCGGGCGTACCTGCGGCCTGCATTTTCAGGCACCTGTATGGTCATCTGTGGCGGCAGGGGCTGGTCCTGGATTTTTTTCCCCAGTGTCTTGCCGGCAGCGGGATCCCGGGTCAGATAGGTGGATGTTCCCTCCCATACCAGGGTGTTCTTTTGCAGTATTTCCAGACAGAACCGGGTGAAGATGCCTTTTTTTGTCCTGGTCATATCCTGGAGGGTGCAGGACAAATCCAGGGATTCTTCCAAAAATACCGGCTGTATTGATCTAAAAGACTGTCCGGTCTGGATCAGTCCCATGGGGTTGATGGGAAAAAAATCCGAGGTAATGTACCTGCCCAGTAAGCCGATAAAAAAAGTTTGAAGGCAGCTGGCCGGAATGGTTTTTTCTTCCGGCAAGCAGGAAAATCCGCATACTTTCCGGTATCTGCGGATGCGGTCCGGGTCAGGTACAAATCCGGACAGAAGCAATTGTCCTTTTTGAACCCGGGTGCCGAAAACACGTCCTGGTTTCCGTACAAGGGACAAAGCCAGCAGTCTGCAGAAAACAGCCGGCATGAAAGGCAGGGCTTTCAGGCGGACACAATGGGTTTCTTTTGTCAGGGGCATCTGGGTGATATCGGTGTCCATGGGTGGGTGTTTCAGTCCATAATCTTTAAAATCGGGGTATGTACAAAATATGCCAAATCCTGTTTAAAGGACTTGAGACTATCCTTGTTTGGGTATGAAGTCAATACGGATGCGGTAATTTTGCAGAGCCATTGCATGCAACCACATCCTGTTCAGCATCTTGATGCCCGCCTCCTGGGGGTAGCGGTGTGTCAATATATGTGACGTTGCATCTACCTGCCATTACCCCGGGGGAATTTTGTTGAGATACAAACCTGTTGAAAACAAAGGATCTGAAAATACTGTGCTTTTGAAAAAAAATGGATTGGGGTTGACCCGGCCGGAATTAGGGTATACTAGCAAGACCGATACAGAGGATTTATAATTATATAACAGGAGATCCGAATGCATATCACATCCAGCGGCGGACTGAGTGTCTCCGCAGGCGCCCATATCATAGAAAAAGCAAAACGTGTGAACCTTAACCCCAGCCTGCTGTACGAGGCGGTGATTGACCTGTCATCAGAGGGGTTTATCACTGCCAACTGTATCAACCTGGCAGCCGGCATTCTTCTTGACGACCTGGGACTGCCCGTCTATTTTTTTGAAACCATCACCAAGGAATCCTTGAAAAGCATTCTGGCATCCATTGCCAAAGGCATTCACCTCAAAGGGGACAAGGTGGCTCTGCATTCCTGGGTGGCGGATATTGATTTTGACCTGAACCAGGACAGCAATATCCAAAGGGTGCGCATCGCCACGGCCGAAACCCGTGACAGAATGGAACGGATCCTGGATAAACTGTTGGCCGGGCATCGCAGAGAATATTATTACAACCCGGAAAAACAATATTTCACCTATGTGTTCCGGCCGGAAACTGTGGCGGATTTTCCGGATGATGATTTTGCCGAGTCCCGGTTTCTGTTCAACAGGAACCAGGATTATACTGCCATTCCCCGGCTGACCCGGAACCGGTATGAAAAATTTCTGGCCCGGGTGGACCAGCATGTGACCCCGTTTGTGGAGGTGTTCAACCTGTCGGATATCGGTGAGATCCGGTTCATGTTCAATTCAGATTTTGAAAGGCCCCAGCTGCCGGTCCTGAGAAAACTGTTTGCCGATCATGGCCTGACCATCACCCGGGCATACT
>Ga0102943_1001433_pt1 | contig 14943 bp, 13 predicted proteins | sample SalPonC_black_MG_FD_78174 | JGI IMG/M metagenome (GOLD analysis project Ga0102943, IMG submission 78174) | Salt pond soil microbial communities from South San Francisco under conditions of wetland restoration - Salt Pond MetaG... | ecosystem: Environmental > Aquatic > Marine > Intertidal zone >...
AGTCTACCGGACGCTCGCGTCCGCTGGCGCCGCGTGTACGTCGTGCGTACGCCGACGGCGGATGGCGGTCGTCCCGGCGGTCATCCGGCGGGCGGCAGCGCGGCGGGCATCGCCGCCGGCAGCAGCGGGACCAGCCACCAGGCGGCGGCGGCCGCCGCCGCGCCGGCGACGAACAGCCAGGGAAGGACCAGACGGCCGAAGCGCGCGCCTCCGATCCCCCAGGCGACGACCCCCTTGAACACGCTGTTCGCCGCCACCGCGAAGCCCAGGCTGCGACCGGCCAGGACCGGATCGAGGCCGGTGCGGATCTGTTCGGCCAGCGACAGCGTGATCGCGTCCAGCTGCGTGACGCCCGCCAACGCGCTGGCGAGCAGCACGCCCGGATCGCCCAGCGTCTCCTGCGCCGTCCGAACGACCAGCACGATCGCGGCGAAGAGCAGGCCGAACTGCAGCGCGGGCCTGAGCTCGAACGGGTTCTCGAGCTTGACGGAGCTGTCCACATCGTCGTGCTGGCGCGACAGCGCGAGCCCCGCGAGGCTGCTGACGGCGAACAGCGCCGCCATCGGCACGGCGGCGTACGCCACGAGGGCGGGCTCGACGACGCCCAGCAGGACCAGCAGGCGCGGCGCGGCGACGGCGCTGGCCGCCATCGTGCCCAGCGCCAGCGTCGGGCCGAGCTCCGGGTTGTCCCGGCCGCGCTCGGCGAACGACAGCGTCGCCGCGGTCGACGAGGCCAGGCCTCCGAGGAGGCCGGAGAGGCCGATGCCGCGCCGGGGGCCGACGACCTTGATGGCGACGTAGCCGACGAACGACACGCCCGAGATCAGCACCACCAACAGCCAGATCGTGCGGGGATTCCAGACCTGCCACGGGCCCATCGCCTCGTTCGGCACCAGCGGGAGCACCACCAGCGACACGACGGCGAAGCGGACGACCGCCAGCAGGTCCTCGCGGGTGAGCTCGCCGGCCAGGCCGTGAAGCTCCTCGCGCAGCGACAGGATGCCGGTCACGATCACGGCGCCCGCCAGTGCGGGCACCTGGTCGCCGATGCCGGCCAGGACGCCCAGCCCGAACGCCACCAGGGCGGCGATCTGCGTCGTTCCCCCGACCTTGTTGCCCGACGACTCGCGCCAGTAGCCCAGCGCGACCAGCACCGTCAGCGCGACCAGCGAGCCCAGCAGCGGGAGCGTGCCGATCGGCTCCAGCAGCACGCCCGACAGGGCGCCCAGCAGGGAGATCAGCGTGAACGTGCGCACCCCGGCGAAGAGGGTCTGGGCGCGCTCGCGCTTGCGCTCGCGCTCGAGCCCGATGAGCATCCCCAGAAGCGCGGCGATCAGCATCGCCCAGATCGTCTCGTCGCCCATCAACCCAGCCTTTCCTCGGACCGCTCGCCGCGGCGTCCGAGCAGCAGGATACCTACCAGGATCAGCACGATCGCGAAGCGCGCGTCGTCGAGCCAGCCCGACGACGCCACCCCGAACAGCACGCCGAAGGCGGTCAGCCCCGCTCCGATCCGGAACGTCCGCTTGTCCGGCTCGGGCTCGACCCGGTCGATAGCCATCACCGAGATGCCCAACGCGACCCAGAACGCGCCGGGGACGCCGGTGCCACCGAGCAGGAGGCCGGCTGCGATGCCGGCCAGCACGCAGCCGAGCACCAGCAGGCCGCGCACCCGCTGCCGCGCGTACGCCACCAGGAACCCGGCCGCGGCGAGGCCGGTCCACAGCCACCCGTCGGTCGTCGCGATCCGGTCCAGGATCAGGAGAGCGCCGATCAGGACGAGAAGGAGGGCGAGGCGTCGTCGCGTCATCGTCCACCAGTCTACGCGCGACGGGGCGCGGCGGGCTCCGGGACGGGGTGCTAGCATGCTTGCGAGCCGAACCTGCGAGCGGTGTTCCGAGAGGAGGTCCCTGGTGATCCGGGATTCGAGTCGATTCCAGCCGTTCAGCGAGCGACCGGTGCGCCTCGTCGGCGATCAGGGCGAGTGGCTCGGCGCGTTCGAGCTGGACCTGAGCGACGAGCTGCTCGTCCAGCTGTACCGCGATCTGGTGCTCGCGCGCCTGCTCGACGAACGCCTCGTTCGCCTGCAGCTGCAGGGCAAGAGCAGCTTCGTCGCGCCCTCTTCGGGCCACGAGGCGATCCAGATCGCCATCGCGCACGCCGTGCGGCCCGGCCGCGACTGGCTGTTCCCCTACTACCGCGACTACGGCGTCGCCAGCACGCTGGGCGTGCCCCTGGTCGAGATCTTCGGGCAGATGATGGGTACCCGGGCGGATCCGGCCAAGGCGCGACAGATGCCGTCGCACCCCAGCAGCCGGGCGCTGAACATGTTCACGGCCGTGAGCCCCATCGCGGCGCACGTCCCGCCCGCGGTCGGCGCGGGCGTCGCCATGAAGCTCGCCGGACGCGGCGAGGTGTGCGTGACCTCGTTCGGCGAGGGCGCGACCAGCGAGGGCGACTGGCACGCGGCGATGAACTTCGCCGGCGTCCAGGGCGCGCCCGTGGTGTTCGTGTGCGAGAACAACCGCTACGCGATCAGCGTCGAGCTCCAGAAGCAGTCCGGCAGCGCGACGATCGCCGAGAAGGCCCACGCCTACGGCATGCCCGGGTACCGGGTGGACGGCATGGACGTGCTCGCCTGCCTGTACCTGATGCGCGAGGTCGTGGAGCGCGCCCGGGACGGCTTCGGACCGGCGTTGGTCGAGGCGACGGTGTACCGCTACGGGGCGCACAGCTCGGCGGACGACGACAGCATGTACCGCCCGGCGGAGGAGGTCGCCGCCTGGCGCCGCCGCGATCCGCTGCCGCGCTACCGGGCGTTGCTCGAGCGCCGCGAGCTCTGGGACGCCGCGGCCGAGGAGGCGCTCCGCGCCGAGGCGAACGCGGCGTTGAGCGACGCGGCGCTCGAGGCGGAGGCCGCCGGCGAGGTGCCGTTCGCGTGGATGTTCGACGACGTCTACGCGGAGATGCCGTGGCACCTCGGCGAGCAGCGCGCCGAGGCGGAGGGCTAGGTGACGGCAGAGCCCGCCGCGCCGCCGTACCGCCGGGACGACCGGGAGGTCGCGTCGTGCCGGTGATGAACATCGTGCAGGCGGTCACCCGCACGCTCAGCTCGGAGATGGAGCGCGACGATTCGGTCGTCGTGCTGGGCGAGGACGTCGGCAAGCGCGGAGGCGTGTTCCTGGCCACGCAAGGCCTGTTCGACCGGTTCGGCCCCGACCGCGTGATCGACACGCCGCTCTCCGAGGCCGCCATCATCGGCGCCGCGCTGGGGATGAGCGTGCACGGACTCCGTCCCGTGGCCGAGATCCAGTTCGCCGACTACGTGTTCCACGGCTTCGATCAGCTGGTCTCGCAGGTCGCCAAGACCCGCTACCGCTCGGCGGGGCAGTTCACCGCGCCGATGGTGGTGCGGATGCCGGCGGGTGGCGGCGTGAAGGGCGGGCATCACCACAGCCAGAACCCCGAGACGCACTTCGCGCACACCGCCGGCCTGCAGGTGGTGTACCCGTCCACGCCGTCCGATACCGTCGGCATGCTGAGGAGCGCCGTGCGGGGCGAGGATCCGGTCGTGTTCCTGGAGCCCAAGCGGCTCTACCGCGCGGTCAAGGAGGACGTGCCGGACGATCCCGACCGGCTCGTGCCGTTCGGGCGCGCGGCGGTCCGCCGGCGCGGCGACGACGTGGTGCTGATCAGCTACGGCGCCAGCATGGCGGAGACCGCCCGCGCGGCCGACGCCCTGGCGCAGCAGGGGATCGAGAGCACCGTGATCGACTTGCGCTCGCTGATGCCGTGGGACAAGGCCACCGTGCTGGAGCACGTCGCCCGCGTCGGGCGCTGCGTCCTGGTGAGCGAGGCCCCGCGAACGCTGGGGTTCATGAGCGAGGTCGCGGCGGTGATCGCCGAGGAGATCCTCGACACCCTGCTGGCGCCGCCGTTGCGCGTGACCGGCGCCGATACGCCCTACCCGTACGCCCAGGACCGCGCCTACCTTCCCGGACCCCGCCGCATCCTGAACGGGGTGCAGAAGGTTCTCGACTACTGAGCTTGGTGCGGGCGGCGCTGGGCGGGCCGCCCGCCCAGCGCCGCCCCGCCGACCGCGTCCACGGAGGAACCATGTCCCGAACGTTCTCCATGCCCGAGCTCGCCGAATCGGTGGTCGAGGGCGAGATCGTCCAGTGGCTCGCCGAAGAGGGCGACGTCGTCGCGCTCGACCAGCCGCTTCTCGAGGTGATGACCGACAAGGTCACCGTCGAGATTCCGTCGCCGTTCGGCGGCGTGCTGGTGGAGCGTCTGGCCGCCGAGGGCGAGACCGTGCCGGTCGGCGCGCCCATCGCGCGGTTCGACGCGGCGCCGGACGAGCAGGCGGGAACGGGCGACGGTGCGACGCGAACGTCAGCGCCCGAGCCCGCCTCCGGAACGTCCCCGCCCGCCGGAGGCGAGGCCCGACGCGAGCCGGACCGCGCCTCGGACGACGCCGAAGGCACCGACGACGGCGACGCCCTGACCCTGTTCAAGGCGGGCGGACCGTCGCACGACGGACCGCTCCCGACGGTCCGAAAGCCGGTCCGGACGCCGGCCCGCGAGACGGCCCGTCCGAGCCAGCCACCTGCCGCGGCCGAGCCCGAACCCGGGCGCCCGCGCGGCCCGTGGGGCCGGCCGCTGGCGGTTCCGGCGGCGCGCAAGCGCGCCCGCGAGCTGGGCATCCCGCTCGAGCAGGTGCTCGGCTCGGGTCCGCACGGACGGATCCGGATCGAGGACGTCGAGGCGCAGCGCGCCTCGGGGCGCAGCGCGTCGGTCCAGGCCGGCGCCGGACCCGCGCCGCTCGGTAGCTACGTTTCCTCGCCGCTGGCGCCGCCGCCGGACGCGCCGGAGACGACGCGCGTGCCGCTGCGCGGCGTGCGTCGGACGATCGCGAACCAGCTGCTCGAGGGGCATCTGAGCACGGTCCCGACGTTGGCGGTCGAGGAGGCCGACGTGTCGAAGCTGGTGGCGCTTCGCACGCGGCTGAAGGACCGCGCCGCGGACCGCGGCGTGAAGCTGACCTACCTGCCGTTCGTGCTCAAGGCGCTGACGCGCTCGCTGGCGGCGTTCCCGGCCATGAACGCCCGCTGGGACGAGGACGCCGGCGAGATCGTGCGCTTCCGTGACGCGCACCTCGGCGTGGCGGTGGACACCGACCAGGGGCTGATCGTGCCGGTGATCCGGGACGCGTCGCGGCGTGCCCTGCTGGATCTCGGCGCCGAGGCGGCCCGTCTGGCGGAGGCCGCCCGGGCCCGGCGACTGACGCCCGAGGAGCTCCGGGGCGGCACCTTCAGCGTGACGAACATCGGGTCGGTCGGCGCGCTCCTGAGCATGCCGGTGCTCAACGCGCCCGAGGCCGGCATCCTGGGCGTCCACCGCATCCGGAAGCGCCCGGTGGTGCTGGACGACGACAGCATCGTGGCGCGGCCGATGCTCTACCTGTCGCTCACCTTCGACCACCGCCTGATCGACGGGGCCGAGGCGACCCGCTTCCTGGTCCACGTCGTCCGCGGTCTCGAGGAGCCGGAGCCGATGCTGCTCGGCGAGACCGGCTTGGAGGACGTGCTGCTGGACGCGTAAGGGGAGCCCGAGGCCGTCGCCCACACGAATCGGGCCCCACCGTGGTGGGGCCCGATTCGAAAGGAGAGTCGGACCTACGCCGAGACGGGCTCGCCATCCGACGTGGTCGCCGAGGGGGAGGAATCGCGCTCGTCGAGCGCGGCGTGCGCGGCCGCCAGGCGGGCGATCGGCACGCGGAAGGGGCTGCAGCTGACGTAGCTCAGGCCGGCACGGTGGCAGAACGCGACGGTGGCGGGATCGCCTCCGTGCTCGCCGCAGATGCCGACCTCCAGGTCGGGCCTGACGGCGCGTCCCGCTTCGGTCGCCATCTCGACCAGGCGGCCGACGCCGGCGACGTCGATCGTCGCGAACGGGTTGTCCTCGAGGATCCCCTGCTCCAGGTAGCGGATCAGGAAGCCCTTCTCGGCGTCGTCGCGGCTGATGCCGTAGGTGGTCTGGGTCAGGTCGTTCGTGCCGAAGCTGAAGAAGTCGGACACCTCGGCCAGCTCGCCGGCGGTCAGGGCGGCGCGCGGCACCTCGATCATCGTCCCGAAGCGGTAGGGGACGTCGCGGTCCTGCTCCTCCATGACCTCCTTCGCCTCGTTCTCGAGGGCGGTCATCTGGAGCTTGAGCTCGTTGACGTGACTGGTGAGCGGGATCATGATCTCGGGATCGACGGCGACGCCTTCGCGGGCGACCTCGCAGGCGGCCTCGAAGATGGCGCGCACCTGCATGCGGGTCAGCTCCGGCATCAGGATGCCCAGCCGCACGCCGCGGGTGCCCAGCATCGGGTTGGACTCGTGGAGCTCCTCGACCCGGACCAGCTGGTCCTGCTTCTCGCGCAGCAGCAGAAGCAGCGCGTCGATCTCCGCCAGGTTCGTCTGGTGCTGCAGGCGGACCTTGAGGTCGGCCAGCTCGCGGACCAGCGTGGTGTGGTCGGGCAGGAACTCGTGCAGCGGCGGGTCGATCAGGCGGATGATGACGGGGAGCCCGTCCATCGCCCGGAACAGCCCGGCGAAGTCGGCGCGCTGGTGGGGGAGCAGCAGGTCGAGCGACTCCATCCGCTCGCTGGCGCTGCGGGCCAGGATCATGCGCTGGACGACGCCGATGCGGTCGGCCTCGAAGAACATGTGCTCGGTCCGGACCAGGCCCAGGCCTTCCGCGCCGTAGGTTCGGGCCTTGCGGGCGTCCTCGGGGTAGTCCGCGTTGGCGCGCACGCCCAGGGTGCGGTACTCGTCCGCCCAGCCGAGCAGGCTCGAGAGGTAGGGGTTCTCCAGGTCGGGAACGACGGTCTCGAGCGTGCCCTCGTACAGCTCGCCGATCGTGCCGTCGATGCTGATCTCGTCGCCTTCCTCGAGCTCGTGGCCTCCGACGGTCATCGTCCGGTTCTCGAGATCGATCTCGAGATCGGCGACGCCGACGACGGCGGGCTTGCCGAACTGGCGGGCGACCAGCGCCGCGTGGCTGGTGCGGCCGCCGCGGCTGGTGAGGATGCCGTTCGCGGCGAGCATGCCGTGCACGTCGTCCGGCTTCGTCTCCGGGCGGACCATGATCACGGCGCGGCCGCTCTTGGCCCAGCGCTCGGCGGTGTCGGCATCGAACGCGATGCGGCCGACGGCGGCTCCGGGCGAGACGTTCAGACCGGTGGCCAGCTTGATCGCCGTCTCGCGCGAGGCGGGCGTGAACTGCGGGTGGAGGAACACGTCGACCTGCTCGGGCGAGACGCGGCGGACCGCTTCGCTGCGCCTGATCAGGCCCTCCTCGGTCATGTCGACCGCGATGCGGACCTCGGCCTGCGCGGTGCGCTTGCCGTCGCGCGTCTGGAGCAGCCAGAGCTTGCCGTGCTCGACGGTGAACTCCATGTCCTGCATGTTGCGGTAGTGCTGCTCGAGCCGGGTGGCGATCTGCTGGAACTCCTCGTACACGGCCGGCATCTCGGTCTTCATCTCGCTGATCGGCTGGGTGGCGCGGGTGCCGGCGACGACGTCCTCGCCCTGCGCGTTGTGCAGGTAGTCGCCTTCGAGGACGGGCTCGCCGGTGGTGGCGTTGCGGCTCATCGCGACGCCGGTGGCGCAATCCTCGCCCATGTTGCCGAACACCATCGTCTGGATGTTCACCGCGGTGCCGAGGTCGTGACGGATGCCGCTGGCGTTGCGGTAGTCACGGGCCCGCTTGCCGTTCCACGACTTGAACACCGCCTCGGTCGCGAGGCGCAGCTGCTCGTACGGATCCTCGGGGAAGTCGCGGCCGGTGTAGGTGCGGACGATCTCCTTGAACTTGCGGGTGACCTCGCGCCAGTCGTCGGCGGCCAGCTGGCTGTCGACGGTGACGCCGGCCATCTTGCGGCGGGCGGTGATCACGGCCTCGAACACCTCGTCCGGTACCGAGAGGACCACGCTGCCGAACATCTGGACCAGGCGGCGGTAGCTGTCCCACACGAAGCGGGGATCGGCGGTCAGTCGGGTGAGCCCCTCGGCGACCTCGTCGCTGAGGCCGATGTTGAGGATCGTGTCCATCATGCCGGGCATGCTGAACTTCGCGCCGGAGCGGCAGGAGACCAGCAGCGGACGGCTCGGGTCGCCGAAGCTCTTGCCGGTGGCCTCCTCGACCGCCCGGAGGGCCTCCATCTCCTGATCCCAGACGCCGTCCGGGAACGTCTCGCCGGCCTCGAGGTAGGCGTTGCACGCCTCGGTGGTGACGGTGAAGCCGGGCGGGACCGGCACGCCCAGGCGCGTCATGTCGCCCAGGTTCGCGCCCTTGCCGCCGAGAAGCGCACGGGTGGCCTCCCAGCTGCCCTCCTTCTTCTCGGCTTCGTCGATATCGCGGAACAGATAGACCCAGGTACGTGCCATTCGACTCTCCTTCCCGGAGACGGTCGTCTCCGGACGCGCGTTCAAGCGGGCGAGCCCCGCGAGGTCCGAGCATTGCGTCGCGCCTGGCGCACGGCTCGGCGGCAGCCTCGATCCTGTCGGCGGATACGCTACGTGCGCGGTGGACGGCGAAGAAGGGCCTAACGTCCCCGTGGCGCCGGTCGGGGTCGATCGTGCGCGGGGTCGGGACCCTTGTCCCCGAGGCCTGGCGGTAGCGTCGGAAGCGCGCCTGGGAGCGGGTCCCCGTCCCTTGAGGGCGGTGTCCGGCGTTTGGTATCGTCGATCCCGACGACAACGTGAAAAGCCGCACGAAGTGGGCGCGTTTTCACGACGGTGCGGTGCTCGGCGGGTGCACCACAGGTCCCAGGAGAGAGAGGCCCGAGTTGTACACAGCCATGTTCATGATGTTCCTAGCGGCAGGCTTCATCGGCGTGGCCGCCCTCGCGGTCACCATGCTGCTGGGCCCGAAGAAGAAGGGCCCTCCCGCGATGCTGGAGTCGTACGAGGCGGGCATGGTCTCGACCGGCGGCGCTCGCGAGCGCTTCCCGATCCACTTCTACCTGGTCGCGATGCTGTTCATCATCTTCGACCTCGAGACCGCGTTCTTCTACCCGCTGGCCGTGCGCTTCCAGGCCGCGCCCCAGTACCTGTTCCTCAACGCCGTGATCTTCATCGCGATCCTCGCGGTGGGCTACGTCTACGTCCTGCGTAGCGGCGTCCTGGACTGGAGGTGAGGTCGTGGCGCTGACCGACCTGTTCGAGAAGGACTTCCAGGAGCTCGAGCGCGAGGGCATCCTGTTCGGCACGCTCGGCAAGCTCGTCGCCTGGGGGCGCAGCCACAGCCTGTACCCCGTCACGTTCGGCCTGGCCTGCTGTGCGCTCGAGATGATGCAGTCGACGAACGCGCGCAACGACATGGCCCGCTTCGGGAGCGAGGTGTTCCGCGCCAGCCCGCGCCAGGCGGACGTGATGATCGTCGCCGGCCGGCTGTCGAAGAAGATGGCGCCCGTGATGCGGCGCGTGTACGACCAGATGCCCGAGCCCAAGTGGGTCATCAGCATGGGCGCCTGCGCCAGCTCCGGCGGCATGTTCAACAACTACGCCATCGTGCAGAACGTGGACTCCGTGGTCCCGGTCGACATCTTCGTGCCCGGCTGCCCGCCGCGGCCCGAGTCGCTGGTCTACGCGGTGATGCAGCTGCAGAAGAAGGTCCGCGGCGAGACGTTCGACCAGGACGGCGTCGAGCTGCCCATGGTCGAGGGATGGACCCGCTCGTGAGCGGCGAGCGGCTGGCCGACCGGATGGCCGACGCCCTCGCGGACCTCGGCGGCGAGCGGTCCGAGCGGTTCGACCAGACCTACGTCACCCTCGCCGGCGAGCGCGTCCCCGACGCCGTCCGGCGCTGCCGCGAGGCCGGGTTCGAGCAGCTCTCCGACGTGATGGCGATCGACTGGCTCGAGTACCCCGGTCACCAGGGGCCCCGCTTCACCGTCGTGTACAACCTGTTCGCGCTGAGCGACGCGTCCCGCCTCATGCTGCGCGTGAACGTGGACGAGGACGAGAGCGTCCCGTCGATCACGCCGCAGTGGCCCGCCGCCGGCTTCTTCGAGCGGGAGGTGTACGACCTGTTCGGCATCGAGTTCGACGGCCATCCCGACCTGCGCAAGCTCGTCACGCCGGACGACCTCGAGGGACATCCGCTGCGCAAGGACTTCCCGCTGGGCGAGACGCCGACGCTGTTCAACGACGGCCGGTTCCTGGACCCCGCCACGTTCCGTGCCGGGATGATGGGGCGCGACGCCGGCCGGACCGGCTGGGCGGGCGGCGCCCGCAAGGGCGTCCGCAGCGAGCAGGGACGCGCCGACGGCGACGGGGGAGAGGCATGAGCTCGCACCGCAAGAACGCCAGGAACGCCGGCCACGAGTCCGGACCGCGAGCCGCGGTGCTGAGCGAGGAGCGGCACGGCGCGTTCGAGACGAAGCTCATGAGGATCAACGTGGGGCCGGTCCACCCGGCCACGCACGGCGTGCTGCGGCTCGTCATCGACCTCGACGGCGAGCAGATCGTGAGCCTCTCGCCCCGCATCGGCTACCTGCACACCGGCTTCGAGAAGACGATGGAGAACCGGACCTGGCAGCAGGTCATCACGTACACGAACCGGATGGACTACGCGCACAGCCTGGGCCACGACCTCGCCTACGTGCTGGCCGCCGAAAAGCTCATGGACGCCCGCGTCCCCGAGCGCGCCCAGCGGATCCGCGTCCTCCTCACCGAGCTGAACCGGATCGCCAGCCACCTGATCTCGCTGGGGACCGGCCTGCTGGACATGGGGGCGCTGACGCCGTTCTTCTACACGATGCGCGAGCGCGAGCGCATCTTCGACATCCTCGAGCTGGTCACCGGCGTCCGCATGAACTACGGCTACTTCCGCGTCGGCGGGCTGTACCGCGACCTGCCCGAAGGGTTCGAGGAGCTCGTGCAGAGCTTCATCGACGACTTCCCGGCCGCGCTGGATCAGTACAAGAAGCTGTTCCTGAAGAACGACATCTGGGTGAACCGGACGAAGGGCGTCGGGGTGATCAGCCGGCAGACGGCGTTGGACGTCGGCCTGACCGGGCCCTCCGCGCGGGCCAGCGGCGTGAACCTGGACTTCCGCAAGGCGGTGCCCTACTCGGGCTACGAGGACTACGACTTCGAGGTTCCCGTCTCCGAGGAAGGGGACGCGTACCAGCGCTTCGTCGTCCGGGCCGACGAGATGGAGCAGAGCCTCCGGATCGTGCAGCAGGCGCTCGACCGTCTCGAGCCCGGACCGATCCGGGACCCCGACCGGCGCATCAGCCTGCCCCCGCGCGAGGAGCTCGAGACCAGCATGGAGGCGGTCATCTTCCACTTCAAGCTGGTCACCGAAGGGTTCCACCCGCCCAAGGGCGAGGTGTACGTCCCGACCGAGTCCGCGCGTGGCGAGCTGGGCTACTACCTCGTCAGCGACGGCGGCAGCATGCCGTACCGCGTCAAGGTCCGCACGCCCAGCCTGCCGAACGTCCAGGCGATCGCGCCCGCCTCGATCGGCGGCCCGTTCGCCGACATGATCGTGAACATCGCCACGATGGATCCCGTGATGGGCGATGTCGACAAGTGAGGTCCGCGCTCCAGATCGCCGCGGCCGCCGTGGCGGGGGCGGCCATCTGGGCGGCGCTGAACGGCGCGAGCCCGTTCTGGACCTTGGCCGCGGGCATCGCGGTGGGTGCCCTGCTCGTGACGTCGCGGCGCGGCCGGGACGACCGGTGACCCGCCGGACGGGGCGCCCCTGCCGGGACGCGGAAACGGACTTCCGATGATCGAGCTTCAGACCGTCACGCCCTTCTTCGAGGACAAGCAGGAGCTGCTCGAGGAGATCCTGGGCCGCTACCCCGACTACGGACGCAGGAGCGCGGTCATGCCGCTGCTCTGGGAGGTCCAGCGCGCCGAACGGTACGTGAGCGAGGCCCGCGTCGCCGAGATCGCCGCGATCCTGGACCTGCACGCGACCGAGGTCAAGGGCGTGATGAGCTTCTACTCGACCTACCACGGCGAGCCCGTCGGTCGCTGGCACCTGCAGGTGTGCAGCACGCTCAGCTGCAAGCTGGCCGGCGCCGACGAGCTGTGCGACCACCTCGAGGAGCGACTGGGACTCGTCCCGGGCGAGACCGACGCCGAGGGGCGCTTCAGCCTTCAGAAGGTCGAGTGCCTGGGCTCCTGCACGACCGCCCCGGTGCTGCAGGTGAACGACACCTACTACGAGCGCGTCACGCGCGGTCGGCTCGAGGAGCTCCTCGAAGCGCTCGCGCGCGACGAGCAGCCCGCGCCGTGGCGCGAGCGCCACGGGGACAACGAAGCGCTGGGCGGCGCGCCGATGGCCGGCAACGCCGCGAAGGCGCCGGCCCAGGCGGCCGACGCCGCTGCGAACGACGAGGAAGGAGGCGCCTGATGGCCGACGCCGTCGCCGAGCGACCGAAACCGATCACCAGCCGGCACGACCCGCGCTTCGAGGTGACCCTCTACCGCTACGTCGGGGTCGAGGGGGCGCACACCCTGGACGCCTACCTGGAGCACGGCGGCTACGAGGCCGCGCGCAAGGCGCTGGCCAGCGAGCCTGGGGAGATCGTGAACACGGTCAAGGCCTCCGGCCTGCGGGGCCGAGGCGGAGCCGGCTTCCCCGCCGGCGTGAAATGGTCGTTCATGCCGCCCGTCGACGGACGGCAGCGCTTCATCGTCTGCAACGCCGACGAGTCCGAGCCCGGCTCGTGCAAGGACCGCTACCTGATGGAGGACGACCCCCATCAGCTGATCGAGGGGATGCTGATCGCCGGCTGGGCGATCCAGGCCACGAAAGGCGTCCTCTACATCCGCGGCGAGTACTGGCACGCCTACGAGCGCCTGACGGGCGCGATCGAGGAGGCGAGGGCGCGCGGCTACCTGGGCGCGAACGTGCTGGACAGCGGGTTCGCGTTCGACATCGTCGTCCACCGGGGCGCCGGCGCGTACATCTGCGGCGAGGAGACGGCGCTGATGAACTCGTTCGAGGGGCTGCGCGCGAATCCGCGCCTGAAGCCGCCGTTCCCGGCCCAGGCCGGCGTGTACGGCCTGCCTTCCACGATCAACAACGTCACCACGCTGGCCTCCGTGCCGCACATCGTCGAGAAGGGCGCGGACTGGTTCTCGGCGATGGGGACCGACGACAGCAAGGGGATCCACCACGTGCAGATCTCCGGCGCCGTCGCCCGCCCGGGCGTGTACGAGGTGCCCATGGGGATCAGCTACCGCGAGATCATCCACGACCTGGGCGGGGGACCGTCCTCGCCGGCGAAGGCGTTCATCCCGGGCGGAACCTCCTGTCCGCTGTTCCCCTACGACGACGAGCACCTCGACATGCCGATGGACTTCTCCGCGGTCGCGAAGGCCGGCTCGATGCTGGGCACCGGAGCGGTGATCGTCATCCCCGAGGACCAGTGCATCGTGGACGCGATGTACAACGTCACGCGCTTCTACGCCCACGAGTCGTGCGGCAAGTGCACCCCGTGCCGCGAGGGCGTCAGCACCTGGATGCCGCAGATGTACCGCAAGCTGCTGAGCGGACGGGGCACGCCCGAGGACGTCGACGTGATGGAAGACGTGGCGAAGAACCTGCGCGGGACGGCGTTCTGCCCGCTGGCCGACGCGGCCGCCTGGCCCATCCAGGCGAGCCTTCAGTACTTCCGGAACGAGTACGAGCACCTGGCGCAGCACGGCACGCCGCTGCATCCGAGGAAGGACCGGTGGCTGGCGTGAAGGTCCGCATCAACGACGCGACGATCCATGTGGATCCCGGCACCAGCGTCATCGACGCCGTGTTCGCCGCCGGCCACGACGTCCCGTACTTCTGCAGCCAGGAGTACATGTCGCCGGTCGGCGCGTGCCGCATGTGCCTCGCGAAGATCGGCGCGCCGCGCAAGGATCGCGCCACGGGCGACTGGATCCTCGACGAGGAGAGCGGCGAGCCGAAGGTGTTCTGGTTCCCGAACCCGATGGCGACCTGCACCACGCAGGTGATGGAGGGCATGGTCGTCGACACGCTCTCCAAGGAGGTCAAGCGCGCCCAGAGCGGGATGGTCGAGTTCACCCTCATCAACCACCCGCTGGACTGCCCGACGTGCGACAAGGGCGGCGCGTGCGAGCTCCAGGACCGGGCGTACGAGTACGGCTCGGGCCTCAGCCGCTTCGAGTTCGACAAGCGTCACCAGGAGAAGCACCACGCCCTCTCGGAGCTGATCACGCTGGACCGCGAGCGCTGCATCCACTGCAAGCGCTGCGTCCGCTACTTCGAGGAGGTCCCCGGCGACAAGGTGCTCGACTTCATCGAGCGGGGCGGCCACACCTACATCGGCACGCTCGAGGACGGCCTCCCCAGCCCGTTCACCGGCAACATCACCGACATCTGTCCCGTCGGCGCGCTGCTGGACTCGACCAGCCGCTTCCGCGGCCGCAACTGGGAGTACGACCACACCGAGACGACCAGCCTGGACGATCCCGGCGGCGCGGCGCTCACCGTCGACGCGCGCACGGGTCGCATCGAGCGTGTCAAGGCCGGCCTCAACCCCGAGGTGAACAAGACCTGGATCGACGACGGGACCCGCTTCGGTCACGAGTACGTCGACGCGGCGGACCGCATCACCATGCCGCTGGTCCGGCGCGACGGCGAGCTGGTGCCGGTCTCCTGGGAGGAGGCCGCGCAGGTCGTCGCCGCAGGCCTGAGCAAGGTCGACCCGAAGGCGATCGGCGTGGCCATCCGCGCCGACGCCACGCTCGAGGAGGGGGTCGCCGCGACCGCCCTGGCACGCCAGCTCGGCACCGGCCGGCTGGACCACGCGCCGCGCCCGCCCGCCTCGGTCATCCCCGACGGCGCGGCCGCGACGATGAGCGACGTCGCCACCAGCGACGCGCTGTTCGTCGTCGGCGACCCGACCGAAGAGGC
>Ga0102943_1001434_pt1 | contig 14917 bp, 8 predicted proteins | sample SalPonC_black_MG_FD_78174 | JGI IMG/M metagenome (GOLD analysis project Ga0102943, IMG submission 78174) | Salt pond soil microbial communities from South San Francisco under conditions of wetland restoration - Salt Pond MetaG... | ecosystem: Environmental > Aquatic > Marine > Intertidal zone >...
CCGGCTGCCGGGGAAAGACAAGGGGAGCTGCAACAGCCCCTTTAGGGTGTCATCTCATAGGTGTCTTTCAGGGCCAGGACATGGGTTTCCCAGATCCGGTGGAACCGGTCGGGATCGGTGACCGGTTTTTTGATCATGTTTCTGCAAAAATCCATCTGGGCATGGGTGGTGACGGGTTTGGCATACAGCTTCAGCGCAAATTCACTGAAGTCCCTGATCATGACATCGAATATCTGTTCCAGCAGGTCCGGGTCCATGCTGTCCATGTGAAATTTTTCAATGATGAGCTGGCCGTATGCCACCAGGGTGAACAATTCCCCCAGGTACAGGAGAAAATCCATGTTTTTGGCCTGGTCCTTGTCCGGGGTGGCTTTCATGAGCATTTGGGTCAGTTGGTCGATCTGTTCCTTGAAAATGGTGACATTGGGCAGGTCTACGCTGTCATAGGCCAGGTGGTAGTCATGGAACTGGATGTTGCCCAGGCCTTTGGTTTCCCCCTGTTCGAACAAAAAGGTGTCACAGCCGGGATCATCGCGCCGGGGGATTTCGGGAAAGGTGCCGGGGTTGAAAAAATAGTTGGCCATGAACTTGATGATCAGCGCCATGTTGACATGGACCGTTCCTTCCAGCTTGGGCAGGGCCCTGATATCGGTGGCTGCCATCTCAAAATAGGTGTCTTTTTCAAAGCCCCTTGCCGCAATCACATCCCAGATCAGGTTGATGACGTTTTCGCCTTCACAGGTGACTTTCATTTTGACCATGGGGTTGTAGAGCAGATACCGCCGGTCTTCAGGGGATGCACACCGAAAATAATCAGATGCTCTCTGGGAAAAGAGCTTCATGGCAGCCAGACGGACATAGGCATCCACAAACAGCTGGCGGATATGGGGAAAATCCGTCACCCAGCGGCCGTACAGGTTCCGGTTTGCGGCATGGTTAAGGCCTTCATAAAACGCATGGGTGCAGATGCCGATGGATGCCCACCCTAAGTTGAATTTTCCCACGTTAATGGTGTTCAGGGCACTGTCCCAGGCAGCCCGTCCCGTGGACATGATGTCTGCATCGGTAACCGGGTACCCGTTCAGGGCATATTCCGCCACATACCCTTCCCAGTCCACCACGTTCTGGACCAGCTCATAGTTGTCATGGGCAGGGTCTGCCGCAAAAAAAACATATGCATCGGTTTCCGAGTTTTTCCCGAAAGTGGACACAATGCCGGCCTGGTTGGCATTGCCGATATAGTATTTGCCGCCGTCTGCCACGTATTTTCCGTCTCCCAGGGGGGTCAGGGCCATATCCGAGGCGTAGAGATCTGCGCCGTGATCTTTTTCAGACAAACCAAAGGCAAAGATATGACCGTCTTTTAGAAGCTGTGCGGTTTTTTTCTTGATCTCTTCGTTGTCTCCCATCCAGATGGGACCCAGTCCCAGAATGGATACCTGCCAGGTATACCAGTGGGCAAGGTTGTAGAACCCCAGAATTTCATTGAAATCACAGATCCGCCGGGTATCCCATCTGGCGTTTTCATTGCCTGCAGCATATTGTTTAGGGGTGAGCAGGGTGGCGAATATCTGGTTTTCCTGCAAAAAATCCAGGAAATCCTGGTACCATACCCGCTGGTGAAAATCCGCTTTTAACTGATTTTTGCCCCGGTTTTCAAAATAGGCGATGGTTTTTTCCATGATCTGGCGGGATGCGGCATCCAGGTGGTCATAGGTGGCGGTCTTTGGATTGAATAGTATCATGCGCTGGTTCCTTTATTTTGGTTATATACAACTTACTTTACTGTAACCCGGCCCAGCCGGTGCATGGCCAGGCCTGAGCCCACAATGAGCAGGCCGCCGGCAAACAGATGCCAGGAGACCGGTTCCATGAGAAAGACAATGCCCACCACGGCGGTAAACAGGGTTTCACTGGACATGTAGGCAGCCCCTTCAAAGCCCCTGCAGAAGAAAAATCCCTGGTTCATGAACAGCTGGGCTGCCACGGACACCGCAATAATGCCTGCGATCATGGCCCATTCCACCGCAGATGCAGGAACGATAGGGTGGGACAGGCAATAGGGCAGGGTGGCCAAAGTGCCCATGGTACAAAAATAAAAATAGATGATCACCGGCCCGTTATGCTCCCGCAGAGAGCGGATAATGGTGACCGTGAACCCTGCCAGCAGGGCCCCGATAATGGCCATGGCCTGGCCCAGGGCATTGGTGGAGAGCCGAAAGTCGAAAAGGATGGCCACCCCGGCCAGGAGCACGGCAATACAGGCTATCTGCAGGTGGTTCACCTGTTCTTTGTATATAATGAACCCGAACAGGGCGGCAAAGGCAGGATAGGAATAAAACAGCACCACTGCCGTGGACATGGGAAGGGTGCGCAGGGCAGACACCACAAAAAAAAAGGCCAGGGATCCGACAAAGCCCCTGAGGATCAGCAGCGGGATCTTGTGCCCTTTAAAGGGATTTTTTCTCCGGCTGAACACGGTTGTCAGCACCAGCATGCCGCCGAAACAGCGGATGAATCCCAGGTGCCAGACCGTGTAATGGTCCGGCATCAGTTTGACCATGGTGGACATGAGGGTGAAAAAAAGGGCGGCTGACAGCATGAACAGCGGTCCGGCTGTCCGGGCATCCATCAAAACGATTCGGGCTTTGGATTGTTGCATATGTCAGCGGTCCCTGAAGTCCATGGGTCAAATCAAGTGTGTAACATAGACCTGGCAGCCGTCTCTGTCAAACGAATTATGGCGCACACGGTGAATTCATTCTGACCCTCAATCCGTCTGTTTTAGGCCCTCAATGCCGTCAGATTTTTTTACCACAAAGGTCACGAAGAACACGAAGAAGCCCTTTCTTCGTGTTCTTCGTGACCTTTGTGTTTTTTGAAAAAATCAAAACAATGTAAGACCATCCGACATTAGCCATGACTTGCTTAATCTATGATATAATGATGAAAGAATGCATTTACCCGATAGCCTTTTTCATTGGATACCATTGGAAAATGGTGATATGGTTCCAGTTGAGGGAAAGTAACAAGGCCATTACTGCCGTATGCTTCAGTCCCTGTCGAAAAAAAACAAGAAAAGGATGAGGGCTGCCTGGATTGCGGGTTTCCCGCATTATGATACAAAAAGGGGTAGTATGGATATAGCGCGATTCCGCTTCAAAACATTGCAGGCAAGGCTGCTTTCGCTTTTGTTGATTCCGGTGGTGGTGATTCTTCTGCTGGGAGGGGCGGCCAGTTTCTGGTATGCCAGGGGCATCATGCTGGACCAGTGGCGTGAATCCGCCGTGGTGAAACTGCAGCGGGCTGCCCATTACATTGAAATGCGGCTGCTCAAACCGGTGGACCTGCTCAATGTAATGTTCCAGGTGTCTGACCGCAATGCCGCTATTGTGTCACCCGAACAGGTGGTGGGGTTTCTGCAGGTGATGGACGGGGTGGTGTCTGCAGCGTATGAGCCGGCTGAATCTGCGCCATCCATTAACCGAAACAGGATGCCGGAAATGGGCCACATGGACAGGATGAATGTTGACAGGCACATGGGGATGCGGTTTTCCCGGTCCAAAATCGCCAGTGTGTCCGGTCCCCGGTACCATGCAGAAGATGACGGCCGTACCGTGACCATGCGCATCACCCTGTCCGGTCCTTCACAAGAGACACTGGGGCATCTTGCCATCCGCATGGAGTTTGATTTTCTGCTCAAAGATATCCTGTCGCTGGGATGGTGGCAGAGCGATATGGCCTGTATTGTGGATGAAACAGGTACCTATATGGCCCATACCAACATGACCATGACAGACCGCCGGACCCTGGGGGGATCAGGTGATTCCCTGGAACAGGCAATATTGAAAAAAATGGATGCCCGGGCTTCTGGTACGGTGATCCCCGGTGGCCATCCCCCGGACATGGTGGCGGGTTTTTACAAACTGGACCAGGTGCCCTGGACCATTATCATGTTTGCCGACGGCCATAAAATTCTGGGTTCCATTGTGACCTACAGAAATGTCCTTGCCCTGGGAATTTTTATTCTGGCAGGTCTGGTGCTGGTATTGATCCGGTTTCACATGTGCCGGATGGTAAACCAGATCCAGCAGCTGTCCACCAAGGCGGAAGCGGTGGCAGACGGAGATTATGGCGATCCCATACCCGTGGAAAGCCGCGATGAAATCGGGCACCTGGTGGAAAGTTTCAATGCCATGGTCACAGGACTGGAGGAACGGGATCATATCCGCAACAGCTTTGGCCGGTATGTGGACCCGGAATTTGCCAGAACCCTGATGGCGCATCCAGAGGCCGGACAGCTGGGAGGCAGCCGCAGGGAGGCGGTGATGCTCATGTCCGACATCAGGGGATTTACCAGCTTGTCTGAAACCCTGGGCCCGGAAGTGATCGTGTCTGTTCTGAACCGGTATTTTTCCCATATGATCGAAATCATACGGGAACACCAGGGCATTATCGTGGATTTTTACGGGGATGCCATCCTGGTGTTTTTTGATCCCCTTGATGAACCGACCTCTGATACGATCCACCGGGCAGTCCAATGCGCATTTCACATGCAGGCTGTGATGCCCCAGGTCAACCGGGAACTGAAAAAACAGGATCTGCCGGATCTTTCCATGGGGATCGGCATTCATGCCGGCCAGGTGGTGGTGGGCAATATCGGTTCAGATACCCGGGCCAAATACGGGGTGGTGGGACCGCCCGTCAACATGACTGCACGGATTCAGGAACTGGCTGAAAAAAGGCAGATCCTGATTTCAGATGCAGTACTGGACCAGGCCGCGGAAGAAGTCAAGGTGCTGTCTTCTTTTCCGGCGGACCTGAAGGGCGTGGACCAGGCCATGACCCTGCATGTGATCGAACCGCAAAACCCCCCTTATTAAACATCTGCGGAGGAAATGGCGGGTGATGTCCGGCCGGATGATCATGGTCGGTTCTGCATTCTGCCCCCCGGTTTCCGGCTCAAAATCCATGGATTCGTCCCGGCCTCATTCAGGGCCGGCGGATAAAATTTGCGCAAGGTCGATCTGGTATTTTTTGATTTTGCTGTTCAAAGTTGTCCGGGTGATGTGCAGTAATTTTGCCGCCGCGCTCTTGTTGCCGCCGGTCTGTTTCAAGGTCTGTATCAGGGCCATGGCTTCAACTTCTTCCAGGGATTTGCCCCCCAGTTCCGGCAGGGAGTCCGGGGAAACGTCATCTGGTCTGTAGTTTTTCACCACATCCGCGGGCAGGTCTTTTTCCGATATATATTGACCCATGGACAGAATGACTGCTCTTTCAACGGCGTTTTCAAGCTCCCGGACATTGCCCGGCCATGGATGTTTCAACATTGCATCCATGGCCACGGGCGTGAATCCCTTGAACCGTTTCCGGTTTTTTTGTGCGTACCGGGTCAGAAAATGCTGGGCCAGCAGGGGAATGTCAGCAGTCCTTTCCTTTAGAGCGGGAACTTTTATGTTGATCACATTCAGGCGGTAGAACAGGTCTTCTCTGAATTGGCCATGTTTGACCGCCTGTTCCAGGTGTCTGTTGGTGGCCACAATGATCCGGACATCGATGCGGATGGGCCGGTCACTGCCGACCCGCTGAATTTCTCTTTCCTGGATGGCCCGCAGCAGCTTGACCTGGATGGACAAGGGGATGTCTGCTATTTCATCCAAAAAAATGGTGCCTTTGTGGGCATGGAGAAACAGGCCGTCCCGTTTTTTGTCCGCGCCGGTGAACGCCCCTTTTTCATGGCCGAACAGTTCCGATTCCAGAAGGGTTTCATTCAACGCGGCACAATTGATGGAGACCAGTTTGTTTGTTTTCCGGTTGCTGTGGTCATGAATGGCTTTGGCAAACAATTCTTTTCCGGTCCCGCTTTCTCCTGTGAGCAATATGGTGGCATCGGTGGGGGCCGCGATTGCAGCCGTTTCCATGACGGTCTTCATGGCCGGACTGGTGCCGATGATGCGGGAAAATCCGGTGTCGGCAGATATCTTCTTTTTCAGGTCTGCATTTTCCCGTGTGAGGTGCAGGTGGCGTATGGCCCGTTCGATGGTGAGTTTCAGGTCATCAAAATTCAAGGGTTTGGTCAGGTAGTCGTAGGCCCCCAGTTTCATGGCTTCCACGGCCGTGTCCACCGACGAATAGGCGGTCATGATGATGATGGGGATGGCCGGATTGAACGCCTTGATTGCCGTGAGGGCTTCCATGCCGTCGACATTTGCCATTCTCACATCCATGAGCACCAGGTCATAAGGGGTCTTTTTTACCCCGCGTATGGCATCTTCCCCGTCAAAGGCCTTGTCTATGGCGTGCCCCAGGCTTTGCAGGACGGTTTGCAGCATGGACAGATGGGCCGTGTCATCATCGACGATCAGGATGGTGCCTTTCATGACGGTTTCCTTTGCGGTTTTTTCAATGGGATGGAGATGAAAAACGCGGTTCCCTTTCCAGGGTGACTTTCAAGCCGGATGGTGCCGTTGTGGCTTTCGATGATCTTGTGGACAATGGCCAGACCCAGGCCGGTTCCCTGTTTCTTGGTGGTAAAATAAGGGTTGAACACCGCGGTCTGGTCATCCGGCACAATGCCGTGTCCGGTATCGGAAACCGCAAAACAGACCGCTGTTTTTTCCATTCGGACATCCACTGTCAGGACTCCGCCATCCGGCATGGCCTGGATGGCATTAATGTAAAGGTTCAGCAAAACCTGGGTGAAACGGTCCGGGTCCAGAGACAGTTCCGAAAGCGGCGTGGTGATGCTTTCATTGATCTGAATGCCCGCGGTTTGTGCCTCATGCCGGATAATATGCAAAGAATGGCGGACCAGCGGTTCAGGCTGCGTGGTGCGCAGCTGCAGGTCAGCCGGCCGGGCGAATTCCAGCAGTTCAGAGATGACGCGGTCCACCCGGTCGATCTCTTCCACCATGAGCCGGGCCGCTTTTTTGTTTTTACTGCCCTGGTCAAACAGGCTGCCGAAAAAACCGGCATACCCCTTGATGGAACTCAGCGGGTTTCTGACTTCATGGGCAATGCCTGATGCCAGGGTCCCTAAAGCAGCCAGTCTTTCTTTTCTCCGGATCTCCTGCTCCAGGGCACGGATCTGCCGCAAATCTTTGACAATGAACAAATATCCGATAAACGCCCCGGTCTGCCCGAAGATCTGGGTAACCATAACGGAAACCGGGATGGATCCTGATTTTTCCAAATCGACAACAATCTCCATCTCTTTGCCTTTTCCGGGGGCATCCGCTGCCTGATGCAGGTCCCAGATATTTTCAGGAAGCATCTGTTCCGCAGTTTTCTTTGTGTCAGCCGGAAAGCGGATTCCTGAAAGTGCGCAGGCAGTATCATTCATATAGCGGATGTGCCGGTGCCGGTCCACAATGATGATTCCCATGGGAAGGCTGGCAATGGTTTCGGCGGCAAAGGCCCGGGTGTCCTGCAGCAGCCGCCGGGAGCGGATCACACTGCGGGACCAGAAAAAGGAGACCATGCCGGTCAGTCCGGTGAGAAACACAAGAATGATCATGACGATGTTGTGGTGCAGGTCGTCAATGACCGCCTGTTCAAAGGGCTGTGCATCCATGCCCATGAGGATGACGGGCCGGTCTTGTGATGTCCATTGCAGGGGATCCGGCAGCGCAGGGGCGCTGTCGTTCGAATCCGGTGTTTCCATTGTGCCGGGAAGGGGGAACCGCGCTGGTCTGTATACTTCAAAAAACCGGGTGCGGCTGTCTGGTTCAATGATCCGCCACCCTGGCGAATCGGGGTCTGTCAACACATTTTGCAATGCTGCCGTATCCAGAAGGGTGCCGGTCATTTTTCGGTCACTGTGGGCCATTATTTTTCCGGAAAGGGCGATCAGCGCCACATATGACACATCCGGGTGAAAAGCCGCTGTTTCCAGAATCGGTTGCAGGTCAGCCGGACGGTCCGGCATCTGTATCCGGATATCGGCTTCCACCGACTTGATCAGAGCGGCCCCTTTTTCCGTGAGCAGGCTGATCATATGCTGTTTGTCCCGATTGTACATCATCACGGTCTGAAAAATGATAAGGCCCATGAGAACGGCACTGATGGCCATGAGAATCCAGGGAGAGGCCGACACCATCAAGCGGTTTGTCTGTTGTAAATTCATGGGACGTTGTGTTTCCGAAAGTGGTTAAAAATTGATCACTGCCCGTTTCAGAGTGTCCAAATAGTAACCATTTTGTCGGATAATGCAACTGGTTGTTTATGATACAGGAAAAAGCAACTTGTGATACCGGACAAACAATAACCGGGATATATCATAAATTCCATTATGTTATGAATCATTGACACATTGTGGTATGGTCATTGCACAATATGTATGGCAAACCCGGTATAACCGGTGAGAAAAAAAGGGAAAAGAAAACACACAATGTAGGGATGCAATCCATTCGGTTCAGGCATAAGACATTGGTTTTACGGGGGCGGCGGCATCATCGGCTTTCTCATCATGCTGTTGGTCATGGGGTTGCTTGTTTTGGACACTATTTATGCGTTAGGGAAATTACAATGAAACTTTATTTTACTCCATGGGTTTTTTTGTGTTTTGGTCTTCTTGTGTTTTGTCAGAACAATGTTTTGGCAGGAGAACAAAAAGATCTGACAAAACTGGAATCCAGCCTGTCAACAACCATAAAATTGTCAGATCTGCTCACCTATGCCTATTTGTCCAGCCCGGCCATCACAGCTTCCAAAAAATCCTGGGAGGCTTTTATTGAAAATTACAGGGTCGGCAAAAGCTATCCTGATCCCCAGCTGGCCGCCACCTATTTTCCCCGGCCCATTGAAACCCGGCTCGGCCCCCAGGACTGGAGTCTGACACTTTCCCAGGTGATTCCCTTTCCCGGAACCCTGTCCCAAAAGGGCAGGGTCCTGGAAGCAGATGTCACCATTTCCAGGCTCAAGGTGGATAAAACCGTTAAAGCCATTGTCACTGAGGTGTCTTCTGCATTTTACGAACTGGTGTACATCCAGAAAGCCATTGAGGTGGCCCGGGCCAACCTGGATCTGAATCAAAAAATGCTTCAGATCAGCCAGAATGCCTATGCAGGCGATAAGGCCCTGTTTTACGATGTATCCAAGGCCCGTGCCCAGACCGCCCAGATACAATATGACATCCTGCTGCTCCAGGAGCTGGAAAAAACAGAAAAAACAAAGATCAACACCCTCTTAAACCGATCCCCAACCGCAGCACTGGGAAATGCGGCCGGCATCTTGCCACAGACCGTGGTGTATTCTTTGGATGAGGTGTATGAACTTGCCATGCTGCACCAGGAAGATATCCTCATGGCTGAAAAAAAGGTGCATAAATCAGAACAGGCCATTCAGCTGACACGGATTGAAACCCTGCCTTCATTCAAGCTGGGCCTGTTTTATGCCGGCATTGGTGATCCGGATGTGCCAAATCCGCCGCAAGATGCCGGTGATGATGCCGTGGGAGTGCAGTTCGGCATGAACCTTCCCTTGTGGTTTGGTAAAAACAAAAGCCTGACAGCCCGGGCCCTGGTAGAAAAACAAAAAGCACAGGCAGAGAAAACCGACACAGCCAACAAGGTCAAGGCCAGGATCAGCCGCCTGTGGTTCAAGCTGGAAAATGCCGAACGCCTGATAACCCTTTATGAAAAAGACCTGCTTCCCCAGGCAGTCTCTTCTGTACAGACGGCCGAGACCTGGTTCAAACAGGGCCAGGGCAGTTTCAGTGATGTTCTGGAAATCCAGGCAACTGCCTACAATTTTCAATTGTCCCTGGAGCGGGCCAAAGCAGACTATGCCAAGACCCTGGTGCTGCTTGAGCAGGCAGCCGGTGCTGTCCTGGATGCCAAAAACGCGCGGAACACAGGAGAAAAAAAGCCATGAAATCACGGATGTTTTCCCTGACAATTTTGACAATGCTGGTGCTTTTCTTTGTGTCTGTCTGCGCTGCAGATTACGGTACCATGAAAAAAGACCTGGAAAAGTATACGCCCCGGGACAGTTTTGCCATTAGACAATCATCTGATATCGCTGTGCAGAAAACACCTTCCCATACGGCTGTTCCTGCCGGATCACAGATTCCTGACAGATCACAGATACACAATCTGAAGCAGGGATATGAAAACCAGATATATGGGCCCAATGCCGATGCCGCAGCAATGGGGGTGGATGAAAAAATCCTTGCACAGGTATCTCAAACAGGCGATGACCCAAAAGCATTTGCAGCGCTCCTTGCGCAAAAGATCGATCTGGAAGAGATAAAAGCCATTGCCGCCTTAAGAAATACAGATATCAAGGCAGCCCAAAAAAAGGTCATGGCAAAGATCCAGTCCTTTGACCAGGTCACACAGCTGGATGACAGCCTGCAGCAGTATGCGGCCTTCACCGCTGCCCTCAACAACCGGGTCGGGCCTTTGAAAACAACGGATGCCATCAGGGCAGGGCACCCGTTTCCCGGCCTTGCTGCACTCAAGGGCCGCGTCATCCAAAGCCAGGTGGACATGCTGGTGGAACAAATGAAAATTGCCGGCAAACAGGTGCGCCAGGAAGTTGAAAATGCCTATTGGGAGCTTGTCTATACCACCCGGTCCATCCGGATCATCCACGAAACCACAGCAGCCTTCGACCGCCTTCTGGATGTTGCCGCATCCCTGTATAAAAGCGGCAGAACCAGTTACCAGGATGTGATCAAAATCAATATAAAAATAGAAGAACTCAAAGAAGAGCGGGTTTCGCTGGAAAATGAAACAGACAACATAAAAATCCGGCTGCTTGAACGGATGAACCTTTCTGCCGATACCCGGATGGGTTCGGTGAAAACAGCAGCTTTGCCCGGAACAATTCCCCGGCCCGGGGCATTGTTTGCCATGGCCAGGGACCATCGCCAGGAACTGGCGGCCCTCCGGTTTCAGATCAGCAAACTGCAGTCCATGGTGGAGATGGCTGAATCCATGAAGGAGGCCCGGTTTACTTTAGGATTGTCCTATTTCGAAGCCGACCATGTCAATACCGCCGGCACCGGTGCCCCACAGCAGCCATTTGCCGAAAAAACCATGGCATCCATGAAAAACAACCAGCCTATGAACCCCTGGTACGGGGTGGACAGCCCCTGGTTACAGCAGACAAGGCAGACACTGGCAGGTCTTGAACATACCCTGGTTGCCAGAGAGAATGCCACAGACCGCATGGTGAACAATGCCTGGTTTAAAACAGACAAAAACCTGCGGGAACTGGATCTGTACAAAAACAGGATACTGCCTTTGGCAAAGTCTGCCCTGGATGTGTCCACCAGGGAATATGAGACCGGGTCAATTCCCTTTTCCCAGGCCATCGGTTCCTATACAGACTGGCTGAAGGCAAAACTGACCATTGCACAGAAAACAAAAGACCTGGGCATCTCTTTTGCCGCCCTGGAAACAGTTGTGGGTACAAATTTATAGAGATGTAACAGTACAAACTGCTGTGCAAGGGGCCAGACCTGCTGGACAGAACACCCATATAGCTGGTCAATAACCCCCATGCCCTGGCGGGCACAACAAAAAATCAAAGCGGTTAGCCGGTGGCAACTGCAGGGGAAATTTTGTTTTGTGAAAGTGAATACTTGCGTACTAACACCCATGCCCTAACGGGCACAACAAATTATGAAAGTTATGAGTGGTGCGTTATGAGTATTGAGAGAAGCTAATTTGATATTTTTTCTCACTACTCAAACCTCATATCTCACTACTTTCATATAAACAGCTAAGGCCTAACAGCTTTCATATAAAACGCATATAAAAGTTGCGCAATGGAAAATGGTGTATTGGAAGAAACAGGGAGAAACGGTTTATCATGAATATCAAATCCTTGATACTGGTCATTTTTTTGACAGGGCTGATCACAGGTTCAGCAGTATTCTTTATTATGCGTACCATTGGACCGGCATCCTCCCCAAACAGCAGGGTTCGGTCTGAACAAAATGGCGGTGCTGTGGAAGAGCGGGAAATCATCTACTGGAAAGCCCCCATGGATCCCACGGAGATATATGATGAGCCCGGCAAAAGCAAAATGGGCATGGACCTTGTGCCGGTGTATGCAGATGCGGTTTCTGCAGATAGGGCCTCAAAAGATGAAAATAATGCAGACCGGAAAATTGTATACTGGAAGGCCCCCATGGATCCCGCAGAGATCTATGATGAACCGGGCAAAAGCAAGATGGGCATGGATCTTGTCCCGGTGTATGCAGATGAGGTAAAGGGCGGGGTGGATATCAAAATAAATCCGGTGGTGGAACAGAACATGGGCCTTAAAATCAAACCTGTTGAACAGGGTCCTTTGAACCATGTCATCAGAACCTATGGCCATGTGACCTTTGATGAAACCAGGACCGGCATTGTCAGCCCCAAAACCGCCGGGTGGGTTGAAACCCTTTATGCCGACTATACCGGGTTTGTTATTGAAAAGGGTGATCCCCTTTTTGCCATGTATTCTCCGTCCCTGCTGGCATCCCAGGAGGAATATCTGTCTGCCTATAAAAATTTTTTGGCACGCAAAACCCCTTTGAACAAGGATTTGCTGGCATCAGCCAAAAAAAGACTGGCATACTATGACATTGCAGACCAGGACATCGCTTTTCTGGAACAGACCGGGCAAATCCGCAAAACCCTGATTATCCGGTCCCGGTTTAAAGGGGTGGTGACCCATAAAAACGTGATTAAAGGGGCATATGTCAAAGCCGGGGACAGCCTGTTCACCATTACGGACCTGTCCACGGTGTGGGTGGAAGCCCATATCTTTGAATATGAGCAGAACCTGGTGTATGAAGGGCAGACCGTTGAAATGACCCTGTCCTATGATCCGGACAAGGTGTACACGGGAAAAATTGCCTATATCTTTCCCTATCTGCAGCCCAGAACCCGGGATGTGGTCATCCGAATCATCTTTGACAATACAGCGGGTGACCTGAAGCCGGACATGTTTGCACATATAAAAATCAATACCAGCGGGGATGCAGCCGGCCTGATTATTCCCTCCGAGGCGGTGATCCACTCCGGGGAAAAACAGCTGGTTTTTGTGGCCAATGGCAATGGCCGGTTCACCCCCCGAAAGATCACCACCGGTGTCCATCTGGAAGAGGGCAGGGTACAGGTGCTGACCGGCCTGGCACAAGGAGAGGATGTCGTGGTGTCCGGCCAGTTTCTGCTGGATTCTGAATCCCGGCTCAAAGAGGCGATCCAGAAGATGATCGCATCCAAATCCGGCACTGCCAAAGAAAAAAAGGCACCATCCCAAAATAAAGGGGACAGTTTTTTTGAAGACATGGAAGACGGCACAGAATCCGGGGAAGATTTTTTCCAGGACATGGAATAACGACCATGCACTGCCGGGCACAACAGAATATGAAAGCTGTTAGCTGTTAGCCGGTAGTTACCAGAAGAAAATAATTAGTAATTGTTACTGGAGGTTGAAAGCTGATTTTTGACGGCTGACGGCTGATGGCTTTCATATAAACAGACAGGGGATGCTGCGATGATAGACAAGATAATTGAATGGTCTGTACACAACAAATTCATGGTGATCCTGGCAACTTTTTTTGTCATTGCCGGTGGTATCCTGGCCATGGTCAACACGCCTCTGGATGCCATCCCTGATCTGTCCGACGTGCAGGTTATTATCTATACGGAATATCCGGGCCAGGCCCCCCAGGTGGTGGAGGACCAGGTCACCTATCCCTTGACAACCGCCATGCTCAGCGTGCCGTTTGCCAAGGTGGTCAGGGGGTATTCCTTTTTCGGGTACTCTTTTGTCTACCTGATATTTGAAGACAGCACCGATATCTACTGGGCCAGATCCCGGGTGATGGAATACCTCAATTTTGTGTCCGGCCGCCTGCCTGCAGGGGTGACCCCCAGTCTCGGGCCGGATGCCACAGGCGTGGGATGGGTGTATGAATATGTGCTCCAGGACACCACGGGCGAAACAGACCTTGCCGAACTCAGGTCGCTCCAGGACTGGTTTGTGCGGTATGAACTCACAGCGGTTCCCGGTGTCTCGGAAGTGGCCAGCATCGGCGGATTTGTCAAGCAGTACCAGGTGGAGGTGGACCCCAACAAGCTGGCATCATATGGTATCTCCATCCGGAAAATCAAAAACGCCATCCAGCGCTCCAATGCGGATGTGGGGGGCAGGCTCATCGAGATGGGAGAAACCGAATTCATGGTCCGGGGCCTGGGGTATATCTCCTCTGTGGAAGACATCAGACAAATAGTTGTGTCTTTTGATGACAAAGGCACCCCGATTCTGCTGGGAGATATTGCCAATATCCAGATCGGTCCGGAGCTGCGGCGGGGTATTCTGGAATGGAACGGGGAAGGGGAGACCGTGGGCGGCATCGTGATCATGCGGTACGGGGAAAACGCCCTGGAGGTGATCAAACGGGTCAAGGCAAAGCTTGCAGACCTGGAAAAAGGGCTGCCCGAGGGGGTGGAGATCCTCACAGGGTATGACCGGTCCGCTTTGATCCAGCGGGCCGTGGATACCCTTAAAACCAAACTCACCGAGGAGATGATCGTGGTGGCCCTGGTGTGCATCATTTTTCTGTTGCATTTCAGATCAGCATGTGTGGCCATATTCACCCTGCCGGTGGGCATCTTGATGTCGTTTCTGATCATGTATCCGTTCAATGTCAACGCCAACATCATGAGCCTGGGGGGTATTGCCATTGCCATCGGCGTGATGGTGGACGCCGCCATCGTGATGGTGGAAAACGCCCACAAACATTTAGAGCGGGACCGGGGCCAAAAAAGCCATACCCGGATCATTATCGCTGCCGCAAAGGAGGTGGGGCCGGCCCTGTTTTTCAGTCTGCTGATCATAACGGTTTCCTTTCTGCCGGTATTCTCCCTCATGGAACAGTCCGGCCGGCTGTTCAAACCATTGGCCTACACCA
>Ga0102943_1001436_pt1 | contig 14910 bp, 16 predicted proteins | sample SalPonC_black_MG_FD_78174 | JGI IMG/M metagenome (GOLD analysis project Ga0102943, IMG submission 78174) | Salt pond soil microbial communities from South San Francisco under conditions of wetland restoration - Salt Pond MetaG... | ecosystem: Environmental > Aquatic > Marine > Intertidal zone >...
CCGTGACGAAGTTTTCCCGGTACTCGGGCAGGCCGCCCAGCTTGACCAGCTGCCGGGCCACGAAGGAGCGGCCCATGGGGATGACCTCCACCGGCAAGGGAAATTCTCCCAGCACGCGCACCAGCTTGCTGTCGTCCACGATGCACAGGAAGCGCTGCGATGCGCCGGCGACGATCTTCTCGCGGGTCAACGCGCCGCCGCCTCCCTTGATCATGTGCCCGGCGGCGTCGATTTCGTCGGCGCCGTCCACGTAGAGATCGAGGTTGCCGGCCGAGTTCAATTCGGTGACAGTGATCCCGTGCTTTTTCAGCCTTTCAGTCGTGGCTTCGGAACTGGAAACGACATTGCCCAGCTCGACGCCGCGCTCTGCAAGTGCATCGATAAACGCGTTGACCGTTGAGCCGGTGCCGACCCCGAGGTTGCACCCTTCCGGCACCTCGGCCGCTGCCGCTTTGCCCACGGCGGCTTTCTTGCTCTGCTGATCCATCCGTGCAGTCCTCCTTGCGTTGCGGCCCTGAGTTAAAAAGAGGGCCGAGCCGCTCTTGGCAGGCCCGGCCCTCGAGACTCGCCGCATGCGCCGGCCGGGGCCGACGCAGCGAGACGAAGCTGGCTACTTCCTGGAAGCGGCCTTTTTCTTCGAAGCAGGTTTCTTCTTCGCGGCAGGCTTTTTCTTGGCAGCCGGCTTCTTCTTCGCGGCAGGCTTTTTCTTGGCAGCCGGCTTCTTCTTCGCGGCAGACTTTTTCTTGGCAGCCGGCTTCTTCTTCGCAGCAGGCTTCTTCTTAGCAGCCGGCTTCTTCTTCGTCGTGGATTTTTTCTTCGCAGCAGGCTTCTTCTTGGCGGCCGGCTTCTTCTTCGTCGCGGTCTTTTTCTTAGCGGCAGGCTTCTTCTTCGCAGCCGGCTTCTTCTTGGTGGTCGATTTCTTCTTCGTTACGGCTTTCTTTTTCGCGGCCGGCTTTTTCGTCGCCGCTTTCTTGCGCGCAACCGGTTTCTTTTTCGCGACCGCCTTTTTCCTGGCGACCGGTTTCTTCTTGCTGGCAGACTTCTTCTTTGATGCAGCAGCCATGATGATCTCCGTGTAGTGGGTTCGCGTGGCTGTATATACAACAACGCGAAACTTCCAGCAAACATATCAGCGCATTTGCGCGTGTAATGCGCGCGTCATGCAAGCCGTCATTGCTTGCGAAGCGTCGCCTGATATCCGGTGCAAAAAAACGCCACCAGCATTTTGCAGGCTATTTGCCTTTCGAAAGCGATCGGATGAATTTCCATTGCGCGCTGGAGACCGGCATGACAGAGAGCCGGTTGCCCTTTGCAAGAAGACGGAAACCGGCGAGCTTTCCGTCCGCGTATTCTTTCAGTTCGCGCAGACTTACAACGCGTGAAAACTTTTCTACGAGCTTTACGTCGACCATGAACCAGCGCGGATTTTCAGGGTCGCTCTTGGGGTCGAAGTGATGGTCCTCGGGATCGAAGGCCGTGTGATCCGGATAAGCTTCGCGCACGATTTCGACCACGCCGACGACGCCCGGCACTTCGCAGTTGGAGTGATAGTAAAAAGCGAGGTCGCCCTTTTTCATGTCGTCGCGAATCATGTTCCGCGCCTGGTAGTTCCTGACGCCGTCCCAGCAGGTCGTCTTGCGCGGCGCGCGCGCGAGGTCGTCGATAGAGAAAGAGCCGGGCTCGGACTTGAGCAGCCAGTAATTCATCGCGGTACTCCTTTGCATGTATTCGTTCCGGGCTCACCCTGCCGCTTGCGAGTGGCGCGGCGGCCGCGCTCGGTGATCACGAGATCCAGCGGTACGTCCCACGGTTGCGCCGGCAAGCGCGCAACACCTTGCAGAGAAAACGCCGCGCCGGCCAGGAAAGTGTTGCGTCGCCGACCCGCCAGGGCGCGGTCATAATAGCCGCCGCCCATGCCCAGCCGGTTGCCGGCCGCGTCGAAAGCGACCAGCGGCACGACGATGAGCTGCAGTTCGCGCGTTGTCACGCGACGCGTGCCGAGCGGTTCCGGAATTCCGTAACGGTTGGGTTTCAGGCTGGCGTCGCGCGGCCAGGCCGCGAAGGCCAGCGTGCCGGCGCGCCCGATCACCGGCAGGTAGACGCGCTTGCCGCGCGCGCGGGCATGCGTCGCGAGTTCCCGGACATCGGGTTCGCCGTCTGCCGGCCAATAGAGCGCGAGCCGGGCCGCGGCGCGGTAAGCCGGCAGCGCGAGGAAGTGGCGCACGATGGCACGAGTGGCCAGCCGGCGCCGCGCCCCTCCCAGGCTCCGGCGCCGCAGTCGCATTTCGGCGCGCACCACGCGCCGCACATCGGCAGGTGAGGGGTCGTCGGTGGGAGAAATAAGGTGGCGCCTCCCGCCTGTGCCGTTACGAACCATTGCTCTCGAACCGGAGCAATAGGTGGGGCCGGCAGTCGTACCGAAGGCTTTCCGCTCTGCGCGGACTTGCGCACTGGTGCCGACAGGTCCCGGCCCCTGGGTGGTTAATTAGGGTCGAGAGGAACCCGGCCCATATCGAACACCGCAGGAGGCGCCAATACTTTATGACTTCCCGCAGGCAGCTAGAGTTCCAGCTGCTTGCCATCCTCGAGCGCGGACTCGACGCGTTCGCGCAGCGTCTTGAGCCGCATTTCCAGTCGCATATCCTGGGACTCATCCCGGTTGCGTCCCTTGAGGAGATCGTTGGCCAGGTTGAGCGCGGCCATGACCGCGATGCGGTCGGTGCCGACCACGCTGCCGGCCTCGCGGATCTGTTTCATTTTCGAATTGAGATATTCCGCTGAGCGCACCAGGTCGTCCTGTTCTTCGCTGGGGCAGGCGAACTGGTATTCCTTTTCCAGTATACGCACACTGACCCGCGCGGTTTCGCTGCTCAAGAGCCGTGCTCCATTGTTTTCAGTCTGCCGATCATCGCCTCGACCCGCGTGCGCACCTGCTCGTTCTTCTGCATCAGGGACGCGCGTTCCAGCATCAGGCTTTCCTGGCGCTGCCTCAGCGAGCGGTTTTCCTCCTTCAGCTGGCGGCAGACCGCAACCAGCTCCTCGAGGCGCCGCTCCAGACGCTTGAGTTCCATGTCCACCGCCTGTCTGGCCCCGTCTTCCATGCCGGCAACTATAGTGAGCGCCCCGGTGGCGGTCAATGAAGGCCCGCGGCGGCTGCGAGCCGGTGGAGCGCGGTGTTAGCATCGACCGCGGGGAGCGCCTCCAGCGGTGCCGGGAAGAGAAGGCGGACGAGCGATGGACATGCCGGATTACGATGAACTGCAGGCGGCCCTGGGCACGGCGGGAGAGGAACCGGCGGCAGCGGAGGCTCACGGCACGGCATGCGGACTGTTCGCCACCGGGGCGGACGACATGCCGGAGGCCTGGATCCGCAATACGCTGGCGGACGCCGGCGAGCAGGGCGCGGGCAGCGGCGCAGAGGCTCGCCCGCTTCTGCAACGACTCTACGAGCAGACCGTCGAGTCGCTGCAGGGCGCGGACATGTCTTTCCAGATGCTGCTGCCGGCCGACGAGGCGCCCCTGGAGGCGCGGGCCGAGGGGCTGGCCGCCTGGTGCAACGGCTTTCTGTACGGCCTGGCGGTGCGCGGCTTGCGGCCCATGGAAGAGCTTCCCGACGAGTTGCGCGAGATCCTGTCGGACTTCTCCGAGATCGGCCGCGCCGGGGTGGCGGAGGAGGAGGCGCAGGAAGCCGGCGAGAGCGCCTACGCGGAGCTGGTCGAGTACGTCCGGGTCGCGGTGCAGATCGTGTTCGACGAGTGTCGCGCGCCGGCGCCGCCGCCGCCGCCGGCGGAGGACCGGCTGCACTGACACGTGGCGGGAACGGGCGGCCACCGCCCATGCCAACGGTTATCATGGGCCGGGACGACAGCAGCAGGATTGCACCCCAGATGAACAAGAAAGACTTCGCCCGGCGTCGCCGGCAGCTGATGCGGATGATCGGCAAGGGCGGCATCGCCATCGTGCCCGCCGCGCCGACGCGCGTGCGCAACCGCGACGTCGAGCACGCCTACCGCCAGGACAGCGATTTCCACTACCTCAGCGGCTTCCCCGAGCCCGAGGCGGTGATCGTGCTTGTGCCCGGCCGGCGGCACGGCGAATTCGTGATGTTCTGCCGCGATCGCGATCCGGAGCGCGAAACCTGGGACGGGTACCGCGCCGGCCCGGAGGGCGCGGTGCGTGATTTCGGCGCCGACGACGCCTTCCCGGTCAGCGATATCGACGACATCCTGCCGGGCTTGCTGGAGCACTGCGACCGCGTCTACTGCACGATGGGGCTGAACGCCGAGTTCGACCAGCGGCTGCTGGGCTGGGTCAACCAGCTGCGCGCCGCCGCCAAGACCGGCGTCACCACGCCCACCGAGTTCGTCGACCTCGACCACCTCCTGCACGACATGCGCTTGTTCAAGAGCCGCAGCGAGATCGCCGCGATGCGCAAGGCGGCAAAGATCGCGGCAGCCGCCCACGTGCGCGCCATGCGGACCTGCAAGCCGGGCATGTGGGAATACGAGATCGAGGCGGAGTTCCTGCACGAGTTTCGCCGCCACGATGCCACCACTTCTTACCTGCCGATCGTCGGCGGCGGCGCCAACGGCTGCATCCTGCATTACATCGAGAACCGGGACCGCCTGCAGGACGGCGAACTGCTGCTGATCGACGCGGGCTGCGAGTACCAGGGTTATGCCTCCGACATCACGCGCACCTTTCCGGTCGGCGGGCGCTTCAGCCCCGCGCAGCGGGCACTCTACGACGTGGTCCTGGAAGCGCAGCAGGCCGCCATCGACAAGGTGCGGCCGGGCAACCACTGGGACGAGCCGCACGAAGCCGCGGTGCGGGTGCTGACGCGCGGCCTGGTCCGCCTCGGCCTGCTGAAGGGCAAGGTGAGCGCGCTGGTGAAAAAGGGCGCCTATCGCCGTTTCTACATGCACCGCACCGGCCACTGGCTCGGGCTGGACGTCCACGATGTCGGCGATTACAAGGTCGGCGATCAATGGCGCGTGCTGGAGCCGGGGATGGTGCTGACCATCGAGCCCGGGCTGTACATCGCGCCGGGCACCAGGGGCGTGGCCAAGAAATGGCTGGGCACCGGCATCCGCATCGAGGACGACGTGCTGGTGACGGCCGACGGCGCCGAAGTGCTGTCCGCGGGCGTGCCGAAGGACCCGGACGAGATCGAGCGGCTGATGCAGGCCGCCTGAGCAGCATGAGCGCCGCCCCCCTGCACGAATACGACCTGGTGATCGCCGGCGGCGGGATGGTCGGCGCCTCGCTGGCGCTGGCGCTGGCGCCCCTGCCTTTGCGCACGCTGGTGGTGGAGGCGACGCCGCCTGCGGACGACGGGCAGCCGAGTTATGACGATCGCGCCACGGCGATCTCCGAGAGCAGCCGGCGCATCCTCGAATGTATCGGCTGCTGGAGCGCGCTGGGCGGCAGCGCCGAGCCGATCCGCGAGGTCCACGTGTCGGAGCGGGGCGCTTTCGGCGCGGCCCGGCTGCGCGCCGCCGAGCAGGGCCTGCGCAGCTTCGGCCACGTGGTGGAGAACCGCGCGCTGGGCCGCGCGCTGTGGGAGCGCATCCGTGCCAGCACCACGCTGGAGGCCTGGTCGCCGGCGCGGGTGGTGAGCGTGAGCCAGGACGAATCGACGGCGCTTGTCGGCGTGGCGCGCGACGGCGAGGCGCCGCTGGAAGTGCGCGCGCGCCTGCTGGTCGCCGCCGACGGCGCGCGCTCGCCGGTGCGCGAAATGGCGGGCATCGGTCACGACGTGCGCGACTACGGCCAGACGGCGGTGATCGCCAACGTGACGCCGGCCGTCGATCACGGCGGTACCGCCTTCGAGCGTTTTACCGCCAGCGGGCCGCTGGCCGTCCTGCCGCTCACCCGCGGACGGGTGACCGTCGTCTGGACGCTTTCGCCGGAGCGCGCCGCGGAGGTCATGGCGCTGGACGACGCCCAATTCCTCGCGCAACTCCAGGCGGCGTTCGGTTACCGCCTGGGCGGCCTGCGCAAGACCGGCGGGCGCGCCTGCTATCCGCTGTCGCTGGTGCAGGCGCAGGCCTGGCATGCCGGGCGCGTCCTGCTGGTCGGCAACGCCGCTCACGGCATCCACCCGGTGGCGGGCCAGGGCTTCAACCTCGGCTTGCGCGACGCGGCCGCCCTGGCGGAGCTGGCGGCGCGGCAGGGCGCGGCGGGCGACCCCGGCGCCGAATCCCTGCGCGAGGAATATGCCGAGTGGCGCGAAGCGGACCGCGCGCGCACCGTGCGGGACACCGACGGGCTGGTGCAGCTGTTCGGCAGCGCCATGGCGCCGGTACGCGCCGGGCGCCGGCTGGGACTGGTGGGGCTGGACCTGCTGCCCGCGGCGCGCGGCATGGTGGCGCGGCGCGGCATGGGACTCGCAGGCCGCCTGCCCCGCATGGCGCTCGGCCGGGGACTGCAGCCGTGAGACACGATACCGATATCGTCGTGGTCGGCGCGGGCATGGTGGGCGCCGCCGCAGCGGCGCTGCTCGCCCGTCGGGCGCCCGGCGCCGCGCTCACGGTGCTGGACGCCGACGCTCCGCCGCGCTGGCGGCCGGACGAGGAACCGGGCCTGCGCGTCTCCGCGCTGTCCGAAGCGAGTCGCCGGGTGCTGGCGGCCTGCGGCGCGTGGCAGGAGATCGCCGCGGAACGCATCAGTCCCTATTCGGCCATGCGCGTGTGGGACGGCGCGGTGCCGGCGGGCGGCCAGGGCGCGATCCGCTTCGACGCGTCACAGGTCGCGGCGCCGGTGCTGGGCCACATCGTCGAGAACGAGCTGGTGCGGCAGGCGCTGCGCAACGCGCTGCTCGGCTTGGAAAACGTCCGCGTGCTGGACGGCGCCCGGCTGGAGGCGCTCACCCTGGAAGGGGAGCGCGCCGAGCTGGTCCTGGAGGACGGCCGTCGCCTGCACGCGCGCCTGGTGGTGGGTGCGGACGGCGCGGCCTCGCCCTCGCGGGCCATGGCCGGGCTGGAGGTGCGCGGCCACGATTACGAGCAGCGCGCCGTGGTCTGCAACCTGCGCTGCCAGCTGCCGCACCAGGAAACGGCCTGGCAGCGTTTCCTGCCGGAGGGGCCGATCGCGCTGCTGCCGCTGGCCGACGGCCGCGTCTCCATCGTGTGGTCGACCACGCCGCAGAAGGCGGAGGCCTTGCTGGCGGCCGACGACGAGGCCTTCCGCATCGCCGTGGCGGAGGCCAGCGACGGCTGCCTGGGGCAGGTCCTTGAGGCGGGACCGCGCGCCGCCTTCCCGCTGCGCATGCGCCATGCGCCGGTCTACACCCGTGCCCGCTACGCCCTGGCGGGCGACGCCGCGCATACCGTCCACCCGCTGGCGGGCCAGGGGGTCAACCTGGGCTTCCTGGACGCGGCCGCGCTGGCGGAGGTCGTCGGCGCCGGGCTGGCCGCGGGCCGCGACCCGGGCGATCCCGCGCTGCTGCGGCGCTACGAGCGCTGGCGCAAGCCAGAGAACATCCTTGCCATGCGCGCCTTCGACGGCATCAACAGGCTGTTCAGCAACGAGGACCCGGGGCTGGGCGCGCTCAGGCGGGTCGGCCTGACGGCGGTGGACCGTCTGGCGCCGCTGAAGGGCGTATTCATTCGTCGCGCCATGGGGCTCGACGGCGACCTGCCGGCGACGGCGCGCAGCGTCGCGCAGGCATGAACAGAAGACCATACGGAGAGTCATGAATATGGCCAGAGAAGAGATGCAGGAGTTGCTCGCCCGGTTGCGCAAGGAACTCGCCGGCACGCGCGAGCTCAGCGAAGGGCAGCGTGCGCGCATGGAGGCCTTGCGCGAGCAGATCGAGGAGCGGCTGGCCGCCGAGGAGGTGCCGCCGGACAGCAGCCTGCAGGAGCAGCTGCGCGCCTACATCGACGAGTTGCAGGTCAGCCATCCGACCCTGACCATGGTGCTGGGGCGCATCCTGGATTCGCTCAACAAGATGGGGATATAACCGCGACCATGATCGAGGCGTTCAACCAGCCGCCGCCGCAGCTGGCCAACCAGTACGACGACGATCGCCTGTTGTGCTCGCTGCTCGCGCGCCGCTTCGGCGGCCGGGTGCCCGCGCCGGTGGAACAGGCGCTGCGCGAGATGGGCGAGCTGGCGGGCGGCGAACTGTATCGCATGCAACTGGCTGATCTCCCGAACGAGCCGCGCCTGGTGCAGTGGGATGCCTGGGGCAACCGCATCGACGAGATCGAGCTGTCGCCGCTGTGGCGCCGTGCCGAGCGGCTGGCCGCCGAGTTCGGCCTGGTGGCGGCCGGTTACGAGCCCGAGCACGGCGCGCTCGCCCGCACCGTCCAGTTCGCCATGGTGCATCTCTTCCACCCGTCCACCGACGTCTACAGCTGCCCGCTGGCGATGACCGACGGCGCGGCGCGCACCCTGCTGGACGCGGGCAACCCGGCCCTGGTCGAGCGGGCCGTGCCGCGCCTGACCAGCCGCAACCCCGCGCGCTTCTGGACGAGCGGCCAGTGGATGACAGAGTCCACCGGCGGTTCCGACGTGGGCGCCTCGGAGACGGTGGCGCGCCGCGAGGGAGACGCGTGGCGCCTGTCCGGGCGCAAGTGGTTCACCTCGGCGGCGACCTCGCAAATGGCCCTGACCCTGGCGCGCCCGGAGGGCAACCCGCCGGGCGGACGGGGACTGGCGCTGTTCTACGTCGAGCCGCGCGACGCGGCAGGGCGGCTGGACCGCATCCAGGTACTCCGCCTCAAGGACAAGCTGGGCACGCGCAAGGTGCCCACCGCCGAGCTGATCCTGGACGGGACGCCGGCGATTCCCGTCGCGGGCACCCGTGACGGCGTGCGCCAGATCGTCCCCATGCTCACCCTGACGCGCACCTGGAACAGCGTGTGCGCGGCCGCATTCATGCGCCGCGGCGTGGCCCTGGCGCGCGACTACGCCCGGCGCCGGCAGGCTTTCGGCCGCCCCCTGTCTCGCCAGCCGCTGCACGTGCAGACGCTGGCGGCGCTGCAGGCCGAGTACGAGGCCGGCTTCCACCTGTGTTTCGAGCTGATTCACCTGCTCGGTCGCGCCGAGCACGGCGAAGCGGACGACGATGCGCGCGCGCTGCTGCGGCTGATGACCTCGCTGACCAAGCTCACCACGGGCAAGCAGGCGGTGGCGGTCTCCACCGAGGCCATCGAGTGCTTCGGCGGCGCCGGTTACGTGGAGGACACGGGCCTGCCGCTGATCGTGCGCGACAGCCAGGTGCTGCCGATCTGGGAGGGCACCACCAACGTGCTCTCGCTGGAGCTCATCCGCGCCTGCGGCGACGGCGAGCCGCTGCGCGTGCTCAGGCAACGCATCGGGACCTGCGCGCGCGCCTGCCGCGACCACCGGCTCGCCGCCGCGGTCAGCATCGCCGGCAAGGCGGCGGACGACGCGCTGGCCTGGTTCGGCTCAGCTGCGCAAGCCGGCCGCGACGCGGTGGAACTCAACGGCCGGGGCTTCGCCCTGACGCTGGGCCGCGCCACCGCGCTCGCGCTGATGTGCGAGCACGCGCAGTGGTCGCTCGACGAGGAGCACGACGGCCGGGCGCGCGCCGCCGCCGCCGCTTTCGCGCGCACGCGCATCGATTGGCTGGACGCGATCGAGCCCGACGACGCGAGCTTACTCGCCGAGTAGCGCGTCCGCCTTCGCGGCGCAGATGAAATCGTTCTCGGACAGGCCGCCGATGGCATGCGTGGAGAAGCGCAGCAGGCAGTGACCCCAGCCGACCTCCATGTCGGGGTGATGGTTCTCGCTGTTGGCGATCCAGGCGACCGCGTTGACGAAGCCCATGGTGCGGTTGAAGCCCTTGAAGCGGAAATCGCGGCGGATTTCGGTCGCGTCCTCGTTCAGCGTCCAGTCTTCATGCAGCCGGCCCAGCATCTCGCGCGCCTCGGGCGGCGTCATCGGCTGCACGCCGCCCTCGCAGGGTTTGCAGTGCCTGGCAGTCAGTTCGCTCACGGTGATCTCTCCTCGGGTTCAACAGGGTTCGTTCAGGCCGTCGCCACTTCCCTGGGCGGGAATGCGGGCGGGTGCATGCCGAGTTTCCTGGCCTGAGCGATCAGGCCCAGCAGGTCCATTTGCGCGACCTCGAACAGGGTGTCGAAACTCTCGATGACAAAGTAGATCGGCTGGTAGATGTCGATCCGGTAGGGCGTGCGCAGCGCGTCCAGCGGGTCAAAGGCCTTGCGCTCCGGCTCGGGGCTTTCCAGCGCATAGTTCGTTTCGCCGCCGGAGGAGACGATGCCGGCGCCGTAGGTGCGCAGCCCTTCTTCGGGGCGGTGAATCAGGCCGAATTCCACGGTGAACCAGTAGAGCCGCGCCAGCATGGGGCGGTCTTCCTTGCGCGCGGCGGCGCCGGCCTTGCCGTAGGCATGCGTGAATGCCGCGAAGCGCGGATCGGTGAGCAGCGGGGTGTGGCCGAAAATCTCGTGAAAGATGTCGGGCTCCTGCAGGTAGTCCATTTCCTCGCGGCTGCGTATGAAGCTCGCCGCGGGAAAGCGCTTGCTGGCGAGCAGCTCGAAGAAGTCGGTGAAATTGATCAGCGCGGGCACCGGCGCGACCTCCCAGCCGGTGCATTCGCGCAGCACGCGGCTGACCTCTGCGCATTGCGGCACGCGGTCCTCCGGCAGGTCCAGCCGGTGCAGCGCGCCGATGTACTCCGCGCAGGCACGGCCCGGCAGGATTTGCTTCTGGCGCGTGATCAGGTCGTGCCAGACGCGGTTCTCCTCGTCGGTGTAATGGATGTAGCCCTTCTCGTCGGGGACCTTGGCGACGTATTTCGTGCCCTTGGCCATGCGGTGCTCCGTGTGGATGCTATGCGCATTATTTTAGCTGGCCGGCGGGGCACTGCGCATGACGCAGCGCCGCAGAGGACTCGCGGCGCGCCGCCTCAGTCCCTGAGCGGGTACTCGCGTGCCACGTACTCGTCCACCATGGCCTGGAACTCGGCGGCGATGGCATCGCCCTTGAGCGTCACGCTCTTCTGTCCGTCCACGTAGACCGGCGCGACCGGCCGCTCGCCCGTGCCGGGCAGGCTGATGCCGATGTTGGCGTGCTTGCTTTCGCCCGGCCCGTTCACCACGCAGCCCATGACCGCCACGGTCATCTCCTCGACGCCCTCGTGGCGTTTTTTCCATTCCGGCATGCGATGGCGGATGTGGCCCTGGATCTGCTGCGCCAGTTCCTGGAAGAAGGTGCTGGTGGTGCGGCCGCAGCCGGGGCAGGCGATCACCATGGGCGTGAAGGACCTGAGCCCCATGCTCTGCAGGATCTCCTGCGCGACGATCACCTCCTGCGTGCGGTCGCCGCCCGGCTCCGGCGTCAGCGAGACGCGGATCGTGTCGCCGATGCCTTCCTGCAGCAACACCGCCATGCCGGCGGTCGATGCGACGATGCCCTTGCTGCCCATGCCGGCTTCGGTGAGGCCGAGGTGCAGCGGGTAATCGCAGCGGGCCGCGATGTCCCGGTAGACGGCGATCAGGTCCTGCACGCCGCTGACCTTGCAGGACAGGATGATGCGGTCGCGCGGCAGGCCGATTTCCACGGCGCGCTCGGCGCTGTCCAGCGCGGAGCGGATCATGGCTTCCTGGGTCACGGCATGCGCGTCCAGCGGCTCCGCCCGCCCGGAGTTCTCGTCCATCAGCCGGGTGAGCAGGTCCTGGTCCAGGCTGCCCCAGTTGACGCCGATGCGCACCGGCCGGTCGTTGCGGCAGGCCACCTCGATCATCGAGGCGAACTGCGGGTCGCGCTTGCTGCCGCGGCCGACGTTGCCGGGATTGATGCGGTACTTGGACAGGGCCAGGCCGCACTCCGGCACCTCGGCGAGCAGCTTGTGGCCATTGAAGTGGAAGTCGCCGACCAGGGGCACGTTAAGGCCCAGCGCGTAGAGCCGTTCCCTGATCGCCGGCACGGCGGCGGCCGCCTCCCGGGTGTTGACCGTGATGCGCACCAGTTCCGAGCCCGCGCGGGCCAGCTCGGCGACCTGGCGAACCGTGCCCTCGACGTCCGCCGTGTCGGTGTTGGTCATGGATTGCACCGCGATCGGCGCATTGCCGCCGATGCGGATATGGTCCACGGCGACCGAAAGGGTGGCGCGTCTGCGTAGCGCGTTCATAGGATCTCTCTGCGGCCCTGCGGGATGCTCGGTGGGCAATGATCACCGCCCCGCCGCGGACTCGCAAGGGAGGGCGTCCCTCGGGTATCATCCCCCCTCCAAAACCGCGGGCGACTGGCCCGGCAAAACCGAAGCACCCGGATTCCCGGGCCCACCGGCTGCAGGCCATGCCTGCCGCTGCCGTCGGGCTGCCGCGAAAGGACGGAAATGGGCGACAGGACACCACTTTACGGCGAGCACGAGCGCCTCGGCGCCCGTATCGTAGATTTTGGCGGCTGGGACATGCCGCTGCACTACGGCTCCCAGGTCGAGGAACACCATGCCGTGCGCAGCGATGCCGGCATGTTCGACGTCTCCCACATGACGGTGGTGGACATCGACGGGGCCGGGGCCCGCGACTGGCTGCGGCGCCTGCTGGCGAACGACGTCGCGCGGCTGGAGGCGCCCGGCAAGGCGCTGTACACCTGCATGCTCAACGCCCAGGGCGGCGTGATCGACGACCTGATCGTGTATTTCCTCGCGCCCGGGAGCTTTCGCCTGGTGGTCAACGCGGCGACCCGCGAACGGGACCTGGCCTGGATCAACCGCCACGCGGCGAGTGAGGAGGTCGAGGTGCGCGAGCGTCCCGGCCTGGCCATGCTGGCCGTGCAGGGGCCGACCGCCCGGGAGCGCGCAGCGGCGCTGCTGCCGGCGGCGCAGCGCGCAGCGGCCATGGCGCTGGCCCCTTTCTCGGCCGCGCAGCTGGGCGAGCTGTTCGTCGCCCGAACCGGTTACACCGGCGAGGACGGCTGGGAGATCATCCTGCCGGGCGAAACGGCCACCGCGGCGTGGCGGGCCCTGGAAGCCGCCGGCGTCCGGCCCTGCGGCCTGGGCGCGCGCGACACGTTGCGGCTCGAGGCGGGCATGAACCTGTACGGCCAGGACATGGACGAGTCGACCACGCCGCTGGAGTCCGCGCTGGGCTGGACCGTGTCCTGGTCGCCCGAGGACCGCGACTTCATCGGTCGCGGGGCGCTGGAGGTGCAACGTAGCGCGGGTGCGCCCCGGAAGCTCGTGGGGCTCCTGCTGGAAGACCGCGGCGTGTTGCGCGCCCACCAGCGCGTGCTGACTCCCGCCGGCGAAGGCGAGCTGACCAGCGGCGGTTTCTCGCCCACCCTCGGCCGCTCCATCGGGCTGGCGCGCGTCCCGGCCGACGCCGGCGAGCGCGTCGAGGTCGAAATACGCGGCCGGCCGCTGGGCGCGCGGGTCGTGCGCCCGCCCTTCGTGCGCAACGGCAAAGTCCGAATTCAGCTCGACTGAAGCATCCCACCCGATCCAGCACTCGAGAGGCCAGCGATGAGCAATATTCCCTCCGATCTCAAGTACACGCGCAGCCACGAGTGGCTGCGGCACGAGGACGACGGCACCATCACCGTGGGCATCACCGATCATGCCCAGGACGCGCTCGGCGACCTGGTGTTCGTCGAGACGCCGGAAGCCGGCGCCGAGGTGAAGGCCGGGGAGGCCTGCGCCGTGGTGGAATCCGTGAAAGCGGCTTCCGATGTCTACAGCCCGGTTGACGGCGAGGTCATCACGGGGAACGAGGAACTCGCCACCCAGCCGGAGCTGCTTAACAACGATCCCTACGGCGAGGGCTGGATCATGCGGATCAGCCCGGCGGCCGAAGCCGAAACCTCCGCGCTGCTTGATGCGAAGGCCTACGAAGAGACGCTGGAAGACTGATCCCGCGATCACGGCCCGCTGGAGCCCCTGATGCCCTTCATACCGCACACGGAAGACGACATCCGAGAGATGCTGGACGCCATTGGCGTCGGCGAGATCGAGCAGCTGTTCGACGAGATCCCCGCGGATCTCAAGGTGGAATCCCTGGCAGGCGTGCCGCCGGCGCTGGGCGAGATGGAAATCCAGCGGCTGATGCGCGAACGCGCCGCGCTCGACGAGGGCCAGCTGAATTTCATCGGCGCGGGCGCCTACGAGCACCACATCCCGGCCGCGGTCTGGGAGATCACCACCCGGGGCGAGTTCTACAGCGCCTACACGCCTTACCAGGCCGAGGCCAGCCAGGGCACCCTGCAGCTGATCTACGAGTACCAGTCCATGATGGCCGCGCTCACGGGGCTGGACGTGTCCAATGCCTCGCTGTACGACGGCGCCTCCGCGATGGCCGAAGCAGCGCTCATGGCGGTGCGCGCCAACCGGGGCTCCAAGTCGGCCCGCATCCTGGTGCCGACGACGGTCAACCCTGCCTATCGCCGCGTGGCCAGCAGCATCGCCGGTAACCAGGGCCTCAAGTTCGAGACCGTGCCCTATTGCCCCGAAAGCGGCGTCACGCTGCCGGCCGCGCTGGCCGAATGGGACGATGCGGACGTCACCGCCCTGGTGATCCAGCAACCCAACTTCTTCGGCGGCTACGAAGACGTGGCGGCGCTGACCGACTGGGCGCACGCCCGGGGGGCGCTGGTGATCGCGGTGGTGAACCCGGTCAGCCTGGCCCTGCTGACGCCGCCGGGCGAGTGGGGCGAGAAGGGCGCCGACATCGCCTGCGGCGAAGGCCAGCCGCTGGGTGTGCCGCTGTCCTCCGGCGGGCCCTATTTCGGTTTCCTGTGCTGCCGCCAGCCGCGGGTGCGGCAGATGCCGGGGCGCATCGTCGGCCGCACCGTGGATCTCGACGGCCGCGCGGGTTTCACGCTCACGCTGCAGGCGCGCGAGCAGCACATCCGCCGCTCCAAGGCGACTTCCAACATCTGCACCAACCAGGGCCTGATGGTGACGGCGGCAACCATCCA
>Ga0102943_1001437_pt1 | contig 14894 bp, 15 predicted proteins | sample SalPonC_black_MG_FD_78174 | JGI IMG/M metagenome (GOLD analysis project Ga0102943, IMG submission 78174) | Salt pond soil microbial communities from South San Francisco under conditions of wetland restoration - Salt Pond MetaG... | ecosystem: Environmental > Aquatic > Marine > Intertidal zone >...
AATTTGACCCCAACAACTTTTCCCTTTCCATCCAACCTGCGAGTAAATTTGCCACTTACAACTCCCCAGATCCATGTGCTTTCTTTTTCAAATACAAGATGTACAGACGGATGTGACAGAATATTCTGATCATATGGTTCTTGTCCCCGAAGATCCCATTTCACAATCCAATAATGTTCAATAAAAAAAGCAAGTTTTTCGCACGGAAAATATCGAGAATGACTGATGTGATCGAATCCAGATTCCTTATACAGAATTCCGCGAGGTTGTTCGTTTTTAAATTTTGACAAGATTTGTCGTGTTTTTACAATGTAGATTCTAAAGCAAACAGTATATTTGTTTTAAATCAAACTGAATTTAATTTATCTCTTAAACTGAAAATCAATGAGCTCAGTTATCAAAACCACCTTCAAAATTGAAAGCTGGAATGAAGAACCATATTCGCAGGCAAAAGATGGACCTGCGGTGTTTCGCGCAAGTGTAAAACAATCCTATTCCGGAGCCCTTGAAGCAAAAAGCACTATCCAATATTTGATGACAACCTTTACCGATGAAACCAGCACTTTTATTGGAATCGAGGAGATACTTGGAGAACTGGAAGGGAAAAGCGGAAGTTTTTTACTGGAACACGATGGCACTCACAGAGATGGTGTTGCCAAATCGGAATTTGTAATTATCCCAAACTCCGGTTCAGGTGAACTTAGCGGGATTCGTGGGAACGGCAGTTATGAGGCAACACACGAAACCGCTGAACTAACCCTGGAATATGATTTTGAAGAATCCTAACCCCTGATTTTACGATGGCTGATGGCGTTCTCTTTTTCGAATCACCTGGTGATTTTCGGCAATGGCTGTCTGAAAACCACGACCAAAAAGATGTACAGTGGGTTGGTTATTATAAAGTAGCCACGGGCAAGCCAAGTATCAGGTGGGAAGAGTCGGTTCGTGAAGCCCTCTGTTTTGGCTGGATTGACGGACTTCGAAAGTCAATTGATGAGGAAAGTTATAAAATCCGATTCACACCACGCCGGCTGGACAGCCATTGGAGTGATAAAAACATCCGAATGGTCGAAGAGTTGATTAAGGAAGGAAAAATGGAATCTCCGGGTCTGAAAGCTTATGAAATTCAGGATCAGAAAAATTCGAGACAGACCTCATATGAACGGGAAAAAGTGGAGCTGAAAGAGGAGTATGAAAATAAGATCAGGGAAAATGAAAAAGCATGGACATTTTTCCGGGAACTGGCTCCGGGCTATACGAGAATTTCAATTCACTGGGTGATGAGTGCTAAGCTTGAAGATACCCGGCAGAAGAGATTAATAAAATTAATCGAATCTTGTGAAAAACAGGAAAAAATTCCACTATTAAAACGATGAACAGATATATCGCATTTTTACGGACCATTAATGTTGGCGGCTATCGAAAAATCAAGATGAAAGATCTCCGGGATTTGTTTGAAAATATTGGATTCGAATATATTCAAACATAAATCCAGAGCGGAAATGTTGTATTTGATTCTGATGAAACTGAACCATGAGTTTTGAGCCAATCTATCAAACAACAAATTGATTCTGAATTTGGTCATGATGTTCCTGTGATGATTCGTACGACAGGAGAACTGAAGAAATTGATTGAGAAAAATCCGTTTGAAGGTGAGATCAAAGATCCGTTCAGGCTTTACGTAACATTCTTCCTGGAAACTCCACCGGAAGAGAAACAAGAGGAACTAAAATCTCAGAGCAATGACATATAGAAAATTGATTTTGTGGATGGTGATCTGCTCAGCCTGGTTAATAAAAAAACGGATCAAAAAGTAAACTTTTCGAATAGTTTTGTGGAAAAAATTATCGGTATCCCTGGAACCGGGCGTAATTGGAGAACGGCAAATAAGATGGTGGAAAAGACTTCAAAATAATCTTCACTTGAACCTACCTGTGTGGAAGCCTCGGCTAAAATTTGGAGGTCGCCTTTCGACGGGAGAAGTAGAATAAAAATAATTGGTATAAAACCCTGTTCTTTGAGACGGGACTTTATCTGTTTGGTGAGCCGATTAAGAATTTCGTTATGTAACTTGTGGGAAAATTTGATTGAATTATGGCAACCGTTTCTGAATATCCATTTTTTGGTGCAAAACCCGTACCACTACAATATAATTCATCTCTTTTCTGAAGAATACAATGTGGCTTTCGTATAAAAAGCTCATGTATCCACTTTTAATGTCAGGACGTGCCTGTCCAATCGTATCGGGGTTTTCAGATGCTTCCTTTATTTTACTCTCAAGACCATTAAGATATATTTCTGCCTGTTCTTCATCCCACTCCTCTAGTGTATACGTCCAGATTTCCCGGATATCATCTTCTGCCTTTCGGGTTAAGGTGTATTTTCTCATCTGTTTTGTTTTTCCTGATGAATAATATCAGAAACAGAGTTATCACTTCTCCCGCTTTTTTCTCCCTCTTCCAGCAGCTCAATCAGATGTTTTCGTTTTAGATCATAGAAAAACTCTTCATATCTGTTCATATGCCTTAGTGCATCTCGTATTACCTCACTTGAATTATTATAAAGCCCGGATTTTACTTTATCTTTTACCAGTTTCTCTAATTCAGGAGTTAATGAAATGTGCATGTGAACCTCTTTTTTTATTTTAAATATACAAATATTGACAAAGTTTGTATACTTCAAGTACTTATTCACCACTGAACATTTAAACCTGAAAGAGATTGTACAGAGGGTATCGTCTCAAATAACCGATTTATATGGTTTGCATACCTTCTACTAGATCCGCGAAGTTTTTGAAAATTCGCAGATCTGGGAAAAGAAATTTCACCACATCGACCTCTGCCCGTTAGAGTCCGTAATATTCTCAAGATTTGATCTCTCGAGGTTCAATAAATATTTCTTTCGCCATAATCCTCCACCATAGCCCGTTAACGATCCGTTACTTCCAATCACTCTATGACATGGTATGATAATTGCAATTCGATTCTCGCCATTTGCCGATGCTACGGCTCGAATAGCTTTTAAATTTCCAATGGCCTGAGCCTGCTCTTTGTAGGATCGGGTTTTGCCGTATGGAATGGTCATCAACTGATCCCAGACACTCTGTTGAAAATCACTTCCGGGTATATCAAGCGGGACGGTAAACTCTTTTCGATCTCCTTCAAAATATTCATCGATTTCGTTGGTGGTCTGTTCAGTGATTTCATTCGACCCCGGTACAAACGTACAGTTGTAATATTTTTGCAATCGCTGAAGCTGGGTTTCGAGCATTCGTCGATCGATAAATTCAAGAAGGCAAAGAGCTTTATCCGTTGTACCGATCAACATTGGACCAAGAGGTGTGGTGATTCTGTTTATATACATCACAGTCGTGTCTTTCCCTTTTTTGACCGGTTTTCCGGTTAGCTCTTTCATCGCCTCACGAAATCCGCTCAATGATTCATACCCGTGATCATAGGCTACCTGTGTGGTATTCTCTCCATGTTTGATTTGACCGAGAGCATTGCCTAAACGCCTCAATCGGACATATCCATGAAAAGTAGTTCCATGATGTTTTTTAAACCATCGCCGAAGCCTATTTGGGTTGATATCCAGTTCCTCAATCTTTTCATCGGTCCATTTTCGGGTCAAATCTTCTTCCACTTTTTGCAGAATCGTATCAACCCACTCCGGTGTTTCTCCCTTTGCTTCCAACGGTTTGCACCGCTTGCATGGACGATAGCCGGAATCAAGTGCTTCCTTAGCAGTTGAAAAAAACTCGACATTTTTCAGTTTTGGTTTACGAGCCGGACAAGTGGGTCGACAAAAAATACCTGTTGTCTTCACACCTACAATAAAGATTCCTTCAAACGAGGCATCCTTCGTAATAAGTGCTTTGTACATTCGCTCACGGGATGGCAACTGTTTTAACATACCTATCAAGAATTTTTAACATCAAAAATTAGTCTGACTGAAAGTACACATTCAACACAGATACATTCCACCGATCAATTGTCATTGATATTTTACTTATGCCGTTAACCTTCAACTATATTGGTTTTAAAAATATATTTGCGTAACTAAATGGTTACATATATATATTAGTAACCAAACAGTTACATATTTTTAAAAATTTAGAGTTATGCAGCGAGATGTTTTCCAGGCTATCGCCGATCCAACCCGACGAGAAATTATCGATTTACTTGCAGATCAATCACTTCCGGTAAATGAAGTGGCTGACCAGTTTGAGATCAGCCGGCCGGCAATTTCCAAACATATAAAAATATTAAATGAATGTGGCTTGGTCGTAATTCGGAAGAAAGGAAGAAAACGATACTGTCGTGCTGATGTTAGGAAACTCAAAAAAGTATCGGATTGGGCCGAGCAATACCGACAGTTCTGGACTCATAAACTCAATGCCCTTGAAACCTTGCTGGCTGAAGATGAAAAAGAAAATAATTAAAGAGAGAAGGTGGCATTATGAAGAAAACCAAAGCAAAAAAGCGAAGATTTTCACTCCAAAGTAAAAGGCACAAAAGATTTCAGTGCTTCCCATGAAATAATCTTTGATGCCTGGTTAGTTTAGAATTAGTTCAAAAGTGAAAAGCTTATACTATGCAAACTTACGAAGGATGAACTTATATACTTGATAAACTTTTTCAGACCTCAATAACGTAAACCATAGAACCATGAAAACAGAATATGGATCATATATCCACCCCGAAACACTCCGATTTGAACGACTACTTCCAGGTCCTATCGAACGAATTTGGGCCTTTCTGACGGAATCAGATAAAAAGGCAAAATGGCTGGCTGCCGGAGATGTTGAACCGTGGATCGGTGGAAAAGTGGATCTTCATTTTTATCATAAAAACCTTTCGGAAGAGGATGATCCGATTCCGGGAAAATACCACGGAATGGAAAACGGTGCCTCTTACACGGGACGAGTCACTAAATGGGATCCCCCTCGTTTATTAAGCTATACCTGGTTTGAAGAAAACCCCGATGATCAATCGGAAGTTACCTTTGAACTCACTCCTATGGAAAATGACAAGGTGTTATTAGTGTTGACACATCGGCGAGTCGGTGATAAACATACTATTATCATTGGTGCTCTTGCAGGATGGCACACTCACCTTAATATCCTGGCAGACCGACTTGCTGGTAACCAACCTAAGGAGTTCTGGAAGGTTCATACAATGGTGGAGAATGATTATGATCAACGGGTTAGCGAGCAATAATCAATTTACAGTTCCAAGTTGCCTGGTAAAACAAAGTTCAGAACTAAATTTCCAGTTAATCAGAAATATTGGGTACCTTTAAATCTGCTCCGAGCTCATTATTTAATCCTTTAATGAAATGTGCTGCCAGTTTTGGTGACTCTTTTTCTTCATTTTGATGTATGAAAAAGTGAATGTTTTGAATCCCTTGATGTTGCCATTCTTTGAGTCTCCCTACCCATTCATCCAATCTCTCGTAATCGGATGGTGCATTGGCTCCTACATAACGAACAAAAGCTTCACCATTTGTTAACCTCATATGGAGCAACTCCCTGTAAGCAGCCGTATCACAAATAACATTCGCAATGCCATTTTCTTCTAATAACTGATACAGATCCTCGGCCACTTCTTTGTCGTTGAACCAATCAGTGTGCCTGAACTCCATTGCCAGAGGTATCTCTTTTGGCCAGAGTTCAACAAAAGCTTTCACACGATCAAAAAACTTGGGTGCAAATTTATCTCGAACTTGCAGAAAAATTGTTCCCAGTTTGTCCTTAAAATGTATCACACTGTCCAGGTAATTCTCTACCGGTTTTTCAATATCATTCAACCATTTCAGGTGACTTATATATCGATTGACTTTTGGAAAAAATTTGAAATTATCCGGGACCCTTTTATACCAATTGCTGATTTGATCCTCAGGAAAATCTCTGTAATGTGTGGCATTCAATTCGATCGAGTTAAATTGACGAGAATAATAATACAATTCATCTTTGGTCCCACGCGGATAGAACCCCTTTAAATCAGAGCGCTTCCATTTAGCACAACCCACATAAATATCCGGTTTTCCATTATTGTATTCCGTTAAAACCCGTTTCGTTTCGGGATGATCGTCCGGTAGTTTTAAATGTAGTTCTTTGGGATTATCAACACTGCCAAACTTCATTGATGTATAGTCAGATTAAAAAGAATTCAAAATTTGAGTATTGAGTTGCAAAGTATTGATTATTCTACTCAAATGAATGACATTCAAATGTTTACTACGAATGATTTTTGTCGAAATTCTGCTATGCAAACTGAACGTAAACCTTAGATTGTTAATAGAAAACCGATGTGGAGTATTACCGAGATAGATTCAACAAATCAGAATATAAAATTCGGTATTGTCGAAAATGGAGATTCCATTTCCAATCAATATTTTTTGGAATTGCTAAGGAATTCACAACCGTTTAGGAAGTTTTACAATGGATTTTTAGCTGATTGTGACTATGATGCATTTTTTTGGGAAAACAGGCCCATCACCAATCAGGTTTTAGAAGATGATTACGAGTGTAACATTATAAATAGTAACTTTTTAGCTAGCAGATCTCCGGATTCACGCACGTTCCGTCAATATTTTGAAAGGAATAAGAAGGTTGTAACCTTTCCAAATCTTGGAAATGATGCCCAATTAATTGTACCCTGCCCTCGCAAAGAAGATAACTGCTATACACATATTGGCAGTTTCGTTCGAGAAGCAGACGAGGATCAAATTGACGAATTTTGGTCAATCACTGGTAATGAAACTCTGCAAGCAGTAAACAGTAAACCCAAATGGTTGAGTACATCGGGACTCGGTGTTTTCTGGCTGCATGTACGGATAGATACGATTCCGAAGTATTATCAAACGAAGGAGTATAAAAAATTATAAATTTAAAACTGAACAACTTATCATGAGCATTCTCAGAATTATTTTTGCAATTATCCTCCCACCTCTTGGGGTTTTCTTAACGGTTGGTATCAAACCGGCCTTTTGGCTGAACATTCTCCTGACCATTTTAGGCTTCCTGCCGGGCATTATTCATGCTGTTTGGGTGATTGCTAAGAATGATTGATTTCTTGAATCAGGGAAATATCAGTTAAAAATAGTGTGAATCCATCAATCCTATTTCAAAGGGAATGTGAACTGCGGAGTGTGGTTAAATGAACTCCTCATTCCACATTCATCATACCATACTTCACATGTCAACTAAGAATTCAAAGGAAATTCAACACGTAAAGACTAAACCAAAACATTATGAACATCCAAAACAAAACGGCAATTGTAACCGGAGCCAGCAAAGGAATTGGCCTGTCAACGGCAAAAGCCTTGATCAAAGAAGGAGTTTCAGTTGCCTGCTGGAGCCGAACACCACCTAAAGATTTCTCTAACAGCAATTTCCACCATTTTGAAACCGATCTCACAAAAGAAGATTCGGTTGAGCATTCGTTCCAAAAAACCGTAGAGAAACTTGGTGATATCTCAATTCTGGTGAATAATGCTGGTGTCGGTTATCGCGGTAGAATGGAAGATACCCCTTCAAAGCAATGGAGATATCTTTTTGATCTGAATGTACATGGCATTTTTTACGTCACAAAGCGAGTGATACCGGGAATGAAGAAAAGGGATGAGGGACATATTATAAACATCGGTTCAGGTGCAGGAACGAATGGTATTCCTGAAATGAGTGCCTATTGCGGTACAAAATATGCTGTGAATGGTATCACAGAATCTCTACATAATGAGTTGCGAGATTTTGGTGTGAAGGTTAGCTGTATATCTCCGGGCTCAGTGGATACCGGATTTTCATCTTCCAACAAAAACAAGTTGCAGCCCGAGGATCTTGCCTCTGCGATTATTCACATGCTGAAATGTCCGAAAAATTTCCACTACACGGATATCCAGGTGAGGCCGCTTCAGCCCTAAAATATGTGACTCCCGTATTGTATCGATAATGATTAGAGCCATCTCTATATTCTAACCATCCAATTCCATTTAATTAATATCTAATCAACAAATAATTTTACCTATGAAAAGGTGTGCTTTTTTGTCTATGGATTCGCTGGAAGATTTTGTGTGTTACGACCAACTTCTTTTTGAGCCCATGGAGAGATTGGGCTGGAAAGCTGAGCAGGTTTCCTGGCGTAATCAACAGGTGGACTGGAATGATTTTGATGTAGTTGTAATTCGAAGCCCCTGGGACTATCACGAAGATCCTGAAAACTTTTTCCATACACTTGAAAGAATCGAAAACTCCTCTGCCCTCCTTGAAAACAACCTTTCTTTGGTTGAGTGGAACAGTAATAAACGGTACCTGTTTGACCTGCAAAACGGTGGCGTTGATATTGTCCCAACCCTGTTGAAAGAGAGCTATGACGGCCGGGAGTGGGATTCCTATTTTGAACATTTCTCTACAGATGAGATTATTATCAAGCCGACGGTCGGTGCAAGTGCTGTTGATACCTTTCGGATCAAACGAAAGAACGGAAAAAATTATCAATCCAAACTGAAATCTCTTTTTGATGATCGCGCGTTTCTTGTTCAGCCTTTTATCCCGAGCGTGATCACTGAAGGAGAGTTTTCACTTTTCTATTTTGGTAATACTTACAGCCATACCATCTTAAAAACCCCTAAATCCAATGATTTTCGGGTTCAGGAAGAGCATGGAGGACGACTGTTGCTTGTGGAACCTGAAGAGAAACTTCTTTCTGCGGGTGACCAAATTCTCAATCTGATTGAACCTGATCCTCTTTACACCCGAATTGATCTCGTTCGCACTGAGAATAACCAATTCCTGTTGATGGAACTGGAACTGATTGAACCTTCACTCTATTTCAACATGGATCCGGAATCACCCGAGCGATTTGCCTCTGTTTTTGACCGTTGGACACAGAAAAAACTGGGCTGAGTTTCAGAAGCTCACGTCTTTCAAACCGTAATCTCCCCTGATTGTACCTTCCAAAGCTGATGGTAAATCCCATCCTTCGAAACCAATTCATTATGCGTGCCGGACTCAGCAAGTTCTCCATCTTCAAGAACGAAAATATGATCGGCATGACGAACCGTTGAGAGGCGGTGTGCAATAATGATGGTTGTGCGGTCTTTTGAAATTTTGAAGAGTGACCGTTGGATTGCTGCCTCCGTTTCGTTATCAACAGCGGAGGTCGCTTCATCCAAAATCAAGATTGGTGGATTTTTTAGAATGGCTCTGGCAATGGAAATTCGCTGACGCTGACCTCCGGAAAGTTTCTGTCCCCTTTCACCCACGACAGTGTCGTATCCTTCATCCAATTCCATAATGAAATCGTGGGCTTCGGCCATCTCAGCCGCTTGTATTACATCTTCTTTAGATGCTTCGAATGAACCATATCGAATGTTTTCTATCACGCTTCCGTGGAACAGGAAAACATCCTGGCTTACCAATCCGGCAGATTTTACCAAATCGTTGATTTTATACTCGCGGATGTCTCTGCCATCTAATAAAATTTGCCCACCTGTTACATCATAAAAACGCATCAGCAATTTTACCATACTGCTTTTACCCGCACCTGTTGCTCCCACAATTCCAACAGTATCGCCTGCTCCAATGGTAAGATTCAGGTTTTTTAATACAGGTCCGCCTGAACGATACCTGAAATTTACATTCTCAAACTTATATTCTCCTTCAACCTCTTGCGGTTTGATTGGAACAGCACCATCCGGCAGTTTCTCCTCGGTATTCAACAAACCCATAATACGTCTTGTACTTGCCATAGCACGCTGATAGAGATCAAAGGTTTCCCCAAGACGTGTGAGTGGCCAAAGAAGGCGCTGTGTTACGAAAATCAATACACTGTACAAACCAACTTCCATTTCTCCTTCCAGTGTTTGAAATCCGGCAAATATCAGGATGGCAATAAACCCGGCCATAATCAGCATTCGAATTAATGGCACAAATGCAGAGCTGAGCCGAATCACATCTTGATTGGCTTTTTTATATTGATCGGAAAGATTACCAATACGTCGATTTTCGTGATCCTGTGCTCCAAAACTTTTGATCGTCGTCATTCCACCCAAATTATTCACAAGTTGAGAGCTCACTTCACCGGCTTGATCCCGAACTTTGCTGTATTTTGGTGCCAGTTTTTCCTGGAACCATACCGATCCCCAGATAATAAACGGCATGGGAACCAATGCCATCCATCCAATTTGCGGTGCTGAAAAGACAAAGATAGATCCAATCACAACAACCGTGATAAATACCTGGATCAAATCATTCGCCCCGTGATCCAGAAATCTTTCGAGCTGATTTACATCGTCGTTCAATATTGCAATCAAATCTCCCGATGATCGATCTTCAAAGTAGGCCATCTCCTGTTCCTGGAGATGACTGTAGGCATCCGTCCGCAGACTATCCTGCGTGAACTGTGCAAGATCTCTCCAGTAGATTTTGAACATATACTCAAAAATGGATTCAAAAATCCAAATTACAGCAGTTACACCCGCCAAAAACAACAATTGATCGGCAGGATCAGAAATCCCATATCTACCAAGAAGACTCTCCTGCCCTTCCACCACAATATCAACCGCTACACCGATAAGAATCGGCGGAGCAAGGTCAAACAATTTATTTAGAACTGAAAAGAGTGTAGCCAGCCGTACTTTCTTTCGATAGGGTTTGAGATAAGAAAGTAACTGAGCAAGTGGGTGTTGACCCTTATTGGGATTTTTCTGCATTACAGCGGTTCATTAAAGAGACGAGAAGCCTGAATCTATAATCGGAGGATGACTTGTCGCATAAATCATGAAGCGGCAAATTAACAAGTCATCCGATAACTTTCGAATTGTTTTATTCTATAGTTTGCAAAAGAAATTATAGCAAAATCAGAAACAGCATTAAATCAATTAAAATTATTTGGGAGTGTCCCCTTTTGAAGTGGACAAAGGGGGATGATAAAAATTGATTTGTAAGCTGAAATTTGAATTTTTAGCCACCTAATCAAGGTCATGTCATCCCCCGAGTTCATTCGCTTGACGCTCATTTCACTTTCCCCCTTCAAAAGGGGGATTTTTACTCCGTATATGTACTCACTCGCTCATCGGAAATTACTCCATCCCAGTTGAGACCAAAGCCGAAATCGTAACTGTTGCCTTCACTATCCATATGAGTTTCCATATCGTGAGGTGTATCCTCCGCCTGGTTTTCAACCGTTGCCATATCTGCCGGCATTTGCAGTGGTAACAGTGCAGATGGTTCATGAGTACCGGAAATGATATCCAGTAAGGCCTGGTCCTGAACACCGAAGTGAACAATGATTCCATCCACCAACTCCTCAAATTCTGAAAAAACCATTGGATTTGACACATTAATTGCCACAATCACAGGCTTGTCTCCCATCGCCTCTCGGGTTTCGAGCACGCTATCGAGATCGGATTCATTAACAGTTTCAACAGTTTGTCCGCGGTACGATCGGTTATCAGATTCTTCCAATGGATCACCACCTGCCAAACTTGGATCACGGGCTTCAGTTGCTGTGTATGGGCGGTATTGGAGGCTGATCGGAACATATTCAGTATTTTCGCTGTCATACCCACGACCGGAATTCGGGCTTTGAATAAAGGCGATGGCAAAATCTGCTTCTGCCGGATTGTCCGTGAGATTGAAATATTCGCTTAGAATCTCTTCACTTACCGGCAGTTCATCTGTGGCAGGAATTGGCATACCCAAAAAATTCGAACTTTGTGGCCTGGTTCTATTCGGCACATAAACCGTCAACTGATCCTCAACCGGTAGTACGTTCTCACTATTCTTAAGCATTACGATCGAATTCAACTGGGTTTCAAATCCCTTTTCCATAAAATCAGGATTACCAACAATTTCACTCGATTCCTCTGGTTGCAGATATGGATTTTCAAATAATCCTACTCTGAAAATATTTTTGAGAAGCCGTACTGCAGAACGCTCAAAGCGCGCACGCATAAATTCTTCACCATGTTCTTCAACCCCAATTTCATACGCCTCTACAACAGGCCCGGCCTCATTATTTCCTCCGAATTGATCGCCGCCGGACATAATTACCCGGTAGTGACGTTCCGCAACCGTCAGATCTTCAACTCCCCAGGGTTTCCCATCAATGAAAGAGTCCATCACATTATGATCACCGGTGACACCCCAGTCTGTACAAACCACGCCATCAAATCCATATTTATCCCGCAGAAGTTCTTGGATGATGTAATCGCTGTAGGCATTGGCAATATCTTCGCCTTCGGAGCTTTGTCCAACTGAAATTGTGTAGTATGGCATCACTGCAGAAGCCATTCCGGTTTCGCCTTCCAAATTGAATGCACCTTGGGTAAATGGAATCAACATCTCGTCGAAATTATTTCCGGGATAAACGGCGTACTTTCCAAATCCGTAGTGAGCATCACGTCCGCCCTCCCCGGATCCACCGCCGGGCCAGTGTTTGACCATTGCGTTCACACTTTCATATCCCCAGCCGCCGGAGATCTCTTGCTCTTCTGATGAGCTTTGAAATCCATCAACATAAGCTCTCGCCATATCTGCTGAAAGTTGGGAGTCTTCACCAAATGTTCCGCTGACTCGCATCCAGCGGGGATCTGTAGCCATATCAATTTGTGGAGAGAGTGCTGTGGTTACTCCCAACGCCCTGTATTCAATCGACGCAATTCTCGCGAAATCTTCCGTTACATCGGGATTAAATGTAGCGGCTAATCCCAGCGATCCCGGCCACATGGAGATGTCACCACCAGCTCCTTCGTTGAATTCTGCATCAGCCGAAGTTTCATGTCGCGGATCGGAACTGGTATTCATTGGGATACCAAGACCAAGCCCTTCAACCAACGCCTGAGCATTGTTATTCCATTTAGCGGCCACGGCAGGGCTCTCAACTGTTGTGATGAGTACGTGGCGTAGATTATCATCCTCTAAAAATTGCTTCTGCTGATCGGTTAAGTCTGACGGCTGAGCTCCACTTTCACTGAGTGGAGATCCATTATAAGTACCACCGCGAAATCCACCTTCACCGGCAGGAATCGATTGATGGGCACTGTACAACATGAGTCCGGCAATCTGCTCAACAGTCATTTGTGAAGCCAGGTCTCCTGCACGCTCATCTGTCGAAAGTCGCCAGTCTTCGTACGGATCTAAATCTCCGTTCCTATTAAAATCTTTAAAAGCAGCTCCATCCACTTGCAAAATTTCCACACCGGAATTGAGAGAATGCCCGATCGTTGGACCATTCGAGTGATGGATAAATTCAATATCCCCTGCTTGTTCTATGGTTTGTTCACCATATTCATTACAGGAGACAAGTGCTGTGAGTAAAAAGGATAGGGTAAGAAGTAACGGAATTTTTCCACTTAATTTCGTACTCATGTTCAGTAGTTGGAGTTCATTATTTTTCATTGTTACAATTTATGAAAATAATTCACTTTTTGGACATGAGCTCTCCTGTTTTTGCACTTTTTAAAATCCGCGAAGTTTTTATGATCCTTTCAAATCATAAGAAAATGATATACAACACATAAAAACCATGACGTCAGAGAATTCACAAAGGACACAAAGAGTCACCTGGAGATTATTCTTATAACATAATTTCTCTGTGTACGCCCTGAAATCTTTGTGCCGTTGTGGTTAATTCATTCTCAACGCGAGATTTTAGTTAATTCTATCAATGAGACTCCCGTTTCACTTCACTTCCCGACTTACCAACAAGGAAATCAAGATCGGCTCCAAGGTGAGCTTGCTCCACATGTTCGATATACAGGTTCACATATCCCCTGTCAAACTCATGTGGCGGCGGATTCCAATTCTCTTTGCGTCGTTCAAGTTCCTCATCAGAAACGTCAAGGTGGAGTCGGCGATTTTTCACATCCACCTCAATCATATCCCCGGTTTCAACGAGTGCCAAAACACTCCCGGTGTACGATTCAGGTGATGCGTGCAGAAATGCTGTACCATATGCGGTACCACTCATTCGTCCATCAGAGATTCGAACCATATCTTTCACACCTTTCTCAAGAATCTTTTTCGGTAGTCCCATATTTCCAACCTCCGGCATTCCGGGATATCCTTTCGGCCCTACATATTTGAGTACCATAATACAGGATTCATCGATATCCAGATCGGGGTCATCAATTCGGGCTTTGTAATCTTCGATTCCTTCAAACACAACGGCTCGACCTTTGTGCTGCATCAATTCAGGTGAGGCGGCAGATGTTTTGATGACCGCTCCTTCAGGACATAAATTTCCTCTCACAACCGTCGTTCCGCTTTTCTCCTGGAATGGTTCGTTAAGTGTTGCAATTACATCCCGGTTATAACATTCGGCATTCTTATTATTTTCGACCAGGCTTTTGCCGTTAGCGGTTATCACTCCTGAATTCAAATGCTTACTCATCTCTTTGATCACGACCGGCAGACCGCCTGCATAGTAGAAATCTTCCATAAAATGATCGCCCGACGGCATCAGGTTCACTAACAAGGGAATATTACTTCCGTGCTCGTCAAAATCATCTAATTCAAGGTCTACCTCCATCCGACGGGCAATCGCCATCAGGTGAACAATAAAATTGGTTGATCCGCCAACGGCCGCATTAATTTTGATGGCATTCAGAAATGCTTCACGCTTTAATATTTTAGACATCTTCAAATCTTCATTGACCATTTCTACAATTTGGCGACCACTTTCATGAGACAGCACTTTTCGCCGGGAATCAGCTGCAGGAATAGCTGCGTTTCCGGGCAAACTCAACCCAAGCGATTCCACCATCGATGCCATGGTGGAGGCCGTTCCCATTACAGCACAATGACCCTGGCTTCGACACATTGCCCCTTCAGCCTCAAGCAGTTCCTCATCACTGATTTTTCCTGTTTTATGATCTTCTGCAAATCGCCA
>Ga0102943_1001438_pt1 | contig 14894 bp, 10 predicted proteins | sample SalPonC_black_MG_FD_78174 | JGI IMG/M metagenome (GOLD analysis project Ga0102943, IMG submission 78174) | Salt pond soil microbial communities from South San Francisco under conditions of wetland restoration - Salt Pond MetaG... | ecosystem: Environmental > Aquatic > Marine > Intertidal zone >...
GCCCGAATCACTCACGTGCGGTCGGAATCGTTCACTGACACCGGTCAACTACACAACCACACAAGTATGCGCGCTGCGCTCTATCGCTGGGTAGACGACAAAAACGCATTTATTTTGAGGGTTTTACTGCCATCTCACGTTAAAGAAAGCATGCAAGACAAAGATTTTGGCCATTTGATCCGCCGGATGAGAGACATCCCGCAACCAAAGTGTCCGGCGGACGTCGAAAGCAATGTGCTCCGGCGTGTGCGGCTCGCTGCCGCCCCGCCCGCCCCGTCACTCTACGACTGGCTACTCGGCATCGTGCCTAAACCCTCATTTGTATTGCCGGTCATGGCCTTGACTCTGCTTGTCAATCTCGCTAGCACCATGATGTCGGCCAATTTGCATGGCGACAGCACTCAAAAGCCAATTATTGCGTCGAAGGCACTGGGATTTGACGTATTCCAGAGCAAAACCATTTTAAATTTAGAAGCAAATTAACATATGGGCTATGAATGCAATAAAAAGCGTAAAATCTGGGTTTTAACAGGACTGATCGTGGGCCTGATTCTCGTGTGCACCCTGGTTTCATCCATTACCTTACATCTGCTGATCGACCCAGCAGAGGTGCTCGAATATACCGAAGAAGACGGGCATCAATGGCTTCACCAGGAACTGGATTTAACCCCTGAGGAAATCAAAGCAATTGACTCATTCGAGCCGGAGTACCAACAGGAGCGGGCTGCTCTGCAAGACCAGTTTCAAGCAAAGATCGAAGAACTGCGCCAGGTAATCATCCGTTCGGATACATTCTCGGAGGAGGTCAAAGCAACGATTCACGAACTGCACATCATCCACGGGCAGCTCCAGGAACTATCGATACAGCACTATTATCAAATGATGCACATTTTGCCAGCGGACAAGCAAGCGCGCTTACAAGCTATCGCGGCAAAAGCCCTCAGCGTTCCACAATCATAACTGGATGAACCCCGAGGTTAAAGACGAGGAGCTGATTGCAAAAATTGGCCAAGGCAACGAAGATGCACTCGTCACGTTGATGGAACGCCATAAGCAGGCGATCTTTCAGTTTGTCTATCGCTATTTGCAGAATTTAGCGGATGCCGCAGAAGTCACCGAAGAAACATTCTTTAAGGTTTATCAAAACGCAGATCGATTCAAGTTGAATACAGCTGCCCCCAGGACCTGGATATTCACTATCGCTCTCAATTTAAGCCGCGACCGGATTCGAAGGGAGAAAAAACGTAAAGGGCAGATCTCCCTGCAGGACTCAACTCAAACCAGTGAAACGGGCTGGTCCCTTGAAGATAAGCTACATTCCGGTGCTCAAGCCCCTTTTCAAGCTGTCATGTCCGCCGAAGCTGTGCAGCGCATCCAACGACAAATAGCCCTGCTTCCAGAGAAACTGAAATTTCCTTTTATATTCTGTATTTTGGAAGAACATAGTTACGACGCGTGCGCTGCGATCCTGCATACCCGTCGAAAAGTAATCGAGACACGCATTTATCGGGCACGCCAATTGCTTAAACGACAATTCGACAACGATTTCGAGAAAAGTCTTCGCGTTTAAGCAATGTATCCTGGTTGAACGGGCATTGCGACCGAGCGCGCTTCTTTGCTTTGCAAACCATAAACGTCTCCACCCATTTCTTATGAACAAAAAAGCCGACATCTACCGTATGGTCACGCCAGACCACCTGTGCCCTTGGGGCATCAAAGCATGGGATCTTCTTAAACGCAAAGGTTTCGAGGTGCACGATCACCCCATCGAATCAATGGAAGCCAATGAGCAGTATAAAAAAACCCACAACGTGGATGAAACCCCGCAAATCTACATCGAGGGGGAGCATCTGGGTGGCTATGATCAACTGCGCGAGTACCTCGGCCTCGGCCCGGACCCGAAGGAGGGTGAAACTTACCAACCGGTGATCGCTATTTTCGCCGTCACCTTGGGTATGGCCCTCGCGACAACGTGGACCTCGCTCGGCACCCTGCATCCGATCCGCGTGATCGAGCTGTTCATTGCATTTAGCATGTGTGCTCTGGGCATTCAAAAATTACGCGATCTGCAATCCTACGCTAACGGTTTCGTGCAATATGACCTACTGGCTCAGCGCTACGTGCCATATGCCGCAGTTTACGCCTATATTGAAACATTGGGCGGCATTTTCATGATTGCCGGACTGCTGCCATGGGTGATCGCGCCGATTGTCCTGGTCGCCACGACTATCGGAGCCCTGTCGATCATTCGGGCCGTTTACATTCAGAAGCGCAGTTTGAAATGTGCCTGTGTCGGCGGTGGGAGTGATGTACCTCTCGGGTTTATCTCATTGACTGAAAATCTCATGATGATGGGCATGGCAATCTGGATGATCATTAAAATGGGCTAAGCCCATTGGGAATCGCTCATTGAATGCAATCCGGGCAATTTTGCTCATTTAGCCCGAATATCTCACTACTCATCGAGTATAATCGCCCATGACCGAAACATAGCAGCACGCAACTTGCCATGCGCATTTGCAGGTGTTTACCCAGCTGCATCCGCATGGCTATTTTCTAGACCTGAACCATTCTGCTTCGATTCTGGAGAGATGCGGGTTAAGCGTGCAACAATGAGTTGAGCTGAGTTGATGGCAAAAATGTTGAGGGTTTCGCGTTTAATCTGCGTTTAAACAACCATTCATGAAGCAAGATACTCTCAAAGTCCTTGGTAAAAAAGGGGCGCATATCGCATTATTGATTTTTCTGCTCAGTCAGCCAGCCGTTATCGCGAATCAGGTAAACTTGAGTGCACATCTGGATGACCTGAGAAGCTACTTACATCAGGCACTGGCAGCAAACCCGCAGTTGGAAGCCTTCAAACAGCGTTACGAGGCTGCCATTCAGCGCATCCCCCAAGCATCGGCCCTGCCCGACCCGATGCTGCAAGTGACCCACTTCGTTGAGTCGGTGCAGACCCGCACCGGCCCACAGGAAAATGTTCTGGTGCTCAGCCAGAAACTGCCGTGGTTTGGCAAGTTGCGCAGCCGTGAAAACGCTGCCTCCGCCGAAGCCGAGGCACTGTGGTACGCATTTCAAGCCCAACAATTAACCCTGGCTCGCAGGGTATCGCTTGGGTTTTACGAGTATGGCTACATCGACGCAGCCATTCGCCTCACCGCGAAAAACCGTGATCTGCTGCGCAAACTGGAACCGATAGTCGAGGAAAAAGTCAAAGCAGGCGGCGACCTCAACGCACTGCTCCGCCTGAAAGTCGAAGTGGGCAAAATCGATGACCGGCTCCAGACCCTGCAACAGCAACGCATTGCTCAGTCCGCGCAACTGTGTGAGCTGCTGGCGCTAGCTGAAGCATCGGTCTTGCCCTGGCCAAAATGGGAAGCACCCGCGGCCTTTATGCCAGATGGCCCTGCGATGATGGCCGCAATTCGAGCACACAATCCCGAGCTGGCTTTGCTGAAACGTAAAATCGCCAGCGCTGAGGCACGCCGTGCCTTTGCCCGTTTGGAGCCATACCCGGATGTCACCGTGGGTTTGAATTACATCCAAATCAGCGATCCGGTTATCAATCCGAATACGCCGGATGCGGGGCAGGATCCCTGGGGGATCACCGTAGCGGTGAATCTCCCCATATGGTTTAACAAATACAATGCCGCCAAGGCCGAAGCCCTGGCTCACAAACGCGCGTTCGAGCGTGAATACACCCACCGCGAAAATGTGTTGAGAGCGACATTATCAACCAGCCTTGCGACCCTACAAGATGCTCACCGCCGCCTCCAACTCTATGGCGAGGAGCTGCTAAATCTGGCTGAGCAGGCGGTCGCCAACAGCCGCACCAGCTACGAGGCCGGCAGCACCGGCATCCTCGAAGTGATCGACAGTGAGCGCTCTCTCCTCGATCTGCAACTCCTCTATTGGCGTGCCGCAGCCGATGCCTGGCAGCAGCGCATTATTATTCAAACCTTGGCGAACCAACCCATCCTTGGAACGTTTAATGCAACACAGGAAAATGAATAAAAAAACAGTTTTGCTTCTCATCGGTGCAACCCTCATCGCCCTGGTGCTTGGCCTGATCGTGGGGCGTAAGACCGCAGCAAGTGCCCATGCTGAGCCGCACGCCGTTGCCACCAGCGCAGCCACCACAGCAACCGAGGAGCCCACCCGCTGGACCTGTTCCATGCACCCCCAGATCCAGCAACGCGAACCAGGCAAGTGCCCGATTTGCGGCATGGACCTGATTCCCCTGCAACAGGACTCTGGCGCTGATGAGGGGCCCCGCGTCATCCGCATGAGTAAAGCAGCGCGTGCCTTAGCCGACATTCAAACCACCCAGGTCATTCGCGACTACCCTACAGCTGCCATCCGCCTGGTAGGCAAACTCGATTACGACGAGACCAGGGAGAAGTCGTTAACCGCACGCTTCCCCGCCCGGATAGATGAGCTGTATGTCAACTTTACCGGAATTCAAGTTAAACAGGGTGAACACTTGGCGAAGGTCTACAGCCCCGAGTTGCTCACCGCCCAGCAGGAGTTGCTGACCTCGTATCGTGCGGATCCCAATAGCTCGATCACCGCAGCAGCCCGCGCTAAACTGCAACTTTGGGATTTGCTCCCCGAACAAATTGCGGCCATCATCGAGAGCGACACCGCCAAGGATCATTTTGTCTTAAAGGCACCAATCGGCGGTGTGGTAGCCGACAAGCATGTCAAGGAAGGCGACTACTTAAAAACCGGTGAACCGCTGTTCAAAATCGTCGACCTGTCCGAACTCTGGGCCTTGCTGGATGCCTACGAGTCCGACTTGCCATGGTTGCGTTTTGGCCAGGAAGTTACTTTTACAGTTGAATCGTTGCCAGGAGAAACGTTCCGCGGTCAGGTCGCCTTTATTGAACCCGAAGTCGATCGCCAGACCCGCACGATCCCCATTCGCGTCAATGTGCTGAATAACGACCGTCGCTTAAAGCCTGGCATGTTTGTTCGCGGCATAGTGGCCGCACGGCTGGCGGAAGATGGCCATGTCTATGCGCCGGACTTTAAGGGCAAATGGATCAGCCCGATGCATCCAGAGGTGGTCAAGGATGCTCCGGGGCAATGCGATGTGTGCGGCATGAATCTCGTCCCAGCAGCAGAGTTGGGCTATGTAGATGATGAACCGCTGGCACCGCCACTGATTGTGCCCACGTCTGCGGTGTTACGCACTGGTAAACGCGCCGTGGTTTATGTGGAAAACCCCAACTCGGAACAACCGACGTATACAGGCCGTGAGATCGTGCTGGGACCCCGAGCGGGCGCTTATTTTATTGTCGCCAGTGGCTTAACTGCAGGCGAACGCGTCGTGACGAACGGCGCATTTAAGATCGACAGTGCGCTGCAGATTCAAGCGCAGCCGAGCATGATGCATCCAGCAGGCAATGGCGCGACTCCAGAGCATGAGCAGGACGCTCACGCTGAAGACCAGACCGCCCATGCCGGCCATACCATGACTGCAACGATTGAGATGGCAACCGACCAGGCGACGCAGTTGTTAAAGCCCTATCTCGCGCTGCAAGCGGCACTCGCCGCAGATGATCTGCCCGGTGCACTGGCAGCAGCCAAGGCAATGATGGCAATTACCGGGCACCCGGGTGCTCTGTCCGCTCTGCTGCACGATATGCTGGCAGCGGACTCGCTGGATGCGCTGCGCAGGCCCGCATTTGAGCAGTTGTCCAACGCCCTGATCGCCGCTGTCCGAGCCAGCCCTGCATCCTTTACCGACACCCTCTTCGTCATGCACTGCCCGATGGTTTACGACGACCGCGGAGCCGACTGGCTCCAAATCTCAAAGCCTCTGCAGAACCCCTACTTTGGCGCGAGCATGCTTCAGTGCGGTTACGTTGAGGAAACCATCGGAAACTCAGCGGAGGGAGAAGGCCAGCATGCGCACTGATTCAGCGAATCCCATCAACGGCCTGATTCGGTTTTGCCTGGAAAATAAACTGGTCGTGATCCTGTTCACTGCCCTGCTCATACTTTGGGGCATAGCCGTCGCTCCTTTTGACTGGGAGTCGGACATCCTGCCACGCGACCCTGTACCCGTGGATGCGATCCCGGATATTGGTGAAAACCAGCAAATCGTTTTTACCGAGTGGACGGGCCGGTCTCCACAGGATATTGAAGATCAAATTACCTATCCACTCACGACCGCCCTGCTGGGTTTGCCCGAGGTCAAAACGATCCGGAGTTACTCAATGTTTGGCTTCTCGTCTATCTACATCATCTTCAAAGACGATGCAGGGTTTTATTGGACCCGCAGTCGCATTCTGGAAAAACTGAACAGTTTACCATCCGGGACACTGCCCCAGGGCGTGGCGCCGCAACTCGGTCCGGATGCGACTGCCCTTGGCCAGGTTTACTGGTACACGCTCGAAGGTATGAGCCCGGAGGGCGAACCAACCGGCGGCTGGGACCTGCACGAACTGCGCAGCACGCAAGACTGGTACGTGCGCTATGCACTGCAAGGTGTGGAAGGCGTGGCTGAAGTGGCCTCCATTGGAGGCTTCGTAAAAGAGTATCAGGTCGATGTCGACCCTGACGCTTTGCGTACCTACAACATTGCCCTGCATGAAGTTTTCAATGCGGTGCGCGGCAGTAACCTCGATGTCGGAGCCCGCACCATCGAAATCAACGCCGCCGAATACGTCATTCGTGGTGTGGGGTTTATCCAGAATCTCGACGATTTGCGCAAGACCGTCATCACCCAGCGCAACCATATACCCATAACCTTAGAACAAGTCGCCCAAGTGCAGTACGGACCCGCACTGCGTCGCGGCGCACTGGACAAAGCTGGAGCTGAAGCGGTGGGCGGCGTCGTGGTGACGCGCTATGGCGAAAACCCCTTGGCCGTGATTAAACGGGTTAAAGCGAAAATCGCGGAAATCTCACCGGGACTGCCCAAAAAGACGCTGGAAAACGGCACGGTCAGTCAGGTCGAGATCGTACCCTTTTATGACCGCACTGGTTTGATTTATGAAACACTCGGTACCTTGGAGGGTGCAGTGCGCCAGCAAATTTTCGTCACCATCATTGTGGTGGTGCTCATGGTGCTGCACCTGCGGAGCGCCGCGCTCATTGCAGGTGTGCTGCCATTAGCGGTGCTGTTTGCCTTCATCGGGATGCAGTTGTTTGGAGTCGATGCCAATGTGGTCGCGCTGTCGGGCATCGCCATCGCTATTGGCACCATTGTGGATATGGGTGTAGTGCTGATCGAAAACATCCTCAAACATCTGGAGGCAGCCCCTCCGGATGAAAGCCGCCTGGAGGTTGTCTATCGGGCCTGCTCTGAAGTCGCCAGTGCCGTCGTAACCGCAGTGCTGACCACCGTTATCAGCTTTCTACCGGTCTTCACCATGGAGGCAGCCGAAGGCAAGCTGTTTCAACCATTGGCGTATACCAAGACATTTGCATTGATCGGATCGATTGTCGTTGCACTGACGCTCCTTCCCCCCTTGGCGCACGCGTTTATTGCCAGACGTTATTCATCGCAATGGGCGAAATACGCTTTGTGGGGCGGCATCGGCCTACTGGGCCTGCTCGGCCCCTTGTTCGTCACGTGGGTTCCCGGGTGGTTGGGAATCCTCATGATCAGTGCCGCCGTTTTCCACCTGTTGAGCCGGAAACTACCGCAACAGGCACAGCGCATCCTCCTGTTTGCATTTAACATTATCGTCGCCCTACTGGTTGCCCTGTGGCTGGCAGCCGACTGGCAACCGCTCGGCCCCGAAGAACATCTGCACAATGGTATGTTTGTTCTGCTCACGGTTGGGGGACTACTGGGCTGCTTCTATGTGTTTATCCAATTTTATGCACGTATACTTGGCTGGCTGTTACGCATCAAAACCGTTTTTATTTTGTTCAGCACACTCATCGTCATTTTCGGATTTACCGTTTGGCTCGGCTGGAACAGTGTTTTTGGCTGGCTACCGGAAGGCATACGCAATTCCAAACTGTATGCTGGCGCGGCACATGCGGTGCCGGGTCTGGGAAAGGAATTCATGCCCAATCTGGCTGAAGGCGCCTACCTGCTCATGCCGACGACGATGCCACATGCTTCGATTGGTGAGGTCATGGATGTGCTCCGCAAGCAGGACATGGCCATCCATGCAATACCCGAGGTCGAGACGGCGGTCGGCAAGCTCGGACGGGTGGAAAGCCCCCTCGACCCCGCACCTATTTCGATGATAGAAACCATCATCACCTACAAGTCCGAATACATCACCGATACAGACGGTCATATCCTGACCTTTGCCTATGATGAAGCAGCCGCTCAATTCAAGCGCGATGCGAGCGGTGAATTGATACCTGACGAGAATGGTCGGCCCTTCCGCCAATGGCGGGATGAAATTCAAAGTCCCGACGACATCTGGGAGGCGATCGTAACTGCGGCCACGATACCGGGAACCACCTCAGCGCCGAAGCTACAGCCGATTGCCGCCCGCATCGTCATGTTGCAAAGCGGAATGCGAGCGCCGATAGGATTGAAGGTATTCGGTCCTGATTTGGCAACGCTGGAGACGGTTGCGCTCGATATTGAAGCCTTCCTCAAGCAAGTTCCGTCGATTAAGGCCGAGGCAGTCCTCGCCGATCGTATCGTCGGTAAACCGTATCTTGAAATCGAAATCGACCGGGATGCGATCGCCCGCTATGGCTTGCAAATGCAAACCGTCCAAGATGTCATCGAAGTCGCCATCGGTGGCAAGCCGATTACCCAAACGGTCGAGGGACGTGAGCGCTACCCGATACGGGTGCGCTACATGCGTGAGCTGCGCGATAACATTGAAGCGATCGAAGGCATCCTGGTCGCCGCTCCCGGCGGCACCCAGATCCCGCTGCGGGAGCTGTCTTCCATTCGCTACATGCGCGGGCCCCAAGTGATTAAGAGTGAAAATACATTTCTGGTAGGCTATGTGATTTTTGATAAACGCGATGGCTATGCCGAAGTCGAAGTCGTCAAACATGCGCAAAATTTCCTGCAACATAAAATCGCTTCGGGTGAGCTGAATATCCCCGCCGGCGTGAGTTACCAGTTTACCGGCAGTTATGAAAATCAAGTGCGGGCCGAGAAAAAACTGCGCGTCGTGCTGCCAATCGCACTGTTGGCAATTTGGTTGATTCTGTATTTCCAGTTCAAGCGCATATTCACCACCTTGCTCGTCTTCTCCGGCATCGTGTTTGCATGGTCGGGTGGGTTTATCTTGATTTGGCTCTACGGTCAGCCGTGGTTTCTCGATTTCGCGCTATTCGGTCACAACCTCCGCGATCTGTTTCAAATGGGCACCATCAACCTCAGCGTTGCCGTGTGGGTCGGTTTCCTGGCGCTTTTTGGCATCGCCACCGACAACGGGGTGATCGTGTGCACCTATTTACAGCAGATCTTTAAGGCCAAACAACCACAGACAATCGCAAACATGCGTGCAGCCACCATCGAGGCGGGCAACCGCCGCGTGCGACCGGCCATGATGACCAGCGCGACCACCATCCTGGCCCTGTTACCCGTCCTGACCTCCGTCGGGCGCGGTTCGGACATTATGGTGCCGATGGCCATTCCATCGTTTGGCGGTATGCTTCTGGCCATTCTGACCATTTTTGTCGTGCCGGTGCTTTACTGCGGGGTTGCAGAATTTTCCGTATGGATTAAAACGCACACCTCTCAAGCAAACCCCAACAAAACGGGGACACATCCATAATCCAAAGTTTTTCCCATGCAACTCGATTTAAACACTTCACTCAGCATCGCCGTCGATGCTGCAAAAACAGCTGGACGCATCCTCAAAGAGGGCTGCGGGCTCAGAGAAATCAACGTAGCCGATCGCAAAGATGTAAAACTCAAGGCAGATGTTGAATCCGAGCAAGTTATTCGCAAAATCCTGGGCAATGCATCACACTTTCCGATTATCGGCGAAGAAATCGGCGGGGATGTATCCCTTACTGAGAAAGATGCCTGCTACTGGATCGTGGATCCATTAGACGGCACGTTTAATTATCTGCGGGATTTCCCCATGACGTGCGTGAGTATTGGGCTGTGCCGGGGACGTGAGCCCATCCTTGGCGTTATCTACGACTTTAATCATGACAACTGCTATACGGGAGCAGATGGCATTGCACTTGCCTGCAATGGTGTCCCCCTTAAACCGGCTTGGGCCAGCGACCTCAACAGTGCTGCATTAGCAACTGGCTTTCCCGTCGGTCGCGACTTTTCAAGTGCTGCGCTGAACAGTTTTGTTGCCAAAGTCCAGGCGTTTAAAAAAATCCGTATGGTCGGTAGCGCAGCTATGGCGCTTGCCCTGGTGGCCAGTGGCCGATGCGACGCTTACTATGAAGAATCTATCCGGCTGTGGGATGTTGCCGCCGGGCTCGCCTTGGTTAAATCAGCTGGTGGATCGATCCATATCGGACCCAGCTCTGCCAAAGACAAACCCCTTGCTTACAATGTCGCCGCAGCAGCTGCGGAAGATTGGATTCAAGCGTATCTGGTCTAGTATGCTTACGAAGCTGCGCAGGTAAATGATTTGCGCATTTTTTTCAGTGCTTGATTGTGAATTTGGCAGACACGTGCTTCTGAAACACCGAATACACGCGCAATTTCAGCGAGACGCTTTTCTTCGTAGTAGTAGAGCCGGACCACCTCCTGCTGACGCTCTGGAAGCTCCGAAAATGCGTCCGATAACATGTGAACCGACTCTTCTTTCTCCAGTTTTTCCAGACATGGCAGGTTGCTCTCATCGGCGATCGCTTCATGCAGGTTACTCGATTCGCCATCCTCATTCTGAGTATTGTCCAAAGAAAAGGTAACCACTGGTTGAGCTTTACTTTGATAACGACGCAGCTGTGAAAGGCTCATATTCATCTCATTCGCCAACTCCTGATCGTTGGGCACTCGGCCCAAACGTTGCTCCAACCCCTCAACCGTCTCTTGCAAATGGCGCACTTTTGCTCTGCGCGTGCGCGGCAACGTATCCATCCGCCGCAGTTCATCTAAAATCGCTCCTCGAATGCGCACAGCTGCATAACCTTTGAAGGTCTTCTTCTGCGATTCGTCATACTTGTCTACCGCTGCAATCAAACCAAAAACACCTACGCTCTCGAGCTCCTCTGCATCCGCACAACTGGGCAAATGCACCATCATCGTCCGCACAACGGACTTTACCAAGGGGTAATATTCCTCTAACAGGGAACGCGTGTCCCGTGAAGCTGGTTGCACCCTTGCACTCGCACCGCCCCCTTTTATAAAAGGAGATCCAGTGGTTTCATAACGTTGGGGCAGATTTTTTTCTTTCATAGCGTATCCTTTACTCAAATATTTTTATGTTTAATCAATTGCTCTTGTTAAAATGGCTCCTATGCCAACCCGAATTAAATGATTTACCCCAATATAACCACTAATCATGCCAACAATAAGATTAATTGTATAAGTTATTGAATTACAGCTAAATAAAAAATTTTATTATTATGGCGATTTATTTCGCACATAAGAAAAATGCCAAACTTGAAAAATGCATTGATTTTGCAATACTTTTGTATTTTATTTGCTACTCATTTGAAATTGCAAAAACAGTCGATGATCTGGAAATATGCAAGCCGCGCGTTTGCAATTATTTAATCAATCACTGCCCTGCCGCCACGTCTTAGAAAATGGCTGGGCTTAAGTCCCCAGACTGGTCATTACAAGCGATCGGTGGGGTGCCCGTTTACGGGTCGCCTGAAACGAATGTCCGTTGTGCCAATATGCACGACTGCATTTTCGCAAGCCAACACAACTTTGCGAATTTTCGCGCATAGGCCCCGCGGCATTCCGCCAGCGGAAGCCCTACAAAAACGCCCCTCACCTATAGGCAAAATTCAGAACGGCCCAGCGCATCTACCGACAACGACGCTCACTCAGGTACAGCTGACCGAAAAAAGAATAAACCCGCTGACATTAAGGAAAAATAACTAAAATCGTGGCCAAATTCTGCCGACTATACCCAGACAAAAGACAGTGTCCTGCACCAATATGCTCGTTTTCCGCAGATTCAAAAGTGCAAAGCACCGTAAATCCAATGGCTCATATCCTTATAGTTGAAGACAGCAATACTGCCATGCTCACCCTCAAGACTTACTTGAAGAAAGCAGGTTATGCTGTGCAATCGAAGACGTCCGTAAACAGCGCGTGGAAAGCCCTCAAAAAGAACCCGTGTATCGATCTGGTCATCTTGGATCTATCTCTTGACCAGGAGGATGGATTTGAACTGCTGAAACGGATTCGAACCGATCTCATTCTCGAAAAACTTCCGGTATTGATCTATACCATCAACACCCGACGCGACAGCGTTATAAAAGTGCTCAACTGTGGGATTCAAAACTATTTATTAAAGCCCGCTAAGCCTGAACAAATTTTGGATGAAGCAAAAAAAGCGCAGGCAACCGCCTGGCGGCAGGCATTTTTTACAGACTTTTCGATTTTAACCAGAGAATTCGCTTACAACCACTCTGAATATGTGGTGTTGCTCAGCGATGCCAAGGAAAGCCTCATCGAGTGCGAGCAGCGCATGCTTGCCTCTATAGCCAATGGCAAATCCAGGTTGTGTTTTGCCCATCTGAAGCGCCTCAAACAAAATACCCGCACAATTGGGTGCCACATTCTCAACAGCATCCTCACCGACCTGGCATTGCTCATCCAGCAAGGCGACTATTCGATGTTAAAACAGAACATTCAAAACCTGCGCGTTATACAAACCATCATAGATGAAAAGATAGCTACACTGGTTCACTCCAAAGAACCCTCTGCCGCCCCATCTGCAGAATCGAATGAGCCGACAGAAGATATTCTTTTGGAAAAAATTGAGTCACTGGAAAACCTGCCAGCCTTTGGCAACCTGGCCCAATCGTTTAAAGAGGCCACGCAATCGATCGATATCGATGTGGATCGCGTAGTGGCCATCATTAATCGCGATCCCTGCCTGGCCTCGCAAGTTATCAGTTTTGCCAACTCTGCCTATGTCGCATCCCATCATGAAATCGACGATGTAGAGATGGCGGTGCAGCAATTGGGCTATCGCCGCATCCAGTTTATCGCTTTGTCTATCACTCCACCGCATCCGAGTCAGCGCGTATTCACTGCGTTTGATTGGCGTTCATTCTGGACCCGTCAAGTCGGATGCGCTTGCGTCTGCCAAAAAATTGTCGAAGAACTCAATGCGCCTCCACTGCCGCAAGCCTACTTGGCTGGATTGCTCCATGGCATCGGCCAAATCATTATTTCAAACTATTTTCCCCACGAATACGCAAAAGCAGTCAAATATGCCAATGAATACAAGTTGGCATTGTCCGAGGCTGAGCGTGAGTTTTTCGGTATCAGCCATGAAGCTATCGGTGCGAAATATGCCCACAATCACAATTTCCCGCACGGGTTAGAAGCAGCCATCCGCTATCAACACCACCCTGAAGAAGCAGAGACTTACCAAGAGCTGGCAGCGGTACTCAATATCGCAGCCTTTCTCTGCAACAAATATGCGGTCGGCACGAATGGCATGCCCCCTGTTTCCCCCTACGTAGTCACGCTCAATAAACTTCCTGCATGGACCATTTTAAAAGAGTGGGCAGTCCCGCGAATGGCCGTCGAAAACTTCGAAGCGCGAATGGAACGCCACATTCGTACAATAAAAGCGGAAACTGATAGTTTCGCCGACCAGCTAACCTATTTAGAGCCAGTGTAAACAGGGCGTTAAAATCACAAAATAATAAGATGGTAAGCTAACCCACGCCTTGTTGCGCGGCGGTCTGGGCTCGTCGATTAATTGGTTAAGCGTTCATGGGGTGAACGTATGTCAGGAACCGCGCAGTTCAGCTACCTTAGCGCGCAGGGCATTCACGGCTGCAGTCGGGTCTGTAGCGTTATGGGCGATACAGTTGACGAGACTGCTGCCCACAACCACACCATCGGCCACTGCCGCTACTGCCTGGACGTGCGCAGCTGTGGAAATACCAAAACCCACGACCACAGGCAGTTCGGTGTGCAGGCGGATACGCTGCACCGCATCGGCTAAATCGTCTGCTAGTTCAGATCGCTCGCCGGTTACTCCAGTTCTAGAAACATAATAAATAAACCCACTTGCAGATTGAGCAATGCGCTCAATACGTGCAGAAGGTGTTGTTGGAGCCACGATGAAAATATTTTTGATTCCCACTCGCTCACACATCGGCAGTAAACTGGAAGCCTCTTCTGGAGGCAAATCCAGTGTAAGCACGCCGTCAACACCCGCCTCATGAATGGCCTCAATATAGGCCTGTTCGCCCTGCGAGAAAACAAGATTGTAATAAGTGTACAATATGAGTGGGATGTCACTGAAAGATCGAATCTTGCGCACCAGGTTCAACACCTTTGCCTGCGTCATGCCAGCGTTGAGTGCTCGTTCAGCTGCCAACTGATTCGTAAGCCCATCGGCCAAAGGGTCAGAAAACGGCACGCCCAATTCAAGGATGTCAATGCCACCTTCAATCAGTGCACGACACGCCTCGATGGATGTTTCGAAGTCGGGGTCGCCCGCACATAAATAGGCGACAAAACATGCACGTTTTTCTGCTTTTGCCTGGGTAAATTTTTCTGCTATCCGGTCCACCATACACTCTTGAGTCGTTCAGTCAGGGATATAAACAGGTTCTGATCGCTCTGTGAAGGGAAAAAGCTATAATATATGTCACGCGCAGGTATGTAGTTTATCAAGTATTTACTTTAATTGTTTGAAAAAAATGCTCACAGCATACGTTGAGTTTACTAAATCCAAGTTCCTGTCTAAATTCTGGACCGATTTCAACGGAGATTTTTCTGATTTTATTCATAATTGAATCGGATGCTTTCTTTAGCGGGGTATAATGTCCTTTTA